>Ga0209227_1000038_pt1 | contig 100159 bp, 72 predicted proteins | sample YNPBryantNP2012_FD_185815 | JGI IMG/M metagenome (GOLD analysis project Ga0209227, IMG submission 185815) | Anoxygenic and chlorotrophic microbial mat microbial communities from Yellowstone National Park, USA - YNP Bryant NP 2012 (SPAdes)... ...
GTGGCTGCTCGGGACGGGCTTCTATGAGCCGGCCCGCCCGGGGGCTTGGGCCGTGGCAATGCTGCTGGGAGCGGGGTTCCTGTGGGGGGCGGCACCGATCCCTTCGCGCAGAACGAGCCTGACGGCTGCGGCGATGCTGGTTCCAGCGGCGGTGGTCTTTCCGTGGCCGTACCGCGCAGCCTTTGTGGCAATGGTAACCGGTCTGGCTGCGGCGTGCCTGCCGCGGCCGAGGCCCTCCCGCAGCGGGTTCGGCGGGGCAGCGATCGCGTCGGGCGCGATTCTCGGCGCGCAGGGCGTTGCGCTGCTGGGTTACGCGGTGGTCACGTCGCGTTCACACGACGCCCCCCCATGGGTGGCATCGGTGCTGGCGGCGTTGGCCAGGCTGGCGGGCGCAGACGCCGCAAGCACCGGCACCAACGTTGCAATCGGGACGATGCGGGCCACGCATATGCTGGGCGCCACGTGGGACTTCGTCCTGGACCCGGCCAGCATAAGCTTGGTCCTGGGCGGCCTCGTGCTGCTGGCGCTTTGTGCGGACCAATCTACACGGCCCTGGCGTGCGTGGTCTGACCGGGCGGCCCGGCTTCTGCTCATCCTGGTCGGATGGCTCCCCCTGCGGGCGACGCTGTTAATCGCCGTGTTCGTGCACCGCGCCCTCCGAACGGATTACGATGAACCCCTGGGGCTGACCAATCAGTTTTGGAGCGCATGGGTACATCTCCTGCTTCTATTTCCGCCGGCTCTGCTGGCCGGACACTTCGTGCGGATTCCCGCGGCCCCCGCGGGGACAGCGTCCGTGGGGCAATGCGCCTTCTGGCGGGCCGGCGTGGCGCTTGCGGCCGCCGTTTGCGCCGGCATCGCCTTCGTGGGGGCCGTCATCTGGGATCCGGCCGGGCAGGGCAAGGCCGGTCGCGTCCTCGTGGACGAGTTTCATTCCCAGTGGGAGCGGACCGACCGCCCGTATGACACGGAGTGGTACGGGCACGAGTCGGGCTACAACTACGCCTGCATTTATGACTACTGTTCACGCTTCTTCGAGATGGGGCGGCTCGAGGCACCCATCACGGATGAATCGCTGGCGGGCTGTGATGTGCTCGTGCTCAAGACGCCTACGAAGACCTTCCGTGCGCCCGAGCGACGGGGTGAGGTGGATGCCATCGTCCGGTTCGTGGACCGAGGGGGCGGCCTGCTGCTGATCGGCGAGCACACGAACGTCTTCGGAACCGGTACGTACCTGAACGAGGTGGCGGAGCGTTTCGGTTTCCGGTTCCGATACGACTGCCTGTTCGGGATCGACTCGCCCTTCGAGCAGCTCTACAGCCCGGGCGTATTTGCCCACCCGGTGGTCCAGCACATGCCTCCGATGGACTTCGCGGTCTCGTGTTCCATCGACCCCGGGCACAGCCGCGGTCGGGCGGTGATCCGCTCGGCGGGCCTCAGGTCCGTCCCGGCGGACTACCACGCCAGCAACTTCTACCCGCAGGTGGAAGATCGGCCCGACGCCCGGTATGGCGCCTTTATCCAGCTCTGGGCGGTCCGGCACGGCGAGGGCCGGGTACTGGCGTTCACCGACTCGACGATCTTCTCAAACTTCTCGGCATTCGAGCCCGGCAAGGCGGAGCTGATGCTCGGTATGCTCCAGTGGCTGAACCATCGTAACACACTGCCGGACCTGCGTGCGGGCCTGGCGATCATCGGGCTGCTCGCAGGCTCCGTGTCCGTCCTGGTTGGCCGAAGCCGACCGGGGGCCTGGCTCTTGCCCGCAGCGGGGGCGGCGTTTGGGCTGGCGGCGGGCGGCGTAGCTGTACGCGCAATCCAGCGCACCCGCATGCCGCCGCCGCGTCCGGTTCGCCCGTTCGTGTCGGTGGGCATCGACCGCACCCTCTGCGACGGGCCGCTGTCCAAGAGCGGGTTCATCACCGGCGCCCCCGACGGCTTCGGCATTTTCGAGCGGTGGATCCTGCGTCTGGGCTACTTCACCAAGCGGGTGCGGGAGGAGGAGGCGTTTCGCCACGACCTGCTCGTCCTGCCGTATCCTCGTTTGCCGGTTCCCACGCCCTTTCAGCAGGGCCTGGTCGACTACGTGGCTGCGGGCGGGCGCCTGCTGGTGCTCGACGGCCCCGAGAACACGGGCTCAACAGCAAACCGGGTGCTGGAGCCGTTCGGCATCCGTTTGTTGCGCGAGGTGACGCAGCGCGGGCCTCTGACCACGCCCTCAGGCTGGCCGGCTGATGTCTCGGTCGAGAACGCCTGCGAGGTCACGGGCGGCGAGGCCATCATGTGGATCAACGGCCGGCCGGTGGCGGCCCACGTCCGGCACGGCAGAGGCAGTGTCACGGTGGTCGGGTTCGGCTCGCGATTCTCTGACGCACAGATGGGCGTAACGGGGGACGTCCAACCCGACCCGGCGCTGCGACGCGTATTCGACCTCGAGTTCGCGCTGGTCCGCTGGATCATCGAGGGGCGGACGGCCGCTCGGTCCGCATCCATGCCGGCCACCACACAGGCCGAACGCAAATAGAGCCTGTGGCCTCGGGCATGGGCACCTCGATTACAAGCCACGATGCGAGCACCGGCGCCGCGTCAAACGACCCCCCTTGCGAGGCTCGCTAGCGTAGTCATACTCTCATGACACGACCGCGGCTGTGGCCCGCGGGTCCGGTCCGTGCCGGGAGGCGACACCATGATCATTCACCGACGAATCGCAGGTCGGGCGCCGGCGTTTCCAGGCGCAGTCCTTGGGACCGCGTCGTGGCTCGCGGCCCTCGCATCAGTCGGCGGGTGCGAGCTGACGGGACCGCCGGCATCCCCGCCGACGGTCCGCGCGGGGGAGGCCGCCGGATCACCCGCCACGCAACCCGGCACCGGCGCCGCCCGAGCGGCCATCATCGAACCGTCACAGGGCCGGCCGATCATCCTGAGACCCGGCGACCGCTTCTACTTCCTCCTTCAGCTCGGCGACGGGCTTGCCGGGGACGTATATGTATCCCTGGTACACTCGCGGGTGCCGGAGCTGTACTTCCCGCTGGCTCTTGCCGACCAGGTCGTTCTTCAGCCGCCCCGCCACGCCTCGCTTGTGCTGAGCGTTCCGCGCGAAGCCCCGGAAGGCCTCTATGACATCCGCGTGCGCGGCCTGGGGGAAACCCTGACGGCCCGGCGATCGGTGAAGGTTGTGCGCGAGTACCGCGAGCGATTCCGGTTCGTGCACGTTTCCGACATGTTTATCGGAGACCCAGCCGCACCGCAGTTCGACCCGCATCTGCCCGAGGAGGTGAACCTGCTGGCGCCCGAGTTCGTAATCGCCACCGGCAACTACACCGGCACAGCCGGCGGCGCCTACCCGTGGCCGTCCGTCCTGGAGTACTTCGCGCGTTTCGATGCGCCGGTGTACATGCTCTGCGGCGAGTCCGACGACGAAACGACGTTCGCCCCGACTGTGGCCGCCTCGCCTGTGGGCTCCTTCGACTACGGCTCGTGCCACGGGGTCCTCCTGCTGCATTGCCGGCGGCGCCCCATGGACCCGGCCCAGATGGACTACGTGCGGCGCGACCTGGCCGAGCGGCCGGAGAGCCGGTTCATCTTCCTGGCCGCCAACGCCGACGACCCGCAGGTCATCCACGCCCTGGCCGGCGACCGATCGCCGCGTGCGTTCCTCGAAGCCCACCGGATACGCATGCTTCTCTGCGGTGGGGACAGCGACTGGGACGGCCGTGAGCACGCCGAGACGCTGGCTACTTTGCCGGGATTGCAGTTCGTGCGCACCCATCCAGCCAGCACCACCCGCCGCGGTCGCGCCACCGGACAGCCGCATTTTCGCGTGATCGAGGTGGACGGCGAACAGGCCTCGTTCACATATCCTGCTGAAGGTCCTCCGTCGGAGGTTCAGCACTCGATTCCGGTCGGCGGCCTGGGGGTAATCGTCAGCGGCGAAGGCGGAGATCCGCCGACGTATGCGGCGGCCGTCGTCCGCAACGGGCTGAACCAGGGGTTCGCTGACTGCCGGGTGCGGCTGCGTCTGGCCAAGCGGGGCCAGCTCCGACCGAAAGTAGCCGGCGGGCGACTCGTAAACGCGATCGATGGTCGGAGCTACTGGCTCTGCGAGATCAGCGTGGACGTGCCGGACCGAGGCGGGCTGCAGGTGGCGGCTTCGGTGGACCGGGACCCCCCCGCCGCCCCGCCGGTGGCGGTCGAGTTCGATGCCGACGCGGAGTTGACGTTCGTCCGAGCCGGGGCCGGCTCACCGCGGGAGGTCTCCGAGGGACGACTGATCGTCCGGCTTCGGAGCACGGCGGGCGGACCTGTCTCGCTGACGCCCCGGGTCTATCTTCATGGGCAGTTGCTCAAGAGCCGAATCGCCGGCCAGAACGCAGGGGCGATCGAGCTGACGCCGGATCAGACGGTCGAGATGCCGATGCAACTCGATCTGACCGGCGTGACGGAGGGGCTTCACTACGTTCAGGTGTGCTTCGCTGAGGATCCTCTCCAGCGACTCCACATGCACCCGGTCGTTCTTCGCCGGGCCGCGACGACGCAGCCTGCCCGATAGGGGACCGGATCGGCTGATGGGTCACGGCCCGTTCGCCCACCTGGCCCCCCTCCTTATTCGCGGCTCGCGAAGGGGACCATTCGCGAGGGTTCTCGGGCGGATCTGCTGTCTGCGACCGGCGCGGGCCGGAGCGCCGCCGAGCACACGACGCCGGCTCGCGCGTAAGCCGGGGTGGATTCGATCCCTGTCAGGCGATCACTCCTACAACGTCACGATGGGGGCGGCGTCGGCCCGGCTGATATCGACCCTCACCCGGGGCAGGGACTGCTTGAGTCGACCGGCCAGCACCGGCAGGACGGGGCGCTCACTTTCCCAGTGGCCCAAGCCGATCGCGCACCGGCCGGCGCGGAGAAACGCCAAAGCATCGTGATGGCGGATCTCCCCCGTGACGATGACATCCGCACCCGCCGATCGGCGGAGCTCCAGCGGCAGTCGGCCGGCCGCGCCCGCGCAGACGGCCGCCGTCCGCAGTAGCCGCTTCGGATCGCCCACCACCTGAACGACCTTGATTCCCAGGCGCCGCCTGAGCGACTGAGCCAAGCTGCCGAGCGTCGTGCCACCGGGCAGCCGGCCCACGCGCCCGATGCCCTTGGCCAGTGGGGCCCGCAGGGGGTACACATCGTAGGCCGGCGTCTCATACGGATGGGCCCGCCGCATGGCCGCGACGATCTCCGGCAGCCGCTGGCTCGGGGCCACCATCTCAAGGCGGATCTCCTCGACGCGCTCGAGGCGCCCCTTCCGGCCCACGGCCGGGCGGGTCTGTTCAGTCCCGAAGAATGTGCCCTCGCCCTTCACCCGATAACTGCATTTTTCGTAGGCCCCGATCCGGCCGGCCCCGGCCGCGAACATGGCCTCGGCCACGCGATCGGCGACCTGCGGGGGAACGAACGTGACGACCTTGCACTCTTCGGCGGGGCCGGCCGTCACGAACTCGAACGGGTCGGTGTCGCGCAGGCCGCACAAGCCGGCGATCACATCGTTCGTACCTCCCTCGGCGGCGTCGAGCGCGGTATGCGGCGAGTAGATCGCGATGCCGCAGCGGATGGCATCATGCACGAGGGACTCGGTCCCGGCACTCTGCGCGAGCACCGTTTTGATCGGACGGAAGATGGGAGGGTGGTAGGAGACGAGCAGCGCTGCCCCCAGCCGGCGGGCTTCGGCGAGGACGGGCGGCGTGGTATCGGTCGCCAGCAGGACGCGGCGGCAGACCAACGCCCGATCGCCGACGAGCAGGCCGATGTTGTCCCACTCCTGGGCCAGCCTCAGGGGAGCGATTCGCTCGAGAACATCACACACGTCTCCGACGGTCGGTTTCTCCGTTCTGCCCATAGCGGCCTCGCAAGCGAAAACCAGAGTGTAGTGCGAGAGGCCGCGACCCGAAAGGCTACCAGGAGGGTGGGCGGACCCCGCTCCCAGGGGGTTGTCGCCCGCGACGGCCGTCAGCCCTGGGCATTTGCGTCACTCCCGCCGCTTGCGTCATTTGCACACGACCCTCCCGGCACCCCTTGCGCAAGCGAGGGTTCACGGAGTCGGGCGGCCCTGGATTCCCGCTTCCGCGGGAAATGGGGTAAGCGTCTTGTGAAGCCCGTCTGGGGGGTCGGGGTGTGCCAGCCGGCACTGCCCCCGTCCGCGCCCCCCGTCATTCCCGCGAAAGCGGGAATCCACGACAAGGCGGACCCGTCCGTCATTCCCGCGCAAGCGGGAATCCACGACAAGGCGCCCGCGGGCGGGAGGGGGGCGCGAGCGCTGGGTGCCCGTGGCGGGAGTCTGGACCCCCGCTTTCGCGGGGGTGACGATACGGGGCGTGATGGGTCGTCAAAGGCGCCAACGCGGCCCCCTCCCGTCATTCCCGCGCAAGCGGGAATCCAGAAGAGGTCGGCCTTGCCCGCCGACCGGACTTCGACACCTCGCACCATCGCACACCTCCGGACGCATCCTCGCAAATGCGAAGCCGCGAAAAGAAGGGGGGCTCACAGGACAGTTACGGAAATCCGACGCCGCAAGAAAGAACGGGTTCACAGGAGGCCTGCGTCAATACTGGGCAGACGGGAAGTGACGGCTGCGCGACTTCGTGGACCCCCGCTTGCGCGGGGGTGACGGTCAGGGCAGGAATGGTGGTCGGGGCTGAGGTAACGCTCGGCGCGGGGGTGACGGTCGGTTTCGGCGTGACGGTCGGATGTGGGGTAGTGGTCGGCGCGGGGGTGACGGGTGCGACGTGCGGGCGGTCTCGAGACGGGCCAGTGCCGCCATGCGTCATTGCCGCAGGATTCACAGGACGCTTACGGAATGGGAAACTATGGCCCGGCGGCAGTCGTGAATCCCTCCCTGCGGGGGACTGACAAGTGGCTGACGCCATCGCGACGCTGATGGATTTGCGGTGGTCGCGCCGGCCGCCCAGGCAGAACACGCTGGGAAGCGCAAGCCAAACCGGCCCAAGCAGTTGCCGGGGTACAGCCGCTCAAGCGCACGTCGCGATGGACTTCTTTGCTCACCTTGCGGGCCCGTATTCGACGAGCATCAGGTCTTCGTCCTGGATCAGCCCGATGCCGGGCGCGTAAACCTTGTGCTCCGTTTCATCCTCCAGCGCCGAGGTCTCCTCGACCTTGAGGCAGTTTTTGAACGTACCAGCCGGCGTGGTGAGGGTTAGGTCGTTCGCAATGATCTCGGCCCGGTCCATCGCGCTGGGTGATATCTCCTGGTAATAGCGCGCCCCGAGCAGCGGCGTTCCCGGCATCATGAGGCCCGCTCTGGAATCCTTCTCGTCGGCCCTCCAGGCACCTTCGTGCCTGACCACCTTGCCATCTTCATAGATGTCCACCTCTTCGCCGAAGTAGAACACGTCGCCGTGCTCCTTGCAGATCGCGAAGAAGTTCCTGGATACCTCCTTCAGCCGCCCGTTGACCTCTTCGCGCTCCTCAACGACCCTCGTCTGGACGCCGCCGACTCTCTTCGTCTCGTTCAGGACTGTGATCGTTACCTTTTCTTTGCGGCCCTGAAGTACGAGCCGGTAACCGGGCTCCAGGACGAAGAAGCGGTTTTTCCCCGTCGTCGCAAACGTGCAGTCCTCCTGGCCGAACGTGTCGGTCCATTTCTTCTCGGGGTGCGCTCTGGCGGTCGCCCGGGATGATCGCCTCTCCTTGACTTCGATGACCTCGCCCTCGGGCGAGATCTCCACCTCGTACTCTTTGCCGCCGGCGCGGATGTCCACGTCGTATTGGCCCGGGTCCTCTCCCACAACCTCCTTCTGAATCCGCGTCACTTCCCCATCCGGCACCGCCTGACGGATTGCCTTCCGGATCTTCTCCGGCAACTGCGAGGGCTGGACCACGACCTTCTTCTCACGCTCAGCCGCCCCGGCCCATGATCCGAGCAACCCTGCCATCCCACAGGTACCTGCTGCGATCAGAACCGCGACAGGCCATCCCGACTTCGCACTCATGATGTCCTCCTGTTCCGCATGCGTGATCCGAGTCCGCCCTGCCGACACACGACTTGGACGGCCCTTTGCCGCCCCAAGGGGCCGGATCAGCCTACCGGTCCGAATATGAAAGGACGATGAAGACGCCAAGGACCGGCCGGCCAGGCCATCCCGAAGGGGTCATTCAACCCTCGGCCGGCGGGCCGCACCCGCGCTGTCGGAGAAGACAGTTGAAGCTCCTAACCCCCCGGCAATAATAGTGTCTAAAGTACAAGGCGCGTGCGCCCGGGGCTTACCCGATCTTGAGGAGGCGCAACATGAACCGGCGCGGTACCTTAGCGTTCCTCACCTCCGCTTGCCTGGCCGGTATTCACCCGGTCGATGCCCAGCAGACCGCCACCGCACCGAATCCCACACCGGCCGAGTCGCGGCTTCCCTCCAGCCGCTGGTCCCTGCCGGGCATCAACGTCTCGCCCCTGTTGTCGGGGCCGCCCATGAGGCCGAGCCGCGAACCTGTCACCCGCTTCGGCACGAACCCGATCGTCACGACCGGGCCGGATCGCCGCGGCTTGCAGCACTTCGACGCCGTGAACAACTCGGTGTCAAGCGTGCCCACGCTCGACGGGGGCGGCCTGCGGCGTTCGCCTTCCCTCGTCAAGCCGCTCCGCACGAACCGCGAGGTCATTCCGGTGGGGGTCGGCCAGCCGGCCCCCGGCGTCACGAGGTTCGGCGCCGGCGCCTTGTGGCCGGCCCCGGTGATGATCTATCCGGACGACGTCGTCCTCGTCGGCTCGCGGGTCTATGGCGGCAGTCTCGGCGAGGCTTTTCGCACAGGCAAGGACATCGGTCGCCTCGAAACGCTTAACCGCAATGCGCTCGACGCATACAACGAGCGGGTGGGGAATCCGCCCGCCGATCCGGCCGTCCGTTCGTCCGATGGGGGCAGCTACATCATCGGAAGCGGGTCCGGCCTTGCCTTTCTGGATGCCTACCAAGCCGGGAAGCGTACCGGCCAGTCCGTTGCCGAACTCGAAAGCGCTCGCGATCGGAACCTCCTCCGGACGGCTTCCGACGCGATCCGTCAGGGTCTGACCCTCTTCAGAGACGGCCGGTACGAAGAGGCGGCCGACGCCTTCCGCGTGGCGTGCTCGTCGAACCACGGCGATGCGGCTGCCCGTATCCTGGCCGGACATGCATACTTCGCGACGGGCCGCTACGGGCAGGCGATGAGCTACATCCGCCGAGCGTTTCAGCTCCAGCCGAAGATCACGTACCTGAACTTCGACCTACGCCGGGACTATGGCCGTTCGGACGACTTTGAAAAGCATCTCAAGGCCCTCCGGGGGTACCTGGACTCGCGCCCGCGAGACTATTCGGCCTGGCTGCTGCTCGGCTATATCCAGCGTTACGGGGGCGATCGGAAAGGGTCGCTCGCCAGCCTCAGGCGCGCTTATGAGATTGAGCCGCGCGATCGGCTCGTCCGGATGCTGCTGGACGTGGACGCGGACCCCGCCCACTGAATCCCCCTGGAAAGGGTGGGGCATCCCCGGGGGACGGGCCCGCGTCAACCCCCCGCCCCCACCAGCTCGGCCTCACGTATCGATGCGGCGATCCGGTTCTGCCATTCGCTCGAGAATCGCCGTGCGGCCCGTGCTATAGCCTCGACAACCGCCGGGTCGAACTGCCTCCCGGCCCCGCGGCGGAGTTCTCCCAGCGCCTGCTCAATCGTGAGGTGACGCCGATACGCCCGGTCGGTCGTCATCGAATCGAAGGCATCCGCCACGAGCACGATCCGAGACCCCAGCGGGATCTCCTTGCCGCTGAGGCCGGCTGGTTTGCCGGTTCCGTCGTAGTATTCGCGCTGGTGGCGAATGATCGCCACCTCCGCGTCCAGAATCCGCATGTGGTCGATGATACGGGCGCTCAGCAGCGGCGTGCGGTCGATCAGGTGACGCTCCTCCGCACTGAGCGGCCCCCTCTTCATCAGCACGACGTCCGGCACTCCGATCTTCCCGATGTCGTGCAGCATCGCCGCATTCCGTATGACCCGCCGCAGGGACTCCGACAGGCGCATCTCGACGGCGATTGCTTCCGCATAGACGGTCACGTTGCGGGAGTGATTCGCCGTGCAGGGGTCGCGCGCCTCCAGGGCCTGCACCAGCGCCCAGATACCCTGCACGTATGTCTCTCTCGCCCGGAGGCTCAGGCTCGCCACCTGCCGATGCAATTCACGGACCTCGGAATCCTGGACGTACTCGGGCTCATCCTCCGTCAAGTCGTTGGCCGTGCAGACGCGGTTGCGTCCGCGGCGCTTGGCCAGATACATCGCCCGGTCGGCCAGCTCGACCAGGTCCTCCGGCGTGATCACCCGCTCGTCCCCAGCCGACGCCACCCCCACCGAAACCGTGACCCGCACCCCCTCCGCCGCTTCGACCCGCACGGCCTTCTCCACCTGCGCTCGCAGACGCTCGGCCATCTGCGCCGCCTCGGCGAGATCCGCCTCGGGCACCACCACCGCAAACTCCTCCCCTCCGTAACGGACCGGTACGTCATTCTGCCGGATGGAACGGCGAAGCACTTCGGCCGTACGCTGGAGAACCGCATTGCCCGCCTGATGGCCGAAGCTATCGTTGATCGCCTTGAAGTCGTCCAGGTCGCACATCATCAGCGACAGGGAGCTTCCATACCGGCGCGACCGAGCGAACTCGGTCTCCAGGACAGCGGTGAAATGCTGGTGCGTCCAGAGGCCCGTCAGTCCGTCCGTCAGCGCGGCCTCTTTCAGGTCCCGCCGCAACGCCCACATCCGCAGCCCCGTCCGCACCCGCGCCTGCAACGCGAAAGGATGGCACGGCCGCAGAAGGTAGTCGTCCACGACCGGATCAGGCGATTCCTTCGGGTCCGGCTCGTCCCCCGGATCGGTGACGAGGACGCAGAACGTCTCGCTGCCCCCCTCCTGCGACTTGATCTGCCGAAGAACCTCGCGGCCGTCCAGCCCGGGCCCTGTCCACCGGCACAGGACCACCTTCGGGCGTGCCGATGCCACCAGGCGCAGGCCCTCTTGGGCCGTCCCCGCCTGCGCAACCCGGTAGCCGGCCTGCTCCAGCCGGTGGACCATGGCCCGGCGATCATCCCCGTCCGGCTCGATGATGCAGACGTCGACTACGCTGGATGCCATCTTGGACGGACCCCCACCCTCCGCGACACAGCCTGCGGGATTGGTATCGACCTCAGCGGGGGGTCACGTAAGTACCGGGTGTGGTGTTTGCCGCACCTTACCGCGGCGTCGCCCACAGTCTCATAAGCGCAACCAGGCACGGAACTTCGGCACGGGGCCCTGCCGATGCGGCCTTCTGGAGCGGGGTTGACGATCCCAGCACACGCCCGTACAGTCTTCCGCTGATTGGTTCGGTGCCTTGCCCCGGGGGGCGAGCGGCCTTACGGCGCGGTCAGTCGCATGACCGATAAAGGTTCCCAGCGCCGTTCCGGAGGAGCCAGGTACACGGCCATGGGGATCGAGTTGGCTGGCGCGGTCGGTGGCTTCTGTCTTTTGGGTTGGTGGGCCGATCGTCACTGGGGGATCGAGAATCACCTCGGCCTTCTGGTGGGAGGTCTGCTCGGGCTGGTCGGGGGGATGTACAACCTGGTCCGTCAGGCCTTGGCAGCTGCCCGCGAGTCTGCCCCACCCCGGCGCACGGAAGCGTATCGGGAGGACGGGGGCGACGGTACCGGCAACTGAGGTGGCAATGGCCCGCGATGAACACGCACCGGGTTCGGGCGCCCGCCGGTGGTTCATGCTGGCCGGCTCGGCTGCGGGAGCCGTGGCCGTCTGCTGCGCCATCGGCGCGGTGCCGACCTGGAGTCTGGGCGGCCCGGCTGCGACAGGCGGCATGGCGATCGCTGCGGGAGTGGTGCTGGTGGCCGTCGCAGCCGGTGCGGTACCCGTGGCCGCGGCGGCCGCATCGCCGATGCGTACGGTGGCCAACGCGGTGCTCGGGGGGATCGTGGTGCGATTCGTCCTGGTCCTGGCGCTGGCGCTGGCCGCGACGCTCTGCATTGCGGGGCGGACGCGAACGGCGTTCTTGCTGTGGGTGGGTATCCACTATATCTTCTGCCTCGCCGCCACGTCCGGCATGGAACTCTGGCTTCTGGGCAGGCGGTGCGAGAGATGAAGGCGACGCTGTTGCTCAGTTCCGCAAGCCCGCTGGAGCACGTCATCCAGCATCCCTGGTGGCAGGCCCGCGTCGATGGGTTCGTGGTCACCGTTCTGAGCAACCACATCGTGATGCAGATCGTTGCCGCTGTCCTGCTGGTCAGCCTGCTGCCCGTGGCCGTTCGGCGGTCCCGGGGCGGGGACGAGGTTGAACAGCTTGTGCCGGCGGGCTTCGGGAGCTTTTTCGAGGGCATCTGTCAGTTCCTTCGAACGCAGGTCGCTCAGCCGGCGCTCGGCGGGCACACGGACCGCTTCATCAAGTACATCTGGACGGTCTTCTTCTTCATCCTGTTCTGCAATCTGTTGGGGCTCTTGCCGTTCGACGCGATGCTGGGCCTCTTCGGCCTGAAGGTGCATGTGGCGGGCACGCCCACCGGAAACATCTTCGTCACCGGGACGCTGGCCGCGATGACCATGCTCATGATGGTGGTCAACGGCCTGCGTCTGGGCGGGATCGCCTACCTGGCGCACTTCTGCCCGGGGCCGCTCTGGCTGGCCCCGCTGCTGGTTCCCGTGGAAATCCTCGGGCTGTTGGCGAAGATCTTCGCCCTGGCCATGCGTCTGTTCGCCAACATGATCGCCGGGCACATTCTGCTGGCGGTCCTGATCAGCTTCGTCGGGATGGCGGCCGCAGCGCTCGGCACACTCGGGAGCATAGCCATTGCCGTTCCGGTTGTGCTGGGGAGCGTGGCCATCAATCTGCTCGAACTGTTCGTGGCGTTTCTCCAGGCGTTCATCTTCACGTTCCTGACGTCTCTGTTTCTGGGACAGTCGGTGGTGCTGCATCACGGAGGCGAACACGCGCACGAGCACGCATGACGAGCACAGCACAGACCAGCCTGCCATGCCCGCGGTATGGGGAGTGCGGGCCGTGAGGCCGGGAGGCGATGGCAGGAAGTGAAGGCCCGTCCCCCAGCGGGCCGGAAATCGCAGGCAAGAGGACGCACACACATGAAGAGACGCAGCGCAATCGTCGTAGTGGCCGTGATCGGCGCCGGGCTCCTGCTGGCGGGTGCCTCGCAGGTGATGGCCGCCGAGCCCGCGGCGGGCGAAAACGCCCAGACTGCCCACAGCGGCGTTCGACTCTTCGATGACCAGGGCGCCGCCTGGTTCGGCGCCGCCATCGGCGCGGGGCTGGTCATCATGGGCGGAGCGGCCGGCATAAGCCGGATCGGCGGCAGCGCCGTCGAGTCGATGGCCCGCCAACCGGAGGTCGCCGGCTCAGTGAACACGGCGATGATCATCACGGCCGCCATGATCGAGGGAGCGACCCTGTTCGCCGTGGTCGTGTGCCTCCTGGCCACCTTCAAGTAGAACTGCGGCTCGTGGGGTCCGGACCTGTCGCATGAGACCAAGCTGCTGCATTGCGAGCGGGGTTATGCTCCTGACGACCCTGGCGGGCGCCTTCTGGACGGCCGCCGTGGCGGCTGAGACGGGCCCCGGCGAGGGTGCCCACGGGGGGGCGCCGACGAGTCCCTTTGCCGGTGACCTGGGCAATATCGTCTGGACGCTGGTCATCTTCGTCCTGCTCCTGCTGGTCCTGGGCAAGTTCGCCTGGGGCCCCGTCCTGAATACGCTCCAGCGACGGGAGAGCTTCATCCGCGAATCGCTCGAGCAGGCGCGACGGGACCGCGAAGCCGCCGAGCAGAGACTCCGTGAATACGAGCAGAAGATCCGGAAGGCCAACGAGGAAGCCGGCGCGATCGTGGAGGAAGCTCGCCGCGATGCCGAAGCCACCCGCCGGCGGGCCCAGGAACAGGCCCAGGCCGAGGCCGCCGAGATGATCGAGCGAGCCAAGCGGGAAATCGGTATCGCCCGCGACACGGCCATCAAAGACCTTTATCAGGCGGTCGCGGACATGGCGACCGAGATCGCCGGCAAGATCCTCCGGCGCAGCCTCAACGAGGACGAGCACCGCCGCGCCATCGAGATCTCCATGGAGGAGATCCGCGAGAAGATCGGCGGGAACGGGGCGAGATGACGGGCCATGGCCACCAAGACGGGCGCGATCGCAGACGCGGGTGATGCATACGCCCAGGCGCTGCTGGAAGCCGCCAATGAGGCCGGTCGCACGGACGAGGTCGCCGCTCAGTTCGACGACCTGATCCGCTACATGGACCAGGACGGCGACTTCGACCGGTTCATGGCGGCCTCGACCGTGGACGACGAGGTACGGCGCTCCACCCTCGAACGGCTGTTCCGCGGTCGCATGGACGACCTCCTGCTGAACCTTCTCCAGGTGCTCAACAACCGCGGGCGCTCAGAGCTGCTCCGGCAGGTCTACGAGCGCTTTCGCCTGCGACTCGAGGACCAGCGGCAACAGATGGAGGTCGAAGTAATCACGGCCGTTCCCCTCGGCGACGAGGCTCTCGGTCGTCTCACCGCCATGCTCAGCGAACGGATCGGACGACAGGCCATCGCCGTTCCGCGGGTGGAGGAATCGCTCATCGGCGGCCTTGTGGTCCAGGTCGGCGACCGCCGCCTGGATGCGAGCATGGCCCGGCAGCTCGCCCGCGTTCGCGAGCGGCTGCTCGGGCGCGCGAGTGCCGAGATTCATCACGGCCGCCGGTACATTGCGGAGTAGCGCATCCGGAGAATCAGACCGCCACGAGGCCGGCGTCGCTCGCCGCCGTGACGGAGGAAACAGCGGGTCCTTTCCCGCCCTGCAAGCAAACCGGCTGAGCCATGAGATTCAAAGTCGACGAAATCGCGTCGGTCATCAAACAGGAAATCACCCAGTATCGCAGCGAGATCGACGTCGCCGATGTCGGAAAGGTGCTGGAGGTCGGCGACGGGATCGCCCGCATCTACGGCCTTCGCAACGCCATGGCCGGCGAGATGCTCGAGTTCCAGAACGGGGCCTTCGGCCAGGTCTTCAACCTCGAAGACAACTCGATCGGTGCCGTGATCCTCGGGGACTACCTGGGCATCAAGGAGGGCGACCTCGTCAAGTCGACCGGACAGCTTCTCTCCGTGCCCGTGGGAGAGGCCCTGATCGGACGCGTCGTCGACCCGCTGGGCCGGCCGCTCGACGGCCGCGGGGTCGTCGAGTCGCCGCACCGCCGGCCGCTCGAGTCGGATGCCCCCGGCATCGCCGAGCGCCAGCCGGTCAACGTTCCCCTTCAGACGGGCATCAAGGCCATCGACAGCATGATCCCGATCGGGCGCGGTCAGCGCGAGCTGATCATCGGCGACCGGAAAACCGGCAAGACGGCCATCGGCGTCGACACGATCATCAACCAGCGGGGCACCGGCGTCATCTGCGTGTATGTGGCCATCGGCCAGAAGGAATCCACCGTGGCCGGCGTCGTCGAGGTCCTTCGGGAGCACAAGGCTCTCGACTATACGATCGTCGTGGCCGCCAGCAGCTCCGACCCCGCTCCGCTCCAGTACATCGCCCCGTACGCCGGCTGCGCGATGGCCGAGTACTTCATGTACGAGCAAGGAAAGGACACCCTCGTCATCTATGATGACCTGTCGAAACAGGCGGCGGCCTATCGTCAGCTCTCGCTGCTCCTGCGCCGTCCTCCCGGGCGTGAGGCCTATCCCGGTGACGTTTTCTACCTCCATAGCCGTCTGCTGGAACGGTCCTGCAAACTCGCGAACCGCTACATCATCGCCTCCAAGGATGCTCCCTCGGACACCCGGGAGGGCGTCAACGGCAAGCTCTATGTCGGGGTACCCGGCCTGGATGAAGCCAGACGCGATATGGAAGGCCTCCCGAACCGGGAGTCGCTCGAAATCCGGCACGTACCCGGGACGGGCGGATCCCTGACCGCGCTGCCCGTGATTGAGACGCTGGAAGGCGAGGTATCCGCCTATATCCCGACCAACGTCATCAGCATCACCGACGGCCAAATCTACCTTGAACCGGACCTCTTTTTCGCCGGCGTCCGGCCCGCCATCAATGTCGGGATCAGCGTTTCCCGCGTCGGCGGCAACGCCCAGAACCGGGCCATGAAGAAGGTCGCCGGTTCATTGCGGCTCGACCTGGCCGCTTTCCGCGAGCTGGAAGCGTTCGCCCAGCTCGGCACCGAACTGGATGCCGCCACCCAGCGACAGCTCGACCGCGGCCAGCGAATGGTAGAGCTCCTCAAACAAGGCCAGTACCACCCGTACCACGTCACCGACCAGATCCTGAGCATCTACGCCGGCACCCAGGGCTTCCTCGACGATCTGCCGCTGGCCAGGGTCGCCGAGTTCGAGCAGGGTCTGCTCAAGTTCTTCCGGGATGAGCACCCGGAAATCTGGAACGAGCTGACCGACCGCGGAGACATGGACAAGGCCCTGGAGGAGCGAATCCGGGGCGCCATCAAGCTCTTCAAGGATCGGTTCGTGCACTCCCCCACGCCCGGCGGGTCTGCCGCCGCGTGAAGCCCTTCCGGTGCCAGCCGGCGTCGCCGGGGGCTTGGATTTCGCGGCCATGCTCCCTGGAAGGAACTCGCGGCGTTGTCCTCGGAACCCGTATGGGCCCCTGCTCAAGCTGAGCCCGACGCCCCCAAGAGCAGATCCAGCGGGTCAGCCAGGATTCCGGCCAGTGCCCGCAGGAATCGAACGCCGTCGGCTCCATCGATCACCCGATGGTCATAGGACAGACACAGCGGAAGCATGACACGCGTGCTCGGGCGACCGTCCACGACAACCGGTTCCTCTCGCGACCGCGCGATGCCCAGAATGGCGACCTCGGGATAGTTGACGATGGGCGTGAAGCCCGTCCCGCCCAAGCCGCCCAGGTTCGAAACCGTGAACGTGCCCCCCCGCAGTTCCTCGATATCCACCTTCCGATCCCGCGCCCGTCGGGCCAGGTCGTCCACCTCGCGGGCCAGTTGGAGAATCCCCTTGCGATCTACGTCGCGTACCACGGGCACGATCAGTCCGTGCTCGGTGTCGACCGCCACCCCGATGTGGTAGTACTGCTTCACGATCAGCTCGCCGCTGACCGGATCCAGGCTGGAGTTGAACTGCGGGTACTGCGGCAGCAACTTGGCCACTGCCTTCATCACCAGAACCGTCATGGTCAGGGGTGGGGGAGGCGGTCCCGGCTCCTGATCGCCCGCCGCCTGCCGCGCCCTGGCGTACTCATCGCGCCTCCGGCTGACGTACGCCTTCCGCGCCGCCTCCAGCTCGGTCACGTCGGCCAAATCGAACTGCGTGACGTGGGGGACCATCTGCCAGGAAAGGCTTACGTTCTCCGCGGTCTTCCGGCGGATGCCCCTGAGCGGTCGCCGCTGCACCGGACCCCATCTGGCAAAGTCCGGCAACGGCGGCGTGGCCGATACCGGCGCAATCGGGCCGGGCCGGCCGGCGGCCGTCAACTGTCGAATGTATGCCTTGACGTCGTCTTCCGTGATCCGTCCGCCGGGCCCGGTCCCCTCTACCGCCCGGAGGTCGACGCCCAGTTCGCGGGCAAACCGCCGCACGGCCGGACTGGCCGGGACGTGCAACCCCGGCGCCTCCCGGGTGGCCCGTGCCAGCTCGGGAGGCTCGGGCGGCGGCGACGGACGAGCGAGCGCTTGGGCAAGTTGCCCGCCGCCGGGCGACTGGACCGTACGCTCCGCCTCCGGCGTCATCGACCGGCCCATGACCGTGGTCTGCACCGCCGGCGAGCCTGTGGGGCCCTCGACCCGAGCGGACGGGCGCTCCTCAGCCAGCGGTGCGGGCGGCGCACCGGAAGTGCCGGCGGGCGTCCGCATCGGCTGGGGGGTCTCGTCGATCGTCAGAATCGGCGCCCCGACGGGGATGCGGTCGCCCGCCCGTACATGGATCTGCACGACCTTACCTGCGTGCGGGCAGGGAAGCTCGACTACGGCCTTGTCCGTCTCGAGTTCGAGTACGTTCTGGCCAGCCGCGATGATGTCGCCGGGGGCGACCAGCACCTTCACCACGTCGCCCGCCGTGATGTTTTCACCCAGATCCGGTAGTCTGAACTCGATCATTCCTTGCTCCGGCTCAGAGCGGTCTCGCCATCGTCCGGGTGCGATGCGCTCATGCAAACAGGGGATTCATCTTGTTCGGATCAACGCCCAGGTCCGCGATGGTTCTCCGGAGGAACTCTGCGGTCAAGACCTGGCCCCGGAGTTGAGCCCCGCGCCGGGCCAATCCGGTGAGCGACGCGATGACGACGGATTCGGCATCCACCTCGAAGAATCGGCGCAGGGCCTCGCGGGTGTCGCTCCGCCCGAAGCCGTCCGTCCCCAGGGCGATCAGATCAGGCACCCACCGCTGGATCTGCTCGGGTACGGAGCGTACGTAGTCGCTTGCCGCCACGACCGGACCCTCGAGCCCCCGGAGCATATCCCACAGGTGGCACGAACGAGGCGGCTCGCCCGGGTGCCACATGTTCCACCGCTCCGCGTCGAGAGCGTCGCGCCGGAGCAGCTTGTAGCTGGTTACGCTCCACACGTCGCTGGCCACGCCGTACCGCTCGGCAAGTATCTGCTGCGCCCGAAGGACCTCCCGGAGGATCGGCCCGCTGCCCAGAAGCTGGACCCGGCAGCCCCCATCCGCCTCCACGGTGCGCAGACGGTACATGCCGCGGACGATGCCTTCCCGTGAACCGGGCGGCATCGCCGGCATGGCGTAGTTCTCGTTGTACAGCGTGATGTAGTAGAACACGGACTCGCCGGCCTCATACATCCGGCGGATGCCGTCCTGTATGATCACAGCGGTTTCATACGAGTATGCCGGATCGTACGCGAGGCAGTTCGGGATCACGCTCATCAGCAGATGGCTGTGCCCGTCTTCGTGCTGAAGGCCCTCCCCGTTGAGGGTGGTCCGGCCGGCCGTACCCCCGAGCAGGAACCCCTTGGCCCGGGCGTCCGCAGCCGCCCACATCAGGTCCCCTACGCGCTGGAACCCGAACATCGAGTAGTAGATGTAGAAGGGGATCATGTTCACCCCGTGTGTGCAGTAGGCGGTGCCGGCAGCGATGAACGAGGCCATGGAGCCGGCTTCATTGATACCCTCCTCCAGAATCTGACCGTCCCGGGCCTCGCGATAGTAGAGCACGGTGGCTGCGTCCACCGGCTCGTAGAGCTGCCCGACGTGGGAGTAGATCCCGGCCTGCCGGAAAAAGGCCTCCATGCCGAAGGTCCGCGCCTCATCGGGGATGATGGGGACGATCAGCCGCCCGATCTGCGGGTCTCGCAGGAGGCGTCCGAACAGCCGCACGAACGCCATTGTGGTGCTGACCTCGCGTCCCTCGCTGTCCTTGAGGAACTCGCCGAAAACCTCCAGGGGCGGAGCCTTCAACGGCATCGGCACCATCGGCCGTCCCGGCACGTATCCGCCCAGGGCCTTGCGCCGTTCATGCAGGTATCGGATCTCGGGGCTGTTGTCGGGCGGTCGGTAGAAGGGCGTGCGGGCCACGTCCTCGTCGGAAATCGGGATGCCGAATCGCGTACGGAACTCGCGAAGTTCCTCCTCGTTGAGTTTCTTCTGCTGATGGGTGACGTTGCGGCCTTCCCCGGCCTCGCCCAGACCGTACCCCTTGATCGTCTTGGCCAGGATGACCGTCGGTGAGCCTTTGTGCTCGACGGCCGCCTTGTAGGCCGCATACACCTTGTCGGGATCATGCCCCCCCCGACGCATCCGGCGCAACTGCTCGTCGGTCAGGTGATCGACCATCTTGCGCAGCTCGGGGGACTTGCCGAAGAAGTGCTCGCGGATGTACGCCCCGGACTCCACCGTGTACTTCTGGTACTGACCGTCCACCACCTCCGTCATGCGCTCGACGAGCCTGCCGTCGGTGTCGGCCGCCAGCAGCGGATCCCAGTCGCCCCCCCAGATGACCTTGATGACGTTCCAGCCGGCCCCGCGGAAGGTGGCCTCCAGCTCCTGGATGATCTTGCCGTTGCCGCGAACCGGGCCGTCCAGCCGCTGGAGATTGCAGTTGATGACGAAGATGAGGTTGTCGAGCCGCTCCCGGGCGGCCAGCGTGATCGCTCCCAGGGACTCCGGCTCGTCGGTTTCTCCGTCGCCCAGAAAGCACCACACATGGCACCCGGAGGTGTCCTTGATGCCGCGATCATGCAGGTAGCGATTGAACCGTGCCTGATAGATCGCCATGATGGGGGCCAGCCCCATCGACACGGTCGGGAACTCCCAGAACGCCGGCATCAGCCACGGGTGGGGATAGGACGAAAGCCCCCCGCCCGGCTGAAGCTCCCGGCGGAAATGGATCAGCTCCTGCTCGCTGAGCCGCCCCTCCAGAAAAGCCCTGGCGTAGATCCCGGGCGAGGCGTGGCCCTGGAAGTAGATCTGGTCACCGGAGAAGTCCTCGGCCTTTCCCCGGAAGAAGTGATTGAATCCGACCTCCAGGAGCGTCGCCGCCGAAGCGTAGGTCGAGATGTGACCGCCGATTCCGGGCGATTCGCGATTGGCCCGGACGACCATCGCCATGGCGTTCCACCGGATGATGCTCTTGATCCGCCGCTCGATCTCACGGCTGCCGGGATATCGCGGCTGCTTGTCGGCCGGGATCGTGTTGATGTACGGGGTGTTGGCCGTGAACGGCATGCGCACCCCCCGCCGCTCCGCATGTCCCTGAAGTTTCGTCAGGAGATAGCGGGCCCGTTCCGGTCCCTCGCGCTCCAGTACGTCTTCCAGCGACTCGATCCAGTCGGCCGTCTCGGCCGGGTCCGCATCCCCGCCGGAAGCCGCCAAACCGTGATTCATGAGCGTCTCGTCAGGCACAAGCAAACGACCTCCTCAATCGACCTGCCAGGAACCGCCGGTCGCTCCCACCAACCCGGCAACCGCTACGGCAGGCCCATAGAAGGCATTTTAGGCCCACGGGCCCGCCTCGACACGTGCCGAAATGGGCCGGTCCCCGCCGCAGCTTGCACCCCTTCGGCACAGGCCGCCACAGCAGGCCCGCGTGTACGGGCCGCACGCGTCCGGACCGAGGCCAGCCGCCGCAGTCCGAGGCAGCCGGCCAGCGCCGGCGGCTCTCGGTTGCGCCGCCGATTGGCATGTCGGAGCCTCGTCGGCTACGATAGCCAAGCTGCGGTTCGGAGGAGTCTCAACACCGAAGATGCATAAGACGGCTGATCTCGCGTGGGCGTTCGCAGACCTTGGAATCGAACTTCCGCTTCTTAAGTCCTTGTCAAAAATAGGCTTCCGCGAGCCATCGGACATCCAGAGGGAGATGATTCCCCACGTCCTGGCCGGACGGGATGTGATCGGCCAGGCGCGCACGGGCACCGGGAAGACGGCGGCCTTTGGGCTGCCTGTCTGCCAGATGATCAACCCCGAGGGTGGCCTCCAGGCGATAATCCTCGTACCGACCCGCGAACTGGCGGTGCAGGTGGCCGCAGAGATCCTCCGCTTCGCGGAGGCTCTGCCCATCCGCTGCGTGCCTGTGTACGGCGGGCAGAAGATCAGACATCAGCTCCACCTGCTCGGTCGCAAGCCCCACATGGTCGTCGGGACGCCCGGTCGGGTGCTCGATCTGCTGGGACGGCAGGCCATCCGGTTCGACGGGATCCGCTTCGTCGTACTGGACGAGGTCGACCGCATGCTCGACATCGGATTCCGCGATGACATACGTCGGATCCTCTCGCAGATTCAGGTGCCGCATCAGACGATCTTCGTGTCGGCCACGATCGATGAGGAGATCCGCCGCCTCACGCGGCAATACACCACCGACCCCATCGAGATCGACGTCTCGCGCGATGAGTTGACAGTCGAGGAAGTGGCCCAGGCCTACATCCCGGTGCCGGCCTGGGACAAGTACCGGCTGCTGCGGGCCCTCCTGGAGCGCGACCAGCCCCGACTGGCGATCATCTTCCGCAACACCAAGCACGGTGCCCGCAAGCTCGCCAAGCGCCTTCACCAGGACGGCATCGAAGCGCGGGAAATCCACGGCGACCTCGTTCAGCAGAAGCGCGACCGCGTGATGGAACGATTCCGCAAGCACCAGATCCGCCTCCTTGTGGCGACCGATCTGGCCGCCCGCGGGATCGACGTGCATGCGATCAGCCACATCATCAACTACGACATCCCGCTGGACCCGGAGCTGTACGTGCACCGTATCGGCCGAACCGCCAGGATGGGCGCCTTCGGAAAAGCGTATACCTTCGTCACGCCCGATGAAGGCGAACAGCTCACCCGCATCGAAATGCTGATCAACAAGCAGCTTGAGAAGGAGCAGGTGGCCGGGTTCGAGCCAAGCCCCCCGCCGGAGGACTTCATCCGGCCCGAGCGGCCGGCCGGGCCCCGGCTCTCGCGGTATGAGCTGCCCGTGTTTGCCAGAGTCGACGCGACCGGGCCCGCAGGGGTGCCCGTCCTCAAGACGCTCGGCAGCAAGTTCCGTCCCCCTCGACGCCGCCGGCGCCGCTGACGGAGTGCTCCCGGCCGCGTGCCGCAGCCCGTCGTGGAAGACGGGCGCAAGCGCGGGCACCGGTTCGTCGTCTCTCATTGCCCCAGTACGGTCACGATCACGTGACGCTGGCGCGGCCGAATGTCGCACTCCAGCAGGAAGATCTGCTGCCACGTGCCCAGCACCGGCGCCCCGTCCCGAACCGGTACGGTAAGGTCCGGACCCAGCCACGTGGCCTGGAGATGCGAGTGACCGTTGCCGTCGTGCCATGCCTGCTCGTGTCCGTAAGCGCGGCTCGGGGGTACCAGCCGGTCGAGCAGCTCGGGCAAATCGTGGGTCAATCCCGGTTCGAACTCGATCGTCCCCACCGCCCCGGTGCTGCCGACCACGAATATATGCGCTAGACCCGTCCGCACGCCCGAAGCCCGTACGACTGCCGCCACGCGGTCGGTGAGGTCGTGCATGTCGCGGTGGCCGCGCGTCTGGACCGCGATTTCCTCCTGGTATGCCATTCCTTCGTCTCCGGGGGCCCGAAGCGAGCGGAGGGAACCGCTTGCCGGCGGAACCCGCCTGTTACCGCGGGCCGCGATACCCCGGCCCTCGAACGAATCGCCCGGGCCGTGCCCCCGTGTGCCGGCCCGCCCGCAGAACGGCCACACCGTTCACGAAGACGTCCCGTACGCCGACGGCGTAGCGGTGCGGCTGCTCGAACGTCGCCAGGTCCCGGACCGTCGCGGGATCGAACACGACCAGGTCGGCGTAGTAGCCCGGCGCAAGCCAACCCCGGGCAGCAAGCCGGAGGTTCTCCGCGGGAAAGGAGGTAAGCCGCCTGATGGCCTCCTCCAGCGGGATCAGCTTCTCGTCCCGCACGTAGCGTCCGAGCAGCCGGGCGAACGAACCATACGCCCGCGGGTGCGGGTTGCGGTTCAGAAAGGCGCCCTCCGGTGCCAGGGAGGCTGAGTCCGAACAGAAGCTGATCCACGGCCGGCGGATCTCCTTGCGGACGTGCTCCTCGGACATCGAGAAGAACACCGCCCCGACCCGGCTGTCGTCCTCGATGACGAGGTCCATTGCCGTATCCTCGGGCGAGCGGCCCCGCATCGCTGCCACGTCCGCCAGCGACTTGCCGGTCAGATGGCGCAGCGCGGGATTGCGGAAGCCCACCAGAAGAACGTTGGCCGCCGAGCCGACGGAGCCGAGGCCCACATCCGTATCGCCCTTCGGGAACCGCATTTCGGCGCGCACGCGCTGTCGGATTTCGGGATCCCGCAGCCGCCGGACCCAGGCCTCGTGCCCGCCTTCCTGCACCCAGGAGGGCATCACCGCGTCGAGTCCGGTGGCGCTGGCGTGATACGTGTACATATCCGCGGTGACCGCCAGTCCCTCGGCCTGCGCGGCCTCGATGATCTCGAAGACGCGGTCCATCTTGTGCCAGTTGTCGCGCCCCGAGACCTTGATGTGATAGATCTCCGCCCGTACACGCGCCTTCCGGGCGATGGTCAGGAACTCGTCGATCGCCTCGAAGATCCGGGCACCCTCGCTGCGGATATGCGATATGTACAGACCGTCGTATGCCGCCGCCACCTCGGCCAGGGCGACGAGTTCGTCCGTCCCTGCGAAGCACGCGGGCACGTAGATCAGCGACGAGGATACGCCGACGGCCCCTTCCTCCATCGCCTGCCGCACGAGCTGCCGCATCCGCTCCAGCTCCTCCGGCGTGGGCGGCCGGTTCTCGTAGCCGATCTCGTGCACCCGAACGGTGGTGGCGCCAACGAACGAGGTGACATTGCACGAGACCCCCCGCCGCTCGAGCCACTCCAGGTACTCACCGAGCGTGGTCCATGCGATCTCGTATCGCACATCCTCCTGCCGCCGCCGCAGCTCCTGCTTCATCTCCTCCGTGAGCGGCCCCATCGATCTGCCCTCGCCGAGCACCTCGAGCGTAACGCCCTGGCGAATATCGCTCTGCGAGCGACCGTCCGCGATGAGCGATTCGTTGGCCCAGCTCAGCCTATTGATGAAGCCCGGCGCCACCGCCAGCCCGCAGGCGTCGATGTCCACCCGGCCGCGGCAACCCGCCGACGGGACGACGGCTGCGATCCGGTCTGCGTCGATGACCACGTCGCCCCGGGCCGGCGGTCTGCCGGAACCGTCGTAGATCATGCCGTTGCGGATCACCACGTCGTGTGTGCCCACGAGGCAGCAGCCCTCCAGAAACACCCACAGCAGGCCCGTTGCCGTTCTCCCGAACCGCATGACCGTATTCTCAAGCGGAGCCGGCCGAGCGTCCAGCATCGCGGGCGTGCTTGCCCGGCGCGCGCGATTTCGATAAGGTCGCGTCCGCGGAATCGGAGGACGACGATGAGCGGTGTCCGCCTTGTGGGTCTGCTGTCCGCCGCGGCATCGGCCCTGTCGGCCGGGGCGAAGGGACCTGAGCCGGAATCGCGTGGCGCCGGCCGGCCCCCGAACATCGTGTTCATCCTGGCCGACGACTTGGGCTGGACGGACCTGGGCTGTATGGGTTCGCGGTACTACGAGACTCCGCACATCGACCGCCTTGCCGCCCAGGGCATCCGATTCACGAACTATTACGTCAGTCAGAACTGCACGCCCACCCGGGCCGCCCTCATGAGCGGCCAGTACGCCCCGCGAACCGGTGTCTACAGCGTCGGCGAACTCACGCGGGGCCGCGAACAGGACCGGCGGATGATCCCGCCACCGAACCAGACGGCCCTCCCGATCGACCGCGCCACGGTTGCCGACGTGCTGAAATCCGCCGGCTATGCCACAGCCATGTTCGGCAAGTGGCACATCGGCCAGCGGGGGCGGTACCACCCCTCCCGCCGAGGCTTCGACGAGGCGATCGTGTCCATGGGCCGCCATTACGACTTCCAGACCGACCCGCCCGTGGAGGTGCCCCGGGGCACCTACCTGGCCGACTTCCTGACCGACCAGGCCGTCCGATTCATCGAGAAGAACAGGGACAGGCCGTTCTTCCTGTACCTGCCGCACTTCGCCGTTCACGCGCCGCATGAGGCCAAGCCCGAACTCATCGAGCGGTTCCGGAAAAAAGAGGGCGTGGACGGGCATCGCGACCCGGTCTACGCGGCGATGATCGCTGCGATCGATGAAAGCGTCGGCCGCATTCTCGCCCGGCTCGACGAGCTGAAGCTGGCCGATCACACCGTCGTGATCTTCTCGTCCGACAACGGGGGAGTCGGCGGCTACCAGGCGGCGGGGATCCCCGAGGCCGAGCACACCAGCAATGCGCCTCTGCGAGCGGGCAAGGGTACGCTCTACGAAGGGGGGATCCGCGTGCCGTTCATCGTTCGATACCCGCCGCTCGCGAGACCCGGCACCACGTGTGATGAACCGGCGATCCACGTGGACCTCCTGCCCACGCTGGCCGAGCTGGCCGGTGCACGTCTTCCGTCGCAGCCGCTGGACGGACTGAGCCTTGTGCCCGTGCTGCGCGATCCGAAGGCCAGGCTCCCGCGAGAGGCGCTGTACTGGCACTTTCCGGGGTACCTTGAGGCGGGAAGGAGCGGGTGGCGGACGACGCCCGTGGGCGTGATCCGGTGCGGAGACTTCAAACTTCTCGAGTTCTTCGAGACAGGTCGCCTGGAACTCTACAACCTCAGGGAGGACCTGAGCGAGCGGCACAACCTGGCCGACGCGATGCCGCAGAAGGTGAGGGAGCTTCACGACAAGCTCGTCGCATGGCGCCAGTCGCTGCACGCACCGATGCCCCGGCCGAAGTGACCCGCCGGGGCAGCCGGGCGACGAGCCGGTGCCTGGCAAGACGACATCGAGGCGCTGGATCCCACGGAAGCCTGTCGATTCACGGGCGGTGTCACGGTTCGTTGTGTTCGCGGGCCTCGTACTCGGCCATCTTGGCCACGCGCCGCTCGTGACGACCCCCTTCGAACGGGGTCCTGAGCCACACGTCTATGATCCGCCGCATCAGCTCCTCGCCCACCAGGTCGGCCGGAACGCAGAGAACGTTCGCATCGTTATGGCGGCGGGACATCTCGGCGGTAAGCTCGTCGTGACACAGGGCGGCCCGGACACCGCGGACCTTGTTGGCCATCATGCACATGCCGATGCCGCTCCCGCAGAACAGGATCGCGCGATCCGCCCGGTTCTCGCGAACAGTGCGGGCCGCCGCATAGGCGGCGTCGGGATAGTCGTAGCTGCTCGCGTCCGTAGCGCCGAACTCGAGCACCTCATAGCCGCGGCTTTGCAGGGCGAGCTTGATTCGCTCCCGAGCGTTGTACCCTCGATGATCGCAGCCCAGCGCGATCCTCATACAGTGATCTCCTCCAGCCGGGCGCGCAGCGCCGCCTCGATGCGGCCGGCCACGTCCTCATACATGCTGTCCGGCCCTCCGATAGGATCGTCGATATCCCCCGCAGGATCAAGCAGATACGTTTTCGACGCCGCCCCCGGGACCATCGCCACGACGGCCTCGACGTGCGATTGCGACATCGCAAAGATCGCATCCGCCGCCTGAATCATGTCGATCGTAAGCGGCACCGACCGGTGCGTCGAGATGTCGATGCCTCGCTTTCTCAACACCGAAACGGCAGCCCCCGAGACCGAGCTGCCGCCGCCTGCGAATGTCCCCGCGGACATCACATTGTATCCGCGGGCCTCCAGCTCGTCCTCGCGGATCCCGAGCCGCTCCGCCAGGAGCTTGCGGAACAGACCCGCCGCCATCGGACTCCGGCACGTGTTGCCGCTGCATACGAACAGGTAGTTGGCCGTTGACCAGCGACGAACCGTGCGCTCGTCGTAAACACCGGCGCGAAGGAAGTCCAGATGATCGTCCTGCACGCTGACGATGGTAGAAGGCTTCGCGTATCGGGTCGTCCCGCCGTCGAGCACCAGCTCGATTCGCCCGTCGAGCCCCTGGAGTACCTCAGAGGCCCGCACGGGCGGGTCCTCGCCGGCGCGGTTCGCGCTGGGGGCCACGACCGGGACCTTCGTTTCACGGAGAAGATCCTCGCACGCCCGGAGATCCGGGCACCGGACGCCGATCGTGTCGTTGTAATAGAGGGCGCTCGGGTCGCGGTTCGGAAGACGATCCAGAATGGGCGCAGCCTGGACGTCAGGCACGTGGAAGACCACCGTCAGAGGGCCGGGCCAGCCCTTCTCCGTCAGCCGCCGTGCCAGCCCGGACAGGCGCGGGACGTACTGATGGATATCCGACCGCCGCCCGATGTGCAGCGTGAACGGCTTACCCTCGGTCCGCTCCTTCACCTCGCGAAGCCGGCGAAGCGCCTCCGGATGGGCGGCGCTGGCCCCCAGTCCGTAGACCGTTTCCGTAGGAAACGCCACAAGGCCGCCAGCCTCCAACACAGCCGCGGCCCTGCGGATGTGGTTCCAGTACTCCTTGTCGTCCAACAGGTTAAGAACTTCGGTCTTCATGCAGGAACCAGCATCGCGATTATGGAAGCGCCCCCGGGAGCGTGTCAAGAAAACCCGCCCGGCGTGGCCGGAGCGCCCGCGACCCGCGTTTCACCGCCGCAGGCTCGCGCGAACCTCGCGAGATCGATCCGCGAAAGTCACGTCGTCCAGAACCGGCTCGGCGCCCCGGACGGAGATCGGTTCGCGGAGCCGAACCCAGGAACGGCAGCCCGCGTACGCGGGAATCTCGCGAACCGTCGCCGTAGCGGGCAGCCTGTATACGCGTACCAGCAGCACGTAAAGCGGAAGTTCCGACCGGTACTCGTAACGCCCGCGGATCACAGCGGGCGCATAGATGTGCAGGTGCTCCCAGTCGCCGGCCGACTCCGGTCGGGGCGGTGCGGTCAGAACGTCGATAACGCGAGCCAGGTGCCGGATCGTCACGAGGCCACGGTCCGTCCGGTCATCCCGGATGCGATCGCACCAGAGGCCCCTGACTGCCTCAGGACGTTGATGTTCATAGGTCGGATAAATCAGAAAGGTCTCGTATTCGGGGGTGAACCGGCCGTGCCGCTCGTGAATACCGCCCTTCCGGAGAACGATCGTCTGGAGGCCTGTCCCCAGCGCCTCGTCCACAACGGCCCATTCCTTGAAAGCGATGTCCACCACTGCCCCGGAACCGAATCATCCGCCTGGCGCCGGTCCAGTCGTCCCATCCGTCCCCTGTGCTCGGGTCGCACAGGGCCGGAGCGCCACCCGATGTCCGCTTGACGCCCGATTATTGGGGCCGGCTGGCCGGTTCGGAGGCAAACAGCTTCTCGACGGCGTGCGGGTTTTCCACGTAGTCGATCAGACCCTGAACGAATCCGTCGTGCCGCTCATGGGCGGGCTCGGTCGTCATCAGACCCTTCAACTCCACAATCTTGCCTTTGCCCCGGAGCAGGTAAGCGGCGTAGCGCCCGGCCGTACGGCCGATCAACGTGTTGTCGCCGCCGATGAAGCACGTATAGGTGTCCCCCTCGATGGACCGATCCAGCACGATGACCGGTATCTTCGCTTCGTACACCTTCCGCACGGGCGGCGTGAGTGGGACGGTCTCCTTGGGGGAGACGATCAGCAGGTCGATCTTCTGGGTCAGAAACTCCTCGACCTGATTGCGCTGCGTCTGGGAATCGTTCTGGGCATCCTTGTACACGATCTTCAGTTGCGGGTACTTGCGGGCTGCCTCGGCGATCTCGTTGTTCATCCGAACCCGCCACGGCTCGGCCAGATTGCACTGGGACATACCGATCGTCCACTTGCCCGGGCGGTCCGGATCCGGTTTCAGGATGTCCGCGTGCTCGGCGCGCAGCTTGGCCACCAGGGCGGGGCCCGGGGCATCGACCGGAATCCCGCCGCGATCCACGTTCTCTTTCGTGTAGAGCGCGGTCGCCAGACGGATGTCCTTGGGCACCGGAACGCCGTTGAGAATCAGCAGCGCGATGTCGATCGCTTCGTCCGCACCGGTCGGATAGTTGAGCGTCGCGGTCAGCAGCCCCTCGCGGACGTACTTCCTGCCCTCGTCCGGATTGGCATCGATTCCGATGAACCGGATCGTCTTTTCGCGGCCCTGGCCCTCGGCACGGGCGGCGAGCCACGCGCCGTGGGCGATGGGATCGTTGTGTCCGTACACGAGGTCGATCCGGTCGAACCGCGTCAGGGCGGATTCCATCTCCTGGCGGCCGTTGTTCTCCAGCCACTTGCAGTCCGCCGTGAAGATGAACTCCATCTGGCCGATCGCCGTGGGTTCGGACGGGCGGGTCGTCGCCGACTGCTCCGGTCGGCAGCCGGTCGCCACAAACGCAACAAGCCCCATCCCCGAGGCGATGGCCACGATCGATGCGCGGGTGTTCATAAGAATCCTCCACGGTTCGCCGGCAGACCTCCGCCGCATGCCGTGGCCCCGCCGGCAGCTCGGGGCAGGCCGGGTTTCCTGGCTCCGGCCGCCGATCACCTCTTACGTTCGCCGTCGCTGGATGATCACGGCGACCACGATGATCATGCCCTGGATGAGGAGCCGGCCCGGCTCCTGCACGCCGTTGATGCTCAGGATCTTTTCAATGTACCCGATAATCAGCACCCCGACGAACGTGAGCAAGACGCCCCCCCGGCCGCCCATGAGGCTCGTCCCGCCGATTACGACCGCGGCGATGGCCTTCAGCTCGAAGGTGAAACCGGCCTCCGGATCACCGAGGTGGTCCCGCGAGGCCTGACAAATCCCCGCCAGGCCGGCGCACAGGCTGCAAATGGCGTAAGCGGCCACCTTGTTCCATCCGACCGAGATCCCCGAAAGCCGGGCCGCCTCTTCATTGCCCCCGATCGCATAAAGGTGTCGGCCGAAACGCGTCTGCGTTACCGCCAGCCACAGCAGCGTGATGGTGATCAGGAACAGTATCGTGACCACCGGGATCTGCAGCGTGAGCGTGGGCCACTGGGCCACCACCAGCCGACCGTCGATCCGCTCGAAGATCTCCGGACCAAGGCCCTCGAGCGGCTGGATCTTCTGTCCGGCCTTCAGAGGCCCCAAGGCGGCCGGCCCCAACCCGGCGAACTCCGGGATGTACTTGGCGAGGCCCCGTGCCGAGGCCATCGTAGCCAAGGTCGCGACGAACGGCTGCATGCCGAACGCCGTAATGAGCAACCCATTGATCGTCCCGGCGAGCGCTCCGAGTGCCAGACAGACGAGAATCGCCAACCAGGCGGGCCACTGGTAGGCCATCGTGAACAGGGCGAAACACATGGCGGAGACGGCCAGAACCGAGCCTACGGAAAGGTCGATCCCCCCCGTGAGGATCACCAGCGTCAGGCCGGCCGCCAGCACGCCGTTGATCGCAACGGCCCCGAGCAGGTCCTGATGCGTCCGGAACTTGTAGAACGTGCCGTCGGCGTTAAACACGGTGCCGAGGGCCAGCACGCCGACCAGCGCCAAGGCGGCACGAAAACCGGGACTGCGAAGAAGCCTGTACTCCATGAGCCGTACACCCGTAGCGTTCCAACCTTCACGACTCGACGATCGCCACGGCCTTCTGACGCCCGAGCCGACCGTCCGCGTCGTCGGGCCCGGGCCCGGCGCCAGGAGACCGCCGGGGCGAGGCTCCTGGATGCGGCCCCTGTGCTCGGGATGGCACCGGGTCCGGCAGGAGCTCGCCGTCGGCTTCATGCCACGGCCGCGGCCATGACGCGCTCCTGCGAGGCCTCCTCCCTGGTCAGCTCGGCCGTCACCCGGCCCCGGGCCATGACGACGATCCGGTCGCTCATCGCCAGCAATTCGGGCAACTCGCTCGTGATCAACAAGATGCCCATGCCGGCCTGCGTCCAGCGATTCATCAGCTCGTAGATGTCCGCCTTGGCGCCTACGTCGATGCCGCGAGTGGGCTCGTCGAGCAACAGCAGTCGTGGCCGGGTCAGGAGCCACTTGGCGAGCACTACCTTCTGCTGGTTCCCGCCCGAGAGAGAGGTAATCGGACAGTCCAGCGACGGGGCACGCAGCGACAGCTCGCGCGCCAGCGGCGCGACCAGCTCCCGTTCGATCCGGCCCCTCAACCACCCGCCCGGTGCCGCCCGCCACAGGGCCGCCAGCGTGGCATTGTGCAGCACGCTCATCGGGAGCACGAGCCCCGTGGCCTTGCGGTCGTTGGTGACCATCGCGATTCCCGCGCGGATCGCCCGCCGAGGCGAGACCGGCTCGTACGGACGCCCTTCCACGTAAAGCCGGCCGGTCGGGCGGCGACCGTACCGCCCGAAGATCGCGCCGAGAAGCTCGCTGGCGCCGCTGCCCATCAGGCCCCCGAGCCCGACCACCTCGCCCGCGCGCACGACCAGGCGCACGCCGTCCACCAGCCGCTTGCCCGTCACCGGATCGGCCAGCGACAGGCCCTCGACCCGCAGGAGCTCCCGCCCGGGAACGGCCGCGTGCTTGGGGAAGAGCTGGTCGATCTGCCGGCCGACCATCCATCGGATCATCTCGTCCGGCGGCAACTCCGCCGCCGCCCGGCAGCCGATGAAGCGGCCGTCGCGAAGGACCGTGATCCGATCGGCGATGGCGTAGATCTCATCCAGCTTGTGGGAGATGTAGATCAGACCCACCCCCCGGGCGCGAAGGTCACGGAGGATTCCGAATAGCCGCCCGGTCTCCGCGTCGGACAGCGCGCTGGTCGGTTCATCGAGGATCAGGATGCGGGCCTCGCGAGAGAGAGCCTTGGCGATCTCGATGAGCTGCTGAACGGAGACCGGGTATTCGATGACCGGCCGGCGAACGTCGATGCCCGGGGCCAGCGACGCCAGCACACGCTGCGCGTCCCTGCGCATGCGGCGGTGGTCGACCGTACCCAGACGGGTCCTCGGTTCGCGTCCGAGGAACATGTTCTCCGCCACGCTCAGGTACGGAACCAAGGAGAGCTCTTGGTGGATGATGGCCACGCCTCCCCGCTCCGCCTGGCCGGGCGTATGGAATCGAACCGCCCGTCCCCCGATCTCCATCCGACCGGACCAGTCGCCGTAGACGCCGGCCAGCACTTTCATGAGCGTGCTCTTGCCGGCACCGTTTTCACCCACCAGGGCGTGGATTTCCCCCGCGCGAACCTCCAGGCTTACCCCGTGCAGCACCTCCACCCCGTCGAAGCTCTTGCGGATCTCGTGCATGGATAGCAGCGGGGGGCCGGCCGTGCTGAGGGGGTCTGTAACGTGTCGGCTTTCCATGGGAATCGGCGTATCATCCGGCAATCCTCGCGAAGCGACAAGAGCGGACACGAGGGGCCGGAAACCTCCGGCGGACGGTCTCCGCTGCCGCAAGCGATCTCGCAAGTCACGTACGGGAATCCGGGCCGGGAGGTTGTTGGATCGACGCGGGCTGCCCGCTGAGGATCGCCCCGAGCCGGCTGGCCGGGCATTGCTTGGCCCCGGAGCCGCACGAGCAACGCGTCCGTCCCGCAAAGAAGCGGCACACACGCAGCCCCAGCCACACCAGACTGACCGCCACGGCCGCGCCAACAAGTGTGTATTCAAGCCACATGGGCCTCGACCTGCGTCTTCCCCGCTGACGAAAGGGCCGGGCCAGGGATCCCGGTGACAAGCCCCCGGCCGGTGCGTCCGTGACCATTCGGATCGTGCCGGGGCCGGTCCGCCTCCGGGATTCCGCCCACAAGGACCGTCCTGGCAATAAGCCCGCCCCTGGATGCTCTCAGAAGCCCACCAACGTCCCGATCTGGTACACGGCCGCCGCCAGGAGAAACGCCAGCGCCGTCGAGTACGCGGTGGCGAAGATCGCCCACCGCCACTTCCCCGACTCGCGCCGGATCATCACCATGGTCGTCGAGCACGGGGCATAAACCATCACAAACACCATCATCGCCACCGCCCGCAGCGGCGACCAGCCGGGATCGGCGGCCAGTCTCTGCGACAGCGGTTCCGGCGAGTCGGGCGTGGCATCATCCATGGCGTAGGCCGTTCCGAGCGTACCGACGATCACCTCCTTGGCCGCAAACCCGCCGAGCAGCGCCACATTGTCCCGCCACTCAAAGCCTGCCGCGCGGCTGAGCGGTGCGAGCGCCGAACCGATTCGCCCCGCGATGCTGTGGCGGAGCCGGGCTTTGGCCCGCTGCCCCGGATCCATGCCAGCCAACGCGGCCGACCCGGCGTCCAGCCGCGGGAATGACATCGCCGCCCAGATCACGATGTTGACCGCCAGAATCACGGTCCCGGCCTTCTTCAGGTACATCCAAGTCCGCTCCCACGCGTGCAGCCACACGCCGCGCAGGGTGGGCAGATGGTACGGGGGCAGCTCCATCACGAACGGGGTCTGCTCGCCGCGAAAGAGCAGCCGTCGCAGGAGGAACGCGGCGGACAGCGAGACCGTCCATGAAAGGGCCCAGAGCAGGAACAGCACCAGCGGCTTGTGTCCCGCGAAGAAGGCACCGATGAGCATCAGGTAGACGGGAACCTTCGCGCCGCAGTTCATCAGGGGAACCACGAGCATCGTGATGAGGCGGTCCTTCTCGTCCCGCAGCGTCCGCGTGGCCATGATTCCCGGGACCGCGCAGCCCCCTGCGCCGAGTCCGCCGGAGACGATCATCGCCAGGATGCTCTTGCCCTGGAGGCCGAAGACCCTCAGCAGCCGATCAAGCACGAACGCCACCCGGGCGACATAGCCGCTGTCCTCCAGAATCGCGATGAACAGGAACAGGAGGGCGATCAGGGGGACGAACGACAATACGCCGCCGACGCCCCCGATCAGCCCGTCGTGAACGAGCGAATGCACCAGAGGCATCGAATCGCGAAGCGGGTCGACGAGCCGAGCCAGGACGTCGCTGAAGAGCCACTCTACCCAGCCCGTCGGGCTGCGGCCCAGGAGCCAAGGCCACTCGTCACCGACCTTGAACACGGCCACAAAAAGCCCGTACACGACGCCCAGAAGGATCAGCGGTCCGAGCACCCGATTGCACACGACCGCGTCGATCGTGTCGGTGGTGTCCTTACGCGCCCCCGCCGTGCTGCGGACGCACTCGCGGACGATCCCCGAGGCGTAGCCGTACCGCCGCTCGGCGATGATCGTCGCCGCCGACTCGCCGGAGTGTCTCTCGATGGCCGCCCCCGCGTGACTGACCGCGTGCTCGATGGCCGCGGGATCCGATGCCCGCGTCCGGACGAGACGCACGAACTCTGCGTCTCCCTCGAGCAGCTTGAGTGCCAGCCAGCGAAGCGGAACGTGCGAGGCGAGCTGCTTCTTGCGGGCCAGAAGGTCGCAGAGGCGGTCCAGCTCCGCATCCACTTCGTGGCCATAGCTGATCGGATGCGACGTCCCCTGCGACTCGGGCCTCTCGGCGACCGCGACGGCCGCCGAGAGCAGATCGCCCAGGCCGAGGCCCCGGCTCCCGACGGTTTCGACCACAGGAACGCCCAGCAGAGCCGACAGGCGGACCACGTCGATCACGAGCCCCCGGCGGCGAGCCAAGTCCACCATGTTCAGGGCGACGACCAGCGGTGCCCTCATCTCCAGAAGCTGCACGGTCAGGTACAGATTGCGTTCGAGGTTCGACGCGTCCACCACATCAATCACGACATTCGGACGCGATTCGAGGAGAAAGTCGCGGGCGATGCGCTCGTCCGTCGCGTAGGCCGTGAGGGAGTAGGTGCCCGGAAGGTCTACGACGGAAATCGCGCGGCCCTCGTACGCCAGCCGCCCCACCTTACGCTCGACCGTCACGCCGGGGTAGTTCGCGACGCTCTGAGTCATCCCGGTGAGGCGATTGAAGATCGAGGTCTTGCCGGAGTTCGGGTTGCCGGCAATGGCAATGGTGAGCTCCGGTCCCGTCCGCGGCCGCACGGACGGCACCGTCCATCCTGTTGGGAAGGCAATGGCCAAGTTCGTGCTCGGTGCGTTCAGGCCGGGCCGTGGGCTGCCGTGTCGACCTCGATCAAACGGGCTTCGGCGTCGCGGATGGCCAGACGGTACCCCTTGACCTGGATCTGGATCGGGTCGCCGAGGGGGGCACGTCGTTCGAGCCGGACTGGGGTTCCGCGTGTCACGCCCATGTCGAGAAGCCGCTGGCGCACGCAACCATCGCCGCCGATACGAGTGATCCTGGCCCTTTGTCCTTCACGCAGGTCCGCGAGTCTGGTGGGCACCCACGGTCCTCCTATATCTGGCAGCCCGATCAGGATGACCGGGCCCGCCATCCCGTCATCCACATCGGTCGGCTGCGGGGAGCAAATGAGACTCAGTCTCAATACGCCCCTTGTTTATACACGCCTGATAGCCCGCCGTCAAGGGGGCTGCCGCACCACCGGAGTTAAATGATAAGTGGCTGAAAATAAAAATCTTATGAGACTTCACCGCCACGAGTCCGAGCTGTATCGAAGGGCCAGAAACTGGACTGCGTCGAACAGGAAATGCGCTACGATGACGGGCACAAGGCTCCTGCGAATCACGAACGTAACCCCCAAGACGATTCCCAGGAGAAGGATCACGCAGACCGCGAGCATCCCCTGATAAAAGTGCGGTAGCGCGAAAAGCACCGACCCGATGAGCACGGCCACCGGCCAGGAACCCACCAGCCCCCGCAGACGCGTCAACAGAAAACCCCGGAACAGCATCTCCTCGAAGCATGCCACCCACGCTGACAGCAGGAGCAGGAGGCTCGGAGGCATCGGGGGAAACACGGCCTCGATCTGGCTCTGCGCGCGCCCCATGTGGCCGAGCAGACCGGGCGACAACAGGCTGATCAGGAACATCGCCAGGAACAGGACGACGAAGACCACAAGCGTGAGGTAAACGCCCAAGGCCACGTCCAACGCCGGCCAATCGCTTCTCCACCCGATGGAGGCCGGCGACCGCCCGCTCTGCCGGAGGAGCCACAACAGGGCGCCGAGGACGACGACTTCCGCACCCACACTTCCGAAGACCGCGAACCAGCGCTCATAGCGCGCCGGCAGCCATGGCATGGCAGCCGATGCCGCAACCTGGAAGTACACGAACAGACCGGCGATCGCCCCGAGTTGCCCCAGGGCGCGCACAGGCGACGGCCAGTCGAGCGAGAGTCCGGACCGGTGCGCTGTAGCGGCCCGCGCCTCGCCCACCCGGATCGTTCGCGCCGGCGGGGCGACGCTGGACGGCATCACGGGAAGTGGGGAAACCGGGTCGGTCATGACAAGTGCGCCCCCATACTCCCAACGGCGTCCCGGCCGGCCACAGGACTACCGTTCGACCGTGAGCGTCGGCTGCGCTGGGCCGCGAAGATTGCGCACGCTCACCTGGCCGGCGAGATTGCGGATGGTCTGCATGACCGCTTCGCCGAGTCCCTGGCGACCGGGTTCGAAGAGCTCGGCCGGCGTGCCGGCGTCTCCGGCGACTCGCACGGCCGCGTTGATCGGAATCGAGCCGAGAAACGGCACCCGCAGCTCGCGAGCGGCCCGCTCGGCCCCTCCCCTTCCGAAAAGGTCGTACTCACGGCCGGTGTCCGGGGCGATGAAGTAGCTCATGTTCTCGACGATTCCGAGCACATCGATCCTGAGCTGCTGATACATGCGGGCCGCCCGGATGGCGTCGAGCAGTGCGACGGCCTGCGGCGTGCAGACGACCACTGCCCCGGTCACCGGAATCGACTGCGAAAGCGTCAACGGCACGTCCCCGGTCCCCGGCGGCAGGTCGACGATCAGGTAGTCCAGCTCACCCCAGTCCACCTGTTCGAGGAGCTGCCTGACGGTGCCGTGGATCATGGGGCCGCGCCAGATCAGCGCCTGATCGCGCGGGATCATGAACCCCACACTGATGGTCTTCACCCCGTGCGCTTCGACGGGCACGATCCGGTTCCCGTCCGAAGACACCGCCGGCCTGGCGTCCTCCACGCCCATCATCTTCGGGATCGACGGGCCATACACGTCGGCATCCAGCAGTCCTACCCGGGCCCCCATGCGCTGGAGCCCGACTGCCGCAAGCACGGCCACGGTGCTCTTGCCCACCCCGCCCTTGCCCGCACCCACCGCGACCACGTTCCTCACGCCAGGCAACATGGTCGGCCGCGCCGCTCCCCCGCGAACACGTGCGGTGAACGCAACTTCGACCCGACGGACACCGTCCAGGGCAGTCAGTGCCTGCTCCACCTCACGCCGAAGCGTGTCCTTGAGCGGGCACGCCGGCGTAGTCAGCTCCACGTCCACCCGCACGTGACCGTCGCAGACCGCTACGTCTTTGACCATGTTGAGCGAGACAATGTCCCGGTGCAGTTCCGGGTCATTGACCGTTTGCAGGACCTTGAGCACCTGGTCTTTGGTGATCGGCATGCCTTCACTCCTGGGCGGGCGTGCCCCGCAGCATCGCCTGGGACGGGTTATAGCCCGGCCCCGACGTGGCTTCCAGCCCCCCAAGCGGCCCACGCGGGAAGCCAACGGCGCAACCGCCGGGCAGAGGTCAGGACGCTCCCGCACTGGCGGCTGCCTCGGCGATCCGCCGCACACGCTCGTGGTGTGCAAACCCCTCGGCCGCAAGCCGGGCAAACAGGGACCGCAGTTCTTCCCGAACAATCGAGCGACTCAGGGCCTCATAGTACTTCGCGGTCCGCCATTCCGTCGCCACGATGAGGTCCATTGCCTGACGATAGCTGGCCGCATCGCGGACGGTAATCAAGCGCGGTCCGACAGCGATGAGGGCCTTTTCCTCGTCGGCGAGGTAGAAATCCGATTCGGGATAGAAACGATCGAGCAGATCGGCCAACTGCTGCCGGTGGGCATGCTCCTCGTCGGCCATATCCGCGAAGATACGCCGGTCCTCTTCGGTGGGTGCGGACTCGGAAAGAACCAGGTATCGGTAGGCCGCGACGGACTCCCCGTACACCCCCACGGCCAACGCGCGGTCCTCGCTGAGGGACTGCAGCAGCTCCTGATTGGGCGGCTCGACCATCGTACCCAGCCTATCGGGACGAGAAGCACACTGCAACGCCGGCTCTCCGTTCCCTTGGAGCGTCATGGGCCGCATCCCGGGGCCGGGCCGCCTGCGGCACCACAGCTCGCCTCCGCCATTTCCGACACACACTCCACGGGTAACTGAACCTCGCCGTACTTGAGAAACCCGAGCACAAAGGGGCTGTTGTAAGCCAGGTATCGCGGCGAGCCGACGACCCGCACCCGACCCGGATTCGCCGCCATCCAATCGTTCAACTTCTTGAGCCCCGTCGCGAAGTTCGCGTCCGTATAGTCGCCGCGAACCCCGACGGACAGCACCGTCATCGCCGGCACGTCCTCGACGATGACACGGGGATCCTCTTGATCCGTCCCCGGTCGCCCCAGAACGGGTCGGCCGTACAGGAAGGCCATCGACTCCGCCGCCGGCGGTCTGGGGCTCTTCAGCCCTTCCACGCCGGGCACGTCCGACGAATAGCCGAGCTCGACCGGTACCGTCATGGGGATGTTGCCCCGCCGGATGTGGTTGTACAGTGGCCGGAACATCGCATTCGGCCCACCGTCTATCCCGCCAACACCGGACCGCACGCGCGCCAATCGGTACGCCGGGTACCTCTTGACCAGGACGTGACCGACCGGTCCGGGCGCTGGAAAGCCCTCCGGAAGATCGGCCTCGCGGACAACGAATGGTCGCCGCAGCTCCCGGGCCGGGGCCCCTCCAGAAGACGCGTCGCCGCCGGCCGGCGGCCTTTCTGCGGTCTGCGTGGCGGCACAGGAGGCCAGACTTGAACACAGTATCAGCAGGATGGACATTCGCATGACATACTCCGATCCGCGCAATCATAGGCGGCCACGCCCGAGCGGCCAGATTCCGCCCCGCGAACCCGACGCCGTGAAAACCCGCCCCGGTCGCATCGGTGCGGCACGAACATGTAACGCAGCAGCGAACGACCACGTGCTGGGATTACCTCGGACCTTCTGATAGGATTCGGACCGGCAGTCCGAGAGCAGAACCGCGGACTGGCGGACCTCGTGGCCCGTGCCTGGGGCCGCGGCCACGGGGACGGTGCTTGTGCCGTGGACCTGGTGCGCGGGTCCTGACGACGCCACTTGTACCCTGTGCGGAGCTGCGTCATGCGAATCATCCCGGCTGTAACCGTGCTGGCGAGCTGCCTTGCCGCCGACGCTCTGCGCGCCGATCCGGAACCCCGAAAGGCGAATTCCGTCGAGCGGATCGTCCGGTTCGAGTATCCCGTCACCAGCAAGGCTGACCGTGAGCAGGACGTGCGCGTGTGTCTGGCCCTGCCGCAGAGCAACCCCCGGCAGGGCGTCATGTTTGTCTATCCTGAGCCGGGTTATCAGGACCTTGCGACCGACGCGTACGGCAATCAGATCGCGATCTACAACGAGAAGGCGATGAAGCCCGGCGAGGTGCGCCGGCGCGGGTGGATCGCGGCCGTCCGGACCTACGCAGCCGTGTACGAGGCCGGACCGGAGCCGGCCCGGCTGAGCGATGCGGATCGGGCCCGCTACACGGCCGACTCCCCGAAGTACCGGATCGACTCCGCGGAGATCCGCTCATTGCGAGACACGCTGATCAAGCCGGGAATGACCGACTACGAGAAAGCCATGGCGGTCTTCCGGTATCTTGCGGAGAACGTCAAGTACTTCCGTGACGACAAGTGGGATACGGCTCCCGAGGTCCTCAGCAGGAAACAGGGATCGTGTTCCGAGTACACGTACGCGACCATCGCGCTGCTGCGGGCCTGCGACGTGCCCTGCCGCTATACGGGCGGCTCGATCGTATCCACCGGCAACAAGACCCGGTACGATCCGAAGGTGCACGAGGATGCGGTCTTCCATCGATGGACGGAGGCATTTCTCGAGAGGTACGGCTGGTATCCGCTCGACGCTGCCAGGGCCTACGGTGCAACCCAGCGATTCGGCAACTACCTCAACTTCTGCGGTCGGCTGACGGCCGACAGCCTCCAGACCTACTGCGGCGACGGGGGTGACGACAGCTACATCGGATGGGACTACGTGGCGGCGGCCAGGGGAACCGTGAAGGACTCGCTTCGCGCGGACGGCGTGTTCTTCTGGATCGAAGCGCCGCCCGAAAAGCTCCCGGCGACCGTGGAAGCCGTCCGCAAGGCGGCCGCGGAACAGCTTCCCTCCGATGCCTTGGGGGCGATCGCCAAGGATACGCTCCAACGCGAAGTCCTGTTCCTTCTGATGAATCACGTTGACCGCACCCGGTGGCCGGCCATCGCCGAGGAACTGTACAGGGTGCGCCATCCCGGGGCCGTGTACCTCTCGATCTACTGCGAGCACCTGGGCATGACCCTTCCTGCGTTCCTGGCGTTCCCGCTGCTGACCGACGAATACCTGCGTTCCGAGATCCTCAAGCACAGGACCGGCGGTCGATGGGACTGGGCCGCCTTCGAGCGGTGGTGGCGGAAAGCGCGACCGGAGATCTCCTTCTCAGAGGAAAGGATGGTCTTCATCCTCAACACCAAGCAGATCGACCTGAACTGACCGCGGCTCCGACGACCGGGCTGCCGCCCTGGCCGATCCGGAGGCCTGGAGCTTCGTGCGAAGCCCCGCCTCCCGCGTTCAAGGCGACCCCACGGCAACAAGGCGGATCGCATCGATGCCGGCCGCGAACCCGGTGGACGCAGGGTTGCGCCCGACGGCCTCGATCCGGATCACGTTCTCCGACGGGCGGATCACCACTTCGCCCGGTTGCACCAGTCTCGTGCCGATCTTCGGCGAGTACGTGTCGGCCGCCTCGCCCAGTGGATCACCGTTCAGGGACAGCCGTACGACCGCGTAGTCCCACGAGGTAACCAGACGGATCGCGGCCGCATAGCGGCCGGGCTTGATCGAAGCCGGCAGAAGCAGTTCCACCGCGTCGCCCGGGGCCTTCATGCGCAAGAAGAGCAGCTTGCCCCCCGACAGCAGCGGAGGCGATGTCGGTCGGGCCTCCTGAACCATGACCGTCACGGGGAAGCCCGGGTCCCTGGGCGCGAGCGATTCGCCTTCGATCGCGTCGCGCCAGACGTAGGGCGTCGGCCAGTTGCCGATCCACCGGTCCGGCGCGCGGCTGTTGCCGTGCACGGAGTACACGTCGAACCGGTCCGGGTTGAACAGACCGGGTTGCACGAACCGATAGGCCTGGCCCCAGGGATCGCGCGTCAGCTCCGCCACGTAGGGCCAGTTCCCGGCAGCCTCGGCAAGTCGCGCGGGCCGAACGGCAAGTTCCTCGAGGTTTCGCGGGTAGTGGCCCGTGTCCTGGCGGAAACGCTCCACAGCCGTATCGAGCTCTGCGACCCTCGCCCTGGCCTGCTCGATTCGTGCGGCGAAAAGCTCGGCCTCGTCCACCAGATACCGGCGCATCATCCCCGGCAGGTCGTCCCAGGGAAAGCGGCGAAACGAGATGCCGTCCAGACCGCAGTCATAGCCCGGTCCGTCGGAGCCCCGGGCCCTGGAAAGGGGGTTGGCACCCACGCACTCGAAGCGGACCACATACTTGCCCGGCACGAGCCGATGGATTCCGACCTTCTGCTCATACCAGGTGCCGTAGACGAGGTTCTCGGGGCGGTTTTCCTGCCAAGCCAGATACGAATCATAGAAGTCCATGGCCCGGGCCAGCAGGATGTCGCCAGCCGGCCCCTTGAGGCTCACCTTCCACGTACCACCTGACTGAACCAGGCACTGGAAGATCGAAATGCAGTAGGGCCCCTCCTCGTCGATGCGGCACGGAATCTCGAACCAGCCCCCCGGAGCCCGGTTCTCCACGTAGAGCATCTGCTTCCCGTGGCATACCCGGTTCGAGCGGCGGCGGGCCCTCGCCCCCGGTCCGCTGCGGACTTCCGAGGCGATCTCGGCCACCTCGACCACCACTTCGGCGTTCAACCGCTCCCGCACCGACGGAAACGGCTCCGTGCGCGGGGCGATGTCGCGCTGGTACCAGAACGCCACCGACGAACAGAAGTCCGGTCGGTACTTGAAGTCATAGTCCTGCGTTGCGCCCGTCCGGGGATCCGTGACGCGACAGAAGCTCCGACGTTCGATCTCGACCCGCAGCGACTTCGAGAAGGTAACTGGCGCCTGAATGTGCCACCGATAAGCCGTAAAACGGCAGTCTTCCCCGTTGGGTTCCTTGATCGTCACGCCGGTATTGGCGTTCGTGAAGAGGCGGAGATTCCAGGCGTCGTTGAAGTAGTCCTCCGTGCCCGTGCCGACGATGGAAGGCTCGGCCTCGCCGTCGATGTAGAAGCGGTCGTCCGACTCGCCGAACCAGCTCCCGTAGCTGCACTGGATCGAAAAGACCGTGCCCACGTAATGTCCGCTGCCCCTGCCGTCGAAGATGACATACGGCGAGAACGGCCGGGCCGGAAACTCCTGACGATAGCGGGCGTGGAAATACACCAGATCGTCCGGCGCGCGGGGCAGCTCGATCCAATCAAACTGCCAGTAGACGCACAGCTCGTGCGGGCCGTCATTGGTCAGGTCGATCCGGGCCGAGCGACGGAACGGCATTCGCCAGTAGCAGTTGAGCGCCCTTCCGTACGATGTGACTTCCACCGGGAGCGAGCGGACGTTGGCCCGCATGCCGTTTCCGGCCGCGAAGAAGTCCCCGATGGGCGTCTCGACGGACGGGGTCTCGGCCCCATCCCAGTAGATCCGCAGCACGGCCGTCCGGGGGTATCGGCGGTCGCGACCCGCCAGCGTAAACCACATGTGGCGGATCTCCCCGGGCCCGCGCAGCCCCGTCAGCGTCTCGGTCCGGCCCGGAGCGATGTGGTATGCGTCGATGTTCGACTCGGGGTCGAACAGGCCGCTCGATGCCCGCCTGGCCTTGCCCTCTACGGATCGGGCGATCTCCGCCAGGGGGTTGGCCCGACAATCCGGCTGTCCCGCCGCCCCGCAGGACAGCACGACGGCGATACAAGACGCGAACCTGTGCTTCATGGGCATCACCTTTGCGAAATGACGACTTGAGGATACGCTCGATCGCACCAACCGCAAGGAGGACGCCCCATGACCTCGCCGTACGGCCTCCCGATCGGCGCGGCCTGCCTGATTCACACGTTCGCGGCATTCGCACCCGCGGCCCCCGCGCCGACCACGGCCACCGCCGTAGCCGCGTCGCCCCGCGAACTCTGGGCCCGCTTCGAACAGAACGCGCCGCCCTTCGAGTTCGTCATTCGGACGGATGAGATAGTCGCCTCCGAGACCGATCGGCGTCAGCGGCTCCGCCGTATCGAGGTCCGGTTCTGCAGTCAGGTTGTCGACGGGCACCGCATGGACCACACGGCCGTGATCTTCATCCCCGCCGACCCTCCGGCGCGGCAGACGCCCGAGCGCCGAGGCAGGGTCGTGATCGTCGGCCAGAGGCTTGGCGATGCGGCCATGCTCTACAACTACGGTGACCCGATCGCAACCCGCACGGGGTATCCGACGATGGTGCTGCCGGTGCCCGGAGCATACGACGGCCTGGACGGCGAAGGCCGCTGGATGCAGCTTTGTCGCGCCCGAACCCAGGCCACCCGGGACCCCTTCTACCACAACTACTTCCGGCTGGCAGTCCCCTATCTGCGGGCCATCCAGGTGTTCTCCAGGGTGCTCGGAGAAAACGAGATCCGCGCGATCATCGGCGGCCACAGCAAGCGGGCCACCTCCGCCTTCACCGCCGCCCCCATTGACCCCACGCACATCGTCGGGCTGGTCTACATGGGAAACGAGACCACGTTCTCGCTCCCCGGAACGGATTACCTGCGTGCGGTCAACATCGCGCATACGCAGCGGCACGTGAACTGCCCCGTGCTCTACCTCGGAGCGACCAATGAAGACGGGTACGAGATGTTCAACATCAACCGGATCCAGGCCGTCATGCAGCGGCCCTGGACGATCGAGTACATCCCGAACTACCGCCACGCACCCGCCTCGGAGGTCCAGTTTCTCGACTGGCAGATGTGGGTGGCGCACGTGTTCGACGATCGGCCCCTGGCCCGCATCAGCGACCTGAGCTGGGAGGAAACGTCGCAGGGTACGGTCTTCCGCGCCCGCGTACGCACCCCCAACCGCATCATCCAGGTCAAGTTCTGGTACGTCTACTGCGACGACGTTCCCTACTGGCGGGACCTCGTCTGGTATCCCGTCTACCCGACACCCAAGGGTGACGACCTCTACGAGGCCTTCGTTGATGGCATCCTGCCCGATGCCTGGCTTGTCGAGGTCAAGGACACGGCGATGGGCTTTCCGGGATACCTCAGCAGCCTGCCTCAGAACATCACGAACAAGCCGACGAAGGAGCGAGTTTCCCACGGATGGAAGTCGCGACACTGGCGTCCCAAGACGCCGGGGGCCTGCCTGCCCTCCACGCGTCCGGCCCGGGCGGGTGTCGCCGAGACCTTTCCCGCCGGCCATTGGGAGACAGTGGAAGCACCGGAGGACTACGGCTGGTCATCCACCAAGCTGGCCGAGGCCCGCGCCTATGCCGACTCCATTGGGTCCGCGGCGGTCATGATCGTGCATCACGGCCGGCTCATCAGCCAGTGGGGTCAGACCGGGAAGCGATACAATGTCCACTCCATCCGCAAGAGCCTCCTCAGCGCGCTTTACGGGATCCACGTGGCGGCCGGCACGATCCGACTGGACGAAACGCTGGAGGCCCTCGGCATCGACGACAACGAACCCTCTCTGACCCCCGTCGAAAAACAGGCAACGGTGCTGGACCTGATGAAGGCGCGGTCGGGCGTCTACCACCCGGCTGCGTATGAGACCGAGGCGATGAAGGCGGCCAGGCCCGCACGTCACAGCCACGCGCCCGGAACATTCTGGTACTACAACAACTGGGACTTCAACGCCTTGGGAACGATCTTCCGAAGCCGGACGGGAGCCTCCATCGGCAGCGAGTTTCAGAAGCGAATCGCCGAACCGATCCAGATGGAGGACTTCCGCGTCGCCGACGTCACGCTCGAGCCGAGCTTCGACTCGATCCATCCGGCCTACCCGTTCCGGATGACGGCCCGCGATCTGGCGCGCTTCGGCCTGCTCTTCCTCCGGCAGGGCCGGTGGCGCGATCGGCAGGTGATCCCCCTGGACTGGATCGCCCGCAGTCTTCGTCCGTACTCGGTGGTGCGGGACGAGAACGGGCACATTCGTTCCAGTTACGGGCTCATGTGGTGGGCCAGCCTCCAGGGACGCCACCTCGAGGGCGTGGACCTTCCGCCGGGCAGCTTTTCGGCTCGGGGGGCCGGCGCCCACTACCTGCTTGTCGTGCCTGAGCACGACCTGGTCATCGTCCATCGCGTGGACACCGATGATGCCACCGCCCCTCGCGTCGGGCGCGATCAGTTCGGCGGTCTGGTCCGGCGAATCCTGGACGCAATGCCGACCGGCGAGCCTCGAGTCGCCTCAACGCAGCCGGAACCGCGCCGGTGGCTCCCCGAGGCACTCGACGAGCTGGTCCCCCGGCTGATGCAGAGGCACAGGGTGCCCGGCGTTTCCATTGTGGGCATCGAGGACCGGCGGATTTCGTGGGAACGCCAATACGGCGTGCGGGCGGCGAGCAGCGCCCGGCCGGTGGACTCGCAGACCGTGTTCGAGGCGTGCTCGATGAGCAAGCTGCCGTTTGCGTACGTCGCGCTCAAGCTCGCCGAGGAGGGGCAGCTCGACCTGGACCGGCCACTCGTCGAGTACCTTGACAAGCCGTACCTCCCGGATGAGCCGCAGCACGCCCGCATCACGGCGAGGATGGTGCTGTCGCACACCACCGGCCTGCCCAACTGGCGGGAGGGCGGCTGGCGAGGTGGGGGCCCGCTCCGCCTGGTCCACGAGCCGGGCACGCGGTTCACATATTCCGGCGAGGGCTTCCTGTACCTGCAACGCGTGATCGAACACATCACCGGCAGGCCCCTGGAGTCTCTCATTCGCGCCACCCTGTTCGAGCCGCTCGGCATCACGACCAGCAGTTATGTCTGGCAGGATCGTTACGAATCCACCGCGGCGGCCGGACATGACGCCGAAGGACGTGTCCGTCCCGACCGTCCCCTCTATCGGGATGCCAACGCGGCCTTCTCGCTCTACTGCACGCCCGCCGAGTACGCTGCGTTTCTCGTGGAGATCCTCAAGCGCGATCGATCGGCCGCCCACTCGCTGAGCGACGCCGCCCTCGGCGAGATGCTCACCCGGATCACCCGGGCCGAAGGCCGGCAGCCCGTGGCTCGTTCGGGTATCCGGGCCCCGGGCGACGTGTACTGGGGCCTTGGCTGGGCCATCGACGCCACGTCATCCGGCGACAGGGCGTACCACAGTGGATCGAACGGAACGGGCTTCCGCTGCTACTGCGAGTTCGATCGGCAACGGGGCTCAGGGCTTGTGATCATGACGAACGCCGTCGGCGGGGAAGCACTCTGGCGGGACGTCCTGGCGAGCGTGGGTGAGCCGTAGGGCCGCCCCGCACCCTCGGGGCGATCCGGGCCCCCCAGCAATCGGCACGGCCGAAGCCATGAACGGGGCTTGCCGCGCGAGCGTAGAGCCCCGTATGCATCTCACCGGAACCGTCCCCGGGTACTTGCGCGAGCCGGGAGTCGAACCCGGACGGGTTTCCCCACAGGATCCTAAGTCCTGCGCGTCTTCCAGTTCCGCCACTCGCGCGATCGGCCGGAGCCCTGGCGACCAGTCCACCGGCGCGGGTGCCTGCCGGTCTCCCGCCTCGAATCACACTCCGGCGCCCGCAGCACGTCACCAGCCTTTACCACCAGAAGAGCACGTCCCGATCGGCCCGCGCGGCCGCCCGGCGCAACTCGGTCATTGTGATGCCCGAGCCGCTTGAAGACTCGCTTGCCGAGACCGGCAACCCGAGCAGACGCTCCACGTGCCGGCGCGTGCAGGCCGCCAGCACATTGAGGTTGTAACCGCCCTCCAGGATGGTCACCAGCCGCCCCTCGCACAGCTCATCCGCCAGGGCCAGCGTCCGTTGGATCAGCCAGTCAAAACCCGCCTCCGTGAAGTCCAGTGTGGCCAGCGGATCGTCGATGTGGGCGTCAAAACCGACGGAAGCCAGCATGAAGTCCGGCTCGAACTCGCGGGCCGCCGGCACGAAGGCCTGCTCATAGGCCGCCTTCATGTCCTCGTCGCCCGCGTGCGGCAGAAAAGGGATGTTGAGCGTCGTGCCAAGCCCCGGGCCGACGCCGGTTTCGTGTGCCCACCCTGTGCCGGGAAACAGGTAGCGCGGGTCCTCATGAAGGCTGCAGAAAAACACGTCGGGGTCGGCCTCGAAGGTGTGTTGCGTCCCGTTGCCGTGATGCACGTCCCAATCGAGGATCAGAATTCTCCGCATGCCGCACTCGCGGCGAAGGTATTCCGCAGCAATCGCCGTGTTGTTGAACAGACAGAAACCCATCGCCCGGTCGTGTTCGGCATGATGGCCCGGAGGACGAACGGGACAGAAACCGTTGTCGAGTTCTCCCCGGGCGACCGCGTCCACCACGGCCAAGCACCCGCCAACCGCCAATCGGGCGACCTCGTAGCTCTCGCGCGACACGGTCGTCTCGCGCACGTCCACCCAGCCGCAGCCCTGCTCGCAGGCGAGCCGGACGCGCTCCACGTACTCGCTGGAGTGAATCCGGCCGATCCACTCCGTCTCGGCAGGCCGACCGGGAAACTTGGTAAACTTGTCGGAGAGCCCTTCAAGCGCTTCGAAGATCGCTCGCAGCCGGTCCGACCGCTCGGGGTGCCCGGGACCGGTATCGTGAAGAAGGTACCGCTCGTCCCATACGATCCCGGTCCGTCTCATACGCACCTTCCCCGGGCCGGCTCGGCCGCGCGACGAGGGACAGGAAGCATCATCCGGAAACAACCGGACGGGCCGCCGCACGCGGACCGAACCACGCGGCCCTATTGTAGCCGCTTGACGCCAACCGTCTCAACGATGGGCGCACAGCCGCCCATCACGGTGCCGGGCAACCCCGAAAGTCCCTCGGCCGCCGCCGGTGTCGGCCACCCGGAAACGTGCCCTCCGGCCCCGTCAGTCCTTGGGCATGAACGGGACCCACACGACCATCTGCGAGTCGCCCCGGTTGCACCAGGCATAATACGGGATCGCATGCAGGTGGACGCGCCGGACCTTCGGCATGCCCCCCGCACGGGTGGGCCGATAAAGTCCGCCGCTGGTCTTCTCGTAATCCGATGCAACCGCTTCCACCGACACCACGGTCACGCCGCCCAGCAGGTCCGCTCGGTATGCGGTGCGGGACTCCACCTCGCCCTTGGCGTCGACCGGCACCGCCGCCGCCAGCACGTTGACCCCGGGGTTGTCAACGCTCTCGAAACAATAGACGAGCGGGCCCCGCGTGATCGCGACCCGGCCGAGATTCGCACGGACCCTGGGATCGGCCGTCTGCACCACCACCGGCATGGGCAGGTCGAGCTCCAGCCTGTCGCCCGGCGTCCATGAACGCCGCACGTGACAATAGGTGCCCGGCGTAACAGGGCTCTCGATGTCCTGACCGTTCACTCGCAGCTTGGGCTCGACGCACCAGCCGGGGATGCGCACGAACACGCTGAATTCCGCAGCCGAGTCGGGTTGAATGGTCAGCGTGACCCCGCCCTCCCATGGGTATTTCGTCTCCTGCACGACGCGAACCCCGCGGCCGTCCTCAAGCCGCCAGGTGAGCTCATTGTTGTCGTACAGGTGAACCCACAGCCCCTCGCGGCTGGTGCTGTAGATATAGCCGGGCAGCGACGCCAGCATCCGGAGGACGTTCGGCGGACAGCACGTGCAATCGTACCAGGGGCGCCGTTTGTGACCGCCGGCCGACTCCAGCGGGTTCACATAGAAGTACTCGGAGCCCTCCAGCGATACGCCCGAGAGGAAGCCGTTGTAGAGCACCCGTTCCATCTCGTCGGCGAAGCGGGCCTGGCCTGTGGCCGCCAGCATCCGCCAGTTCCACATCCCGCTGGCGATGCCCGCACACGTCTCGGCGTACGAGGTGGCGTTCGGAAGATCGAAGGGCGCCCCGAACGCCTCGCCGTGGCTCGTGGCGCCGATGCCGCCGGTGATGTAGAGCTTCCGGCCGGTCATGTCCTGCCACATCCGATCGGCGGCCTCCCAATAAGGCTGTTTTCCCGTCTCCATGTAGTAGTCGGCACCGCCGCAGCAGAGATAGGCGGCGCGTACGGCGTGTCCCTCGATCTGCGTCCGGGCGGCGAATCTGTAGAGGTCGAGGAAAAAGCCCGCCAGGTCGAGGTATTCCTTCCTGCCGGTCGTGCGGTAGAGCTCGACGAGAGCCATCTCGACCTCCGGGTGGCCGTCGGCCTGCTCGATCCGGCCCGGCCCGAAGACGGTGGTGAGATAGTCCGCGTACTTCAGCGCCGCGCCCAACAGCCTGCTATGGCCGGTCGCACGGTAGTGTGCGACCGCAGCCTGGAACAGATGCCCCGCGCAATAGAGTTCATGCTCGGCGGCCAGATTCGAAAACCGCTTGTCCTTTCGCTCGTCGACGAAGTACGTGTTCAGGTAGCCGTCGGGGTTCTGGATCGCCACCACCTCGTCGATGACCTTGTCGAGCATCTCCCGTACGGCCGGGTCATCCTTCCATTGCAGCACGAACGCGGCCGCTTCCATCCACTTGTAGAGGTCCGAATCCGTGAAGTACGGCCCGCGACGCTCGCACTGCTTGCGGCCGGAGATCCGACGGAAGTTGTCCGCCACCCCGTGCTCTTCGAGCAGTCCAAGCAGGCGCGGAATACCCCGCAGGCGGGCGGCCTCCATCCGAGGAAGCCAGAAGCCGTCCCTCATGCGGACGGCCCGCACGGGTACCGCGTGCAAGCGCGCATGCGGGCTGGCCGACGTCTCCACCACGCCCATGTCCTTCCAGTTCTCCTTCGGCCTGGGAAGATCCGACGCGGTCGCCCTCACAGCTATACCTCCGCTGGTCAGGATCGCGACGACGGCGAAAAGCCGGCTCTTGTGCATCTATGCAACTCCGCTGGCCAGAAAGTCGACTGCGTCGGCGCCCGACCCCCCCGGGGCCGGAACGACGCGCCCCGTCATTATCGGGACCGCGCGGCAGCGCCACAACCGTCCCGGTGCTGTGCCCGCCCGGTCTATCCTGTGCGGCTGCCGGCAATGATGCTGTCGGCGTCCTTCCGGCGCAGCTCTTCCACGAGCTCATCGGCCAGCGCCGCCCAGTCGGCATCGTCTCGCCGGACCGACGCCCGCGCCACCCGGGAAGCGTCCGGCGTCAGCACAACGGCGTCACCCTCCCAGCCCGTGGCCGACGGCCGCACCCAGACACCGATTGGTGTGCGGCACCCACCGCCCAGGGCACCGACGATCCGCCGCTCGCAGTCCAGAGCCAGTCGGGCGTCTGCGTCTTCCAGCGGCGCCAGCATGGCCCGGATCTCGTGATCGTCGCGGCGGCCCTGTACCGCCAGCGTGCCTTGGCCGGGCGCCGGAACCATGATCCCGGCCTCAAGCCGCTCGGTCACGTGCCCCTCCAGTCCCGCTCGACGCAGCCCCGCCAGAGCCAGAACCGCCGCTCGGCACTGGCCCGCATGCACCTTCCGTACGCGGGTATCCACGTTTCCGCGAAGGGTAACGAATTGCAGATCCCTCCGGATCAGCAGCAGTTGGGCCTGACGGCGGAGGCTGCTCGTGCCCACCACTGCACCCGCAGGCAATTGCCGCAGCGGGCACCGATCCCGGGAGACCAGCGCATCCCGCGGATCTTCCCGCGGGGGGACGAGCAGAAGGTCGAGTTCCGCCGGCGAATCAGTCGGCAGGTCCTTTGCGGAGTGGACGGCCAGATCAATCCGACCGGCCAGCAGGGCCTGTTCCAGCTCGTACGTGAACAATCCCTTCCGGCCGATCTCCGGAAGCGCCTCGACGTCGCGCTGATCGCCCGTGGTCCTGATCGCCTCAATCCGGACCTGCAAGTCCGGCCGCAACCGGGCAATCGCATCAACCACCCAGCGCGTCTGCGTGAGGGCCAGCAGCGAACCGCGCGTCCCGATTACGATCCGGTCACGAGGCATGGTTTGCTGCGCCGCCAGGACGACGCGGACGCCGGCCCGCACACTCGCGCGGCCATCTGCACCGTCCCGAAGCGGCCGGGCCTCCGGACTCCCGGGGAATCCGGCCGCGCCGTGAGATCAGTCCATGGCCGCGATGACCGCATCGGCGAAGGCCTCGGTGGTCCCACAGCCCCCGATATCCGGCGTCCGCTTGGAGGGGTCGCCCTCAGCCAGCACCCGGTTGTAGGCTGCCTTGATCCGCTCGGCCGCCCGCGCCTCGCCGATGTGGTTCAGCATCATCACGCCGCTCATGATGCAGGCCAAGGGATTGGCGACGCCCCTGCCGGCCAGATCGGGGGCCGATCCGTGCACCGCCTCGAAAACCGCGGCCTCGTCACCGATGTTCGCCCCGGGCACGACGCCCAGGCCCCCGACCAGGCCGGCACACAGGTCGCTTAGGAGGTCACCATAAAGGTTCTCGCACAACAACACGTCGAACCTCGACGGGTCCCGCACGATCTGCATGCAGGCGTTGTCGATGATGAGTTCGTCGTATCCGACGTCGGGGAAGAACGCCCGATGCATCCGCCGGGCGCACTCGAGAAACAGACCGTCGGACTTCTTCAGGATGTTGGCCTTGTGCAGCGCGGTCACGCGCCGTCGTCCCCGCTCACGGCAGTACTGAAACGCGAAGCGCGCGATCCGGGTGCAGGCCGTCAGGGTGGCGATCTTCAGACTCTGGATGACCCCCGGGACGACTTCGTTCTCGATCCCCGAGTACAGCCCTTCGGTGTTCTCGCGAATCACCACCAGGTCGACGTTCTCGTACCGGGCGGGCACGCCGATCAGCGAGCGTACCGGCCGGACTGCGGCATACAGGTTCAGACGCTTGCGAAGCTGGACGTTGACGCTCTCGAATCCGCCCGCGATCGGGGTAGTGACGGGACCCTTGAGCGCAACCCCGTGCCCGGCAATGGCCGCCACGGTCCGCTCGGGCAGTACGCTCCCGTACTTGTCCAAGGCCGCAGCTCCCGCGGGCAACTCCACCCAGTCGATGCGGACGCCCGTGGCGTCAATCACGCGTCGCGCCGCAGCCGTAACCTCCGGTCCGATGCCATCGCCCGGCAGCAGACAGATCGTATGGCTCATCGCTGATTCCCAGACCCGCACGGGGCCGTGTGTGTCGCACGAGCCGCGGGCACCCGTCGCCCGACGCCGGCGGCGGCATTATACCGGGCCCAACGCAACGGGCGAGGGCCGGCCCGGCTCGGCTGACCGGTCCTGCCTTGCTTGCAAATGCCGCGGCGGCCGCGTAAGAGAATGCCGTGTTCGTAGGGAGGCTCGGATGGTCCCCGGAGACTCAATCTCAGGTGCATGCCTGCTGGCGGTCGTCAACGGAACGGGTGAAATACCCGTCTTCCAGCACTTCGTGGTCGCCGGCGGGTGGGTCACCTGGTTCGTGCTCATTCCGCTGTCGTTCATCGCCCTGACGCTCGCGGTGCACTACGCGCTGACCATCCGTCGAAAGACGCTGATCCCCCCGGAGCTCGTCCGCCAGTTGGAAGCGGCCCTGGTCGCCGGCCGACCCGATGCCGCCGCGGATGCGGCGAGGGCGGACGGGCGCATGCTGGGAAACGTGATGGACGCGGGCCTCCGCCGCCTCCATGATGGCCCCGAGGCCGTCCGCACGGCCCTGGACGCTACCCTGGAGGAACAGACCGCACGGCTGATGCGGAAGGTCGAGTTGCTGAACATCGTAGGCAACGTCAGTCCCATGGTCGGGTTGTTCGGCACAGTTGTCGGGATGATCCGCGCGTTCAACAGGATGGCCGGGATGGAAGGCGGCATGGCCAATGCCTCGAACGCGGCCAAGCTCTCGGGAGACATCTCCATCGCCTTCGTGAATACGTTCTGGGGATTGGCGGTCGCCGTCCCGGCCCTGGTTGTCTTCGCGATCTTCCGCATGCGAGTGGAAGCCGCGGCCGACGAGTGCGGCTCCGTCGCCGAGCGGCTGCTTAACCTGCTCCCGGGTCATCCCGTCGCCGGGCGGACGCCGAGCGAAGGTGAGCCGGCCGGACGGACTGTCCGCGCGCAGCCGGCGGGGACATGAATCGGGGTCGTGACGCGGCGCTCCTCACGAGCCGCAGGCGCGCCCCTGAGGTCGGGTCCGGGTTTTCTCAGGCGAGAGGCTCGCATGGCGGAGCGCGTGCAGGCTCTGGGGTAGCCTCATGGCGGGCAGCATCGGCAACAGACCGGCCAACGGCGACATCCGGCTGAACCTCACAGCCCTGGTGGACGTGACCATTCTGCTGCTCACGTTCTTCATGGTGGTCAACCAGTTCGCTTCGGCCGAGCGTATCGAGATGGAGGTGCCTCAGCCCCACGGCAGCCTGGCGCAGGACCGCCGCGTCCCTGAACCGGTCGTCATCAACGTGCTCGACCGCGGCCCGGGACAACCGCCCGCGTACGGCATCGGGCCGCTGCCTGTGGCATCGCTGGCGGAACTCTCCCGGGAACTCGCAACGGCGCGGCGTCACAACCCGCGGCTCGAAGTGGTGCTCCGGGCGGACCGTCGGATCGAGTACCGTTATGTCCGCGAGGTGATGGAGTTGCTGGGAGATCATGACATCTCGCGATTCCATGTCGTCGCGGAGGTGGAGCAGGCCCCGTGACGGCCACGTGCCCGACGTCCAGGCAAGCCGGCCCCCTCCGATCGGGCGGCTGGGTGGCACCTCGCCGGTCCCGGCGCGTCCGGCCGCGTCGCCGCATCGTCCGGGATGTGTTCACGCTGAACCTCATTCCTCTTCTCGACGTCGTGTTCAACATGCTGCTTTTCCTGATCGTGGTGACCCGGTTCTCGACGGCTGAGGGGTTGCTGCCGGCCAAGCTCCCTGCGAAAGGCGCCGCCCCGGCAACCGCCTTCGAGGTACCCCGCACCCCTGTGCGGGTCTACATCTCGAAGACCGCCGTCGGCCCGGTCGTACGGCTCGAAAAGAACGATGCCGAGCCGGTGCCGGCCGCCGAGCTGGCCGCCAGGTTCCGCGAACTGATCGGCCGACCGGGCTATGACTCGCGGACGCCGCTGTATCTGATCTCGGAGGACGCTGTGAGCTGGGACGACGTCGTCAACGTATACAATGCCGCGCTTTCGGCCTCGTTCCAGAGGATCTACTTCATCCGACCGTGACGCAGGCAACATGAACGAGATCGAATTGCCCCGGCTCCGGCCTGCGCGGACGCGAAAGCCCGGCGCACCCGGCGGGAGATGGCTTCCGCTGGCGTGCCTCGTGCTTGCGGTCTTGGCGGCTCTTCGCACCCGGGCCCGGGCGGCCGAGCCCGACCGATCCGCTCCTGGGCACGCCACGGCTCCCGCTTCGAGCGGAGACGATGAGCGGCTTCGCCAAGGCCTGCGCCAGCGAGGGCTGCTCGAACTGCTGGAACACTTCGACCGCCGCCATCCCCCCTCCGACGAGTTGACGCGGCTCATCCGCCGGCGCGAACAGCTCCTGGCTGTGCGAGACGACCAGGCCGTGCCCGCCTCGCAGCGCGCGCAAGCCTCCGCCGACTCCAGGAAGATCCTGGAAAGGCTTCTGGCGGAATACCCCGCCGATCCGCGCCGCTTCGCGTGGCGACGCGACTTGGCCCGCGAGCTAATCGAACGCGACGCGGCCGCCGGTGTCGAAGCCCTTCTCTTTCGCGTGCCCTCGCGCGCTCAGGAGGAGGCGGTCGCCGGGATGGCGCGTCAGGCCATCGACACGCTCGACCGGCTCTCGGCCGAACTCGAGGCGGAGTGGAAGCGGATTGAGGCGCTGACCCCCGAGGAGTTTGAGCGCGCTTCGGCCTCCGGCACGCTCAAGGAGCTGGAATCCGTCGACGCCTCGCGTGCGTACCTGCTTGCCTGGGCCCGGGCGTATCTGGCGATGACCCTGCCCCCGTCCGATCCTGCCCGTGCGGACCTGCTGCGCCGGGTGATGGACGAAGTCGCACGACGGGAGTGGACCGCGCGGCCGCACGAGCATACCGGCTTGCAGGTCCAATCGCTGGTCCTGACGGCCATCGCCGGACGCCTCCTGGCCGCCGGCGCCGAAGATCGTGATTCGCGCTGGGCTGCTGCCGATGCCGCCATCCAGCGGGCGGTCACGATCTACTCGCAGATGACGCCCGATCAGCGACGGGGCCTGGAGTCCTGGGCGCTGCTGGCGCTCATCGAGCGGATCCGACTGCTCCGCGATCGCGGCCAGACCGGCGAAGCTCTCACCGCCATCGGGCGGGCCTATGACTGGGTGACCAGGGCACGTCCCCAGGACGCCGCCGCGGTCGTCGCCATCGGCGTAGTTGAGCGCACCGTCGCGCCTCCCGCGCCCGACAGGGACCGGTTGCTGAGCCTGGCCCGTACCCAGCCCGCCACACGCCCCTTGGTGTACGAATCGCTCGGCCAGGTGGCGCGCCGGCGCGAGAACCTCGAATCGCTGGGCGCGCTCGACAGGCTTGGCTGGATTTGGGTCGCCGCGGATGACCCCGCCGCTCGGCCGGCGGCGATCCGGCTTGCCGCGGAGCTGGCCGGCACGGCGGATCCCTTCGTCGCGGCCGAGGCCACCTACATGTTGGCCAGATGTCACGCGGCGGCGGGCCAGCCCCGCGAGGCCGCTGAGGCCCTCCTCCGTTTGGCCGGGTCCCACCCCGCTGGCGATCGCGCCGACGAGGCCGTGCGGGAAGCGGTCCGCCTTGGGGCCGAGGCCATCCAAGCTTGCGTGGCAGCGCCGCCGGGGGCCGTCGTGGATACGTTCGTAAGGGCGGTCCGGTTGCTGCGGGAACGCTCCCCACAGGACGATCGGCTCCCAGAAGCCTCGTTTTCCGCCGGAGCCGCACTCGAGCGAAGCGCCCGATGGGCGGAGGCCGCAGCCGAGTTCGCGCAGATACCGGCCACAAGCGGGTGGGCCGCTGAGGCCGCCCTGCGCCGGGCCCGGTGCCTGGCACGCCTGTTCGAGGACTCTCGGACCGAGCGCGCCGCCAAGGCGGCCATCGAAGCGGCGCGACAGGCCCGCACAACCTGCCTTGCGGGTGGCGCAAGTCATACCTGCCGATCGGGCGAAGCCGTCCTGCTCGCCGCGAGCATCCAGACCGACCCGACCGTCGGGGAATACGAAGCCGCTTTGCAGGAGCTGGTCGGATTCGAGCAGCAATACGCCGGTTGCCCCAGGCTGCTCGGACGGCTCTGGCGCGTACGGATCGCCGCCCTCCAGGCCCTCGGACGCCTCAGCGAGGCGGCGGCGATGGTCGAGCACGTGCTTGATGCGGACGAGCCGCAGGCCGGCCCGACCATGTGGAGCCTGCTCAGAGACATGCAGGCACGGATCGAAGAGCTGCGCGACAAAGGTCAGACCCGGTCCATGAGCGAGCTGGCGGGGACAGCGGCGGACCTGGCCGCCCGTCTTGAGGCCTGGCTCGGGCGGCATCCGCCGGCCGACGCAACGAGCCGCCCGAGCGCCACAACCTCAGCGGCGCCTCGCACGCCGGACAAGCCGGAGCCGACCGACAGGGGCGACCGCGCCGGCCTCCTCGACTCCGTCCGGCTGCTTCGCGCGATGGCCTTGCTCGATGCCGGCCGCACGGACGAAGCCCTCATGCTGGCCGAGCGGTACGGCACGGCCGCGCCGGGCTGGCGGTTCGTTCGGGCCGAGCGCCTCTATCAGGCCGGCAGTTTTCGCGAGGCGCTGGTCCTCTTCCACGACGCCTGGCAGACCAGCGAGCCGACGACGCCCATCTGGTGGCGGGCGCTCCTGCGAAACCTGCAATGCCATACGCAGATCGGCACCGACCCTCACGAGATCCTGGCGTCCATCGAACAGCACCGGCACCAGCACCCCGACATGGGCGGCCCGGCCATGAGACAGGCGTTCGACGAACTGGCTGCCCGCAATGCGCGCCGGATGCCCTCCCGGTAGGCTCGCCACGCCCCGCTCGACATGGCGGGACCGCTCGAAGCCAGCCCGCAGAAGACCGACCGGATGCCGCGAACCGTGACCGGCGACGGACGCCTGGACTTGCGACTCCGCGTCAACAAGGTTTCGTCGGAAGCTCACGAGCCCGCCTCGTCGGACTTCATGCCGCCGGGCGGCCCTCCCCCGCCGCGACGTATCACCGCCGGCCATCCGAACCGTCTGCGCGTCCATCCAGTTCCGCCCGGTGCGGCGCGACGATCCGACGAATCTGCTCCGGCGACTCGAATGGCACGTATATCGCCCTCATCACGAACACGTATCGTCGGCCGACCTCGTAATCGGGGATGAACCACTGGAAATCCCAGGCCGGGTTGCCTGGCCCGCCTCCGCTGGGCGACTGGGTCAGCCAGACCGCATCCCGCTCGCGAAAAACCATGACCAGCGCCATGCCGTGGCTCACACCGAAGTACCAGGGCTCAACGAACCGGTGCTTCGAAAAGCCGAACACGAGCGTCAACGGGAAGTCGGGATCGTGGCGAAACGTCCGCCGGTCGCCCGTGCCGCGGTGGGTGGCCAGCGTTCCGTGCAGGGGCGTAACCCCCCGGACCCAATCCGGCTGGGCGTCACACTGTCCCTCCGGGCAGCCGAGGAAATGGATGTCGAGCGACTCGGGCCGGTGGATGTAGCTCGCGAAGAACAGGCCGATGTACCCGTAGCGGAACGTCCGGGCCCTGGGAACGCACTCCAGCCTCATTTCGATCGCGCCGTCGGGGAGAATCTCGTACCGCAGGCGGCTCTCCAGACGGTATCGGGGCGTGGGCGGCTGATGCAACTCCACCGCGTACTCGCCGACCCTCCTGAGATGCATCGGGGCGTGCCGCGGCTCGAAGAGGATCTCGCGCGGCTGATTCGTGCCATCGTGACAATGCTCGAAGTTCAGCCCCGCGTACGCGGGCACGAACAGGTTCTCACGACGGCGGGCATGCCTCAGCGCGGCCAGCCCGCTGTACCCGGCCCTGTGGCCCGGCAGCACACCGTCATCCACGGCGGAGTTGTCAACGATCACCGCCTCAACATCGGCCCGTCTCAGGACGACATACCGCTCCGGCGGCCTGCTGGCCGATAAGGCGCCGACAAACTCGGCGGCTCCAGCGGACGAAACTGTGCAGCATGGAACCAGCAGCCAGGTCCAGAGTCTTGCCAAGCACATCATGATGACCACCTTGCGAGATGAAACGGCCCGCGCGTTGGCCGTCCCCGCAGTACCGTACGGCGCAGGACGTCCCGGCTCAACGGACGCCGCGGGTCGCGCGGTCGATCGTGTTCCTCGGGGGCGCAGGCTGGCCCGCCGGTCGGCCGGCCCTCGTGCGGCGGCTCGCGAGACCCGGGGGGCCGCCCCGCAGGCCGCTCTCGACAGGCTCGCCCGGCCCGCGGTAAGCTCGCCGCGACAAGACGCACCGGAGCGGATCATGACCGCGATCACCTTCCTGCTGGCCTCCTGTGTCGCGGCGGTCTCGTCGCGCCCGGCACGGACTCCTGCCACGCCCGTCGCCCGGCAACCCAACATCCTCTGGATCAGTTGCGAAGACACCAGTCCCGACCTGGGCTGTTACGGCGACGCATACGCCCGCACACCGAACCTCGACCGCCTGGCGGCCCAGGGGTGCCGCTTCACGCGCGCCTTCGCCGTCGCCGGCGTGTGTGCCCCCAGCCGTTCCGCGATCATCACCGGCATGTACCCCACCAGCATCGGCACTCACCACATGAGGTGCAAAGGCGTCCCGCCGCCGTACGTGAAATGCTTCCCCGAGCACCTCCGCGCCGCCGGCTACTTCTGCACGAACAACAGCAAGACGGACTACAACTTCGACGCGCCGCTGACCGCCTGGGACGAAAACGGTCCCCGGGCCCACTGGCGAAACCGTCCGCCCGGCCAGCCCTTCTTCGCGGTCTTCAATATCACCGTCACACATGAAAGCCAGATCCGGGCCCCCGACGACCAGTTCTGCCGCGTCACAGCCGCCCTGTCGGCCCGGCAGCGCCATGACCCGGCCCAAGCCGTGCTCCCGTCGTACTATCCGGACACACCGGTCGTGCGACGCGACTGGGCGCGCTACTACGACCTGGTGACGGCCATGGACCATCGCGCAGGCGAGCTTCTCCGGGAGCTCGAAGAGGCAGGACTCACCGACGAGACTGTCGTCCTCTTCTGGAGCGATCACGGCCGGGGCCTGCCGCGTGCCAAGCGATGGCTGTACGACTCGGGCATCCACGTGCCCCTGATCGTTCGATGGCCTGGACGGATCGAGCCCGGAAGTGTGGACGGACGACTCGTGAGCCTCATCGACCTCGCGCCTACGGTCCTGTCGATCGCGGGCGTGCCCATTCCGGAACACATGCAGGGGGTGCCCTTCCTGGGACCGGCGGCCAGGCAGCGCGAGTACGTTTTCGCCGCCCGGGACCGCATGGACGAGACGTATGACATCATCCGCGCCGTCCGCGATACCCGCTACAAGTACCTGCGCAACTTCAGGCCGGGCCGGCCGTATGCCCAGTACATCGACTACATGGAAAAGATGCCGACGATGCAGGAGATGAGGCGGCTCAACAAGGAGGGACGCCTCGTTGGGCCCCAACGGCTCTTCTTTCTGCCCGAAAAACCTCCCGAGGAGCTCTACGATACCGACGACGATCCGCACGAAGTCCGCAATCTCGCAGGCATACCCGAACACCAACAAGCGCTCGAGCGCATGCGCGCCGCTCTGGACCGCTGGATGAAGGAAACCGGCGATCTCGGCCTCATCCCCGAGGATGAACTCAACGAACGGGCGCGCCCCGGGGGCCGGTGGGCCACCACCGCCGATCCGGTGATTGAGCCGGCCGGCGGAGTCTTCGAGGGCCCCGTGACGGTGCGGATTTCCTGTGCGACCGAGGGTGCGTCTGTGGCCTATACCACCAACCCGACCCCGGAGGCCCGCTGGCAGCTTTACACCGGTCCGTTCACTCTGTCCGCTTCGACCCATTTGCGGGCCAAGGCCTGCCGGATCGGCTACCGGGACAGTCGCCAGATCACGGCCCGGTTCACGATCCGGTAGCCGTCGACGCGCGGCGATGTTCCAGTACAGCGCCGCAGGCCGGAGGCAAGCGCTCGGAAACGGCGCCGCCCGCGGCAAGACCTCCGGACGGGCCGGCGAATCGTGCTATTCCACCGTCACGCTCTTGGCGAGGTTCCTGGGCTTGTCCACGTTGCAGCCGCGGAGGACTGCCGCGTGGTACGCGATGAGCTGGAGCGGCACGACGGTCAGCAGCGGCTGGAGAGGATCGGGACACGGCGGCACGTAGAACACGTGATGGGCCAGTCGGCGGATATCCTCGTCGCCCTCCGTGGCTACGGCAATCACGCGGCCGCCCCGGCTCCGGACCTCCTCGATGTTTCCCAGGATCTTCTCGTACTGGCTGCATCGCGGAGCGATGAACACGGCCGGCATGCCCTCAGTAATGAGGGCGATGGGGCCGTGCTTCATCTCGGCCGCCGGCATGCCCTCGGCGTGGATGTAGCTGATCTCCTTGAGTTTGAGCGCCCCCTCCAGAGCGACGGGATAGTTGTAGCCGCGTCCGAGGAACAGCCAGTTCTCCCGCTCGACAAGCTGCTCGCAGACCTTGCGGATCCGCTCGGACTGATCGAGCACCTCCGCCATCTGGTCCGGGATTCGGTTCAGCGCGTCGATCAGTCCGCGCGCCTGGTCCTGCGAGAGAAACCGCCGGCGCCCCAGGTAGATCGAGAGCATCGCCAGGACCGCGATCTGGCTCGTGAAGGCCTTGGTGCTGGCCACGCCGATCTCGGGCCCGCAGTGAAGATAGATGCCGGCGTCGGTCTCCCGGGCGATCGTGCTTCCGACGACGTTGACCACCCCGATCGCCAGCGCCCCACGCTCGCGGGCCTCCCGGAGGGCCGCCAACGTGTCCGCCGTCTCTCCCGACTGACTGATCGCGACGACCACGGTGCCGAACTCGATCACGGGATTGCGGTACCGGAACTCGGCGGCGTACTCCGTTTCCGCCGGGATCTTCGCGATGTCCTCCAGCAGGTATTCCCCGATGAGACCCGCGTGCCAGGCGGTGCCCTGCGCGGTGAAGATGAACCGCCGCGCCCGCACCAGATCCCGGGTGTGCCCGGCGATGCCGCCCAGGTGGACCGCGCCTTCACGGAGGTCGAGGCGTCCCCGAAGCGTAGTCCGAAGCGATTCGGGCTGCTCGAATATCTCCTTCTGCATGAAGTGCTCGTAGCCGCCCAGCTCGATCTGCTCGAGCGACCACTCCACTTCCTGCACGTCCTTGGTTACCGGCACGGCATCCAGCGTCGTCGTGCGAAAGCCGTCGCGGCCGACGACGGCGATCTCGTTGTCGGCGAGGTATACGACCTGGGTGGTGTGCTCGATGATCGCCGCGGCATCCGAGGCGATGATGTACTCGTCGTCACCGATGCCCACGATCAGGGGACTGCCCCGACGGGCCGCCACAAGCCGCTCCGGCTCATCCGCGCAGAGCACGGCGATGCCGTATGTCCCCTGGACCTCGTGCAGCGCCGACCGCACCGCCTGCTCGATGTCCCCCGCGTAGAAGTGGCCGATCAGGTGGGCCAGGACCTCTGTATCGGTCTCGCTGCGGAAAACGATGCCCCGGGCGCTGAGGAACTTCCGCAACGACTGGTAGTTCTCGATGATCCCGTTATGGACCAGAGCGATCCGTCCGTCCAGGGCCAGATGGGGGTGGGCATTCGCCTCGCTTGGTGCGCCATGCGTAGCCCAGCGGGTGTGGGCGATCCCGACCGTCGCGGACGTCGGCTGGCCGGCCAGCCTGCTTTCGAGCGCGCTGATGCGTCCCTTGGCCCGCGCCAGCGCGATCTTTCCGCCTTCCAGAACGGCCAGGCCCGCCGAATCGTACCCGCGATATTCGAGTCGCTTGAGGCCCTCCACGAGGATGGGGCGAGCAAGTTTGCGTCCGATATACCCGACAATACCGCACATGGACGGCCTCCGATCCCGGATCCGACAGGCGCGACGGGTCCCCGGCGACTGCCTGACGCATTATCGTTCAGATCAGGACGCCACTCCAGCCCGAACGACGCACCGGAAGGGCGGCCTTGAGCCGAAGCAGGAGGATGTGGAACGCCGTGCCACGACTGCCGCTCGTCCGCGACGACCTCCAATACGCCCTGTCATGGCCGCCAACGATCGACCACGCACGGCAGGTCGGCGGGAATCCGCAATTCCTCGAGCCGCCCTGCCTTGCAGCATGGCACCCATCGCCCGTCACGCTCGACGTGCGTAACGTCGCTCGTAAACATCAGAAACGCGACCCAGCTTCCGGTTCCGATCGCATTCATGGGAGCGTTGCACGCCCGGAATGCGGCCACCTTCTCCACGTCGAATCCGCTGCTGACGACGATCTGCGTGTGGCGCGCGCCGATCTCGTCGAGAACCTTGCGGACGTTGTAGACGGCTTCGATCGTCACACCCTTGCCGAAGCCGTAGCGGTCCAGCGCGCGGCGCGCCGCCTCCGGATCGGCCGCCGTCGCCAGAATCCGATCGACCAGCTCTTTCTGCGGCGTCTCGTGGCCTCCCTGGTGAACCCGTGAGCCGGACGTATCGAGCCGCACGGCGAACAGATCCCGCCCGAATCTCGCGTACGCCTCGCGACAGACATCCAGCTCCCGGCCCTCGAAGTCGATCAGGACCGTCAGCGGGATATCGGGCAGCCGCTCATGATAGGCGACGGCCGCCTTGATGCTGCTTCCGCCGTAAACGGCGTTGAGGGCATGGGGAATGCTGCCGTACAACCCATAGACGCGCGGGGCCTCATCGCCGACGCGTATCAGATCGTCGTGGCCGAGGCCGAGCCACTTGTGGACATACCGCCACCCCGCCCGCGTGCTCGTGCCGGCCGCGCCGCCGACGGCCGCCGCATACGCGGTCTGCTCGATGATCTCGAACGGATAGTGTCGGGCGGCCATGTCGATCACGAGAGCCTCTCCGGCAGCCTCCACGATCCGACGCATGGAGGTGGCGGCCCCGGAGAACGCGAGCATTCCCAGATACGTGGTCTCGAGGTTGACCAGTTCCCCGAACATGCCCTCGATGATGAGCACCACCTCGTTGGCGGCAAACCGGTCGCCATCCCGGCGCGCGAAGATCCGCAGCGGACCGACGCACTGCTGGTCAATAAAGGCAATCGACCGGTTGATCCCGCACAGCACGCCGCCCTCGCGGGCGAAAACGGCATACCGCACGCGCTGGGCGTACTGCGGGGTATCCGCCACGATGACAGCACAGCGGTTGAAGTACTCGTCGCTGATCGGCAGCTGCGGCATGAGGGCGGCCAAACCTGCGAATGCCGAAGGAGGGAGTCGAACCCTCACCCGGGGTGAACCGGACTGGATTTTGAATCCAGCGCGTCTGCCAGTTCCGCCACTTCGGCCTGCATACTCCTACGACGTTCAGCCGGGGGCGATTTCGTTTCCCCGCCCCGGATCATCCTGCCTGCGACCGGATTGTACAGGCGCCCGCCTGCACCCGCAATTCCACGCCGACCGCCGTCCCGACCGACGATTCACGCGCGCCACGAACGAGTTCGTATTGCATGTTGAATCTGCGGGCTGACCTTCGAAGCGCGAGTTGCCCGATAATATGCTGTTCGTCAAGGATAGAGGGCGTGCCGTGATTTCGCGAAGCTCAGCCGCGATACGCGCGGCGTTCTGGGGCCTGGCGATCGTCTTTCCCTTCAGCGGCTGTGCACCGAATGCTGATTCGGGGGTTGACCTGTCCGCGCCGGTCTTTCCGCCCGGCCCTGCCGACCCGTCCGTGATGCCGGACCTCAAGCCCCTCGAGAGCGAAAACGCCGACGGCCAGATCACCGGCGCGGTCAGCACGCCGGCTTCCGTCCCCGCCGCTCAGGGCGACGTCGACGTTACCGAGGAGGAGACGACGTCCGCTCCGGACCGCGCGCCGGCGCCGCCGGCCCAACCGAGCGGTGGCCCGGCTGAGGACGCCGGACCGCCCGTAGTGGAACCGCATCCGCTTCCCGCGACCGGATTGGGGTTGTGTCCGCGTTCCTACGACGCCCCCGGGTTCGAGGAGGTCTTCGACCTTGCCGCGGAGGCAGCCGACGTCGGAGTAGTCCAGTTGCCATTCGCGTGGGACAGGCTCAACGGCCGGCCGGATTACCCCTCCTACGACTCGTACGCCTGGCTGGTTGAGCCGCAGGCGCCTGACGGCCGCAACATGTTTCAGAAGCACGGACTCCAGATGGGCCTGTGGATCAGCTTCCTTGATCCGGGGGACCCGAGCCGCCTGAGGGTGAACGAGGGCCCGGCCGGGGCTTCCTTCCGCGATCCGGCCGTCTCGGCAGCGTTTGTCGAGGAATGCGTGTGGCTGGCCAAGCGCTTCGAGCCGGCCTATCTCGCGCTGGGGACCGAGATCGACAGTTACCTGCAAATCGCCCCGACAGACGAGCGCGAGGCGCTCCTGGCTTCGATCCAGGCAGCCCGAGCCCGTATCAAGGCCATCCGCCCGGACGTGACGCTCTTTGTGTACTTCCAGCTCGAACACGTTCGGGCGGCCCACCTGTGGGAGGCGATACGTCCGTTTGCCGAGGCCTCCGATGCGGCGGCCTTCAGCTCGTATCCTTCGCTTGCCATCGACGCTGCCGACTCCGGCTTTCGAGCCGCGGAACTCCCGGCAGACTACTACAGGAGAATCGCCGGCGAACTGGCCGTGGACCGACCGCTGATCCTGGCCGAGCTGGGGCATCCCTCGCAGCCGTCCGAGGTGTTTTCGGCAGGCAGCGATGCAGAGCAGGCGGAGTTCCTTCGCAAGGTGTTCGCTGTCCTCCCCGCGAATACCCGCCTGGTGACCTGGACGTATCTTTACGATCCCGACCTGTCGAGCGTGTACGCCCCGCCGATCGCCGCGTATTTCGGCTCGATGGGGCTGCGTCGGTCGGACGGGGGCGTCACCACGGGGTGGACAGCATGGCGATCCGCCGTCGGCAGATAAGCGTGGCCCGGTCGGCCGTATCCGTGCCCGACTATGAGCCGCCCCGACGCTGGCCGGCGCCGGGGCCCGGCCGAGTGGCCGGCGGCTGCACGCGTCCGTCCCGCCACGCCGGCGCCGCTAGAGTCGCGTTCCACGCGTCGTAAAGGCCTTGTAGCTCCCGCACCCGCTGCGGTTGCTGCGCGGCCAGGTCGTTTTGCTCCCGGATGTCGTCCGCCAGGTTGTACAACTGGCGCTCGCCGCCGACGGGCTGAAGGAGCTTCCAGTCGCCCTTGCGGATTGCCCATTGCCGTCCCATCCTCCAATACAGCGCGTCGTGCGGGGCGTCGCTCCGCTGACCGGTGACGAAAGGCAGAAGGTTCACTCCGTCGAGCTTTGTGGGGAGGTCCGCCTCGCCCCCGGCGGCGGCCACGGCCGTCGGGAGGACGTCCAGGCAGATGACCGGCCTGTCATATGTACGTCCCTGAGGCAACCGGCCGGGCCACCACATCACGAAGGGGACACGAATCCCGCCCTCGTAGACCTGGCCTTTCGCTCCGCGGAGCGGGTCGTTGCGCGAGGCGTTCACCTCGGGCGGTCCGCCGTTGTCGCTGAGGAAGAACAGGAGCGTGTCGGAATCGAGCCGCGCGTCCCGCAGGGCCTTCAGCACCGCCCCGATCCCGTCGTCCATGGCACTGAGCATGGCCGCGTACGTGCGGCGCTTTCCCTCGAGGTTCGGAAACCGGTCGAGGTATCTGGGCGGTGCCTCCATGGGTGAGTGCACCGCATTGTACGCGAGATAAAGGAAGAACGGTTCGTCCTTGTGACGCGCGATGAACGCAACCGCCTCTCGGGTGAATGCATCCGTCAGGTATTCCTTCTCGTCTACCGGTTCGGTGCCGCGGCTGATCGGATCCCCCTGGCGGCCCCTCGGATCGAAGTACTCGTGACTGCCGTGGAGAAAACCAAAAAACTCGACGAACCCGCGCTGAGTGGGATGGAACTTGGGTTTGAGCCCCAGATGCCACTTGCCCACCATGCCGGTCCTGTATCCGAGCTTCCCGAGGTATTCAGGCAGCGTCCTCTGGCCCAAGGGCAATCCGAACTCCGGGTCGGCTACCGCCGGGGGACCGGGATTGAACTCGTGACCGAAACGCTGCTGGTATCGTCCGGTCAACAGGCCGGCCCGCGTCGGACTGCATACGGGGCAGGAAACGTAGGCGTTGGTGAATCGGACGCCGCCGCGGGCCAGCGCGTCGAGATTCGGCGTGGGAATGTCCTTACCGCCCTGGAAGCCGACATCGCCGTAGCCCAGGTCATCAGCGAGCACAAGCACGATATTCGGCCGCGGCCGCCGCTCTACGCGTTCCGCCCGCACCGGGACCGCCGGCACGACCCCTATGACAACGCCGATCCAGCCTGCAAACGCCAGAGTCACTCTCATCGCTGCTGCCTCCTGGACACTTCCTCTGCGGCGCCAGGACCGCTCGGGCCGGACCGGATGTCCCGGATCTGAGGCTGGCCCGGCGCCGGACCGGGATCGGAAGACGCGAATCCCCGCGTCCCGCGTTCAGGTCGTGCTCGCCTTGGCGGCCGGCAGGAAGTCGCTCAGCTTCTTGTCAAACTTGTTTACCTGATCCGTCTCCAGCACGAACACTCCGTTGCTTCCCACCACCGCTGCGTACCGGCCTTTGTCGTCGGGGCCCCGACCCGCAACCAGCAGTTCGATCCGGTTCGTTCCGTCCGTGGTGACCACGACCCGCAGCGCCGGCTGATCCAGCTGATACGGCGCCAGTTCGCCGGCCCCGGCCGTGTAGCTCACGAACCGCAGCGCCTTGCTGTCGCGGACGGCGTTGATAAGGTCCTTGACCTTCTGCTCGTCCAGGGCCACCGTCTCGTCCTGCACGTATTTCCACTTGCCGTCCACCTGCCGGAACGACATCTCCTCCTGGCCCCGGACGATCGCCACGCCCGTGACCTGCGAAACCTCGAACTTCACCACGGTCCGGTCGTGCATCTCGGCCGTCAGATGATCGTAGATCTTCGGGTCCACCTGGTAGATCAGGTCGCCCCCGTCGACCATCGCGTACACATCCCCGCCTTTGCGGCTCAGTACCACGCGGTGCACCTGCGGCGGCGGCAGCACAGGCCGCGTGGTTGCCTGAGTGGTCGCCTCGCCGCCGCCCGCGGGCGCCGTCGCGGCCACTGCCGGCCCTGGGCCGCCAACGGGCGCCGGCCGGGTGGTCGGCTCGGGTGCCGGCTGAGTCGCCGGCGCGGGCGATTGGCTCGCGGCGGACTCACTCGTCTCCGCCAGGTCCGACGGAAGCGGCTCGCCCGGATGCTTCTCCCGCCAGGCCTTTCGCAAATCCTCGATGGTGGGCGCCTTCGCGGTGGTCGGCGCCGTGGTGGTCGGCTGCGTAGCCGTGGCCCGCGTGGTCGCCGGCCCAGTGGCCGGCGCCGGCGGCTGAACGGTCACCGTCACCTCCACTGCCGGCCTGTCCAAGCCGTACTCGGCGGCGTTGCCCTGGCCCACCACCTTCCGGGCCCGCAGCACGCTCAGGTCGCTCAGCGCCGTCCGAACCGCCTCTGCGTCCGCCGCCGCCGAAACCGGCTCGACCATGGCCCAGGTGGTGCCGGTCTTGGTCAGCACGGCTTTCTGTCCGTCACGCCGGATCTCGAGCCGGTTTGCGTGCGCCTGCGGGAATGTCAGCATGTCTCGCTTGCGGTAGCTGATCGGCGGGGCGAGGAACTGGGCCACGCTGTCCTCCGGCACGACGGCCACACTGTCGAGGGCGGTCGTCGTCACGTAGGCATTCGTCCCACTGGCGGTCCGGCCGAGCACCAGCAGCGTGGCGGGGGCCGGTTCCCCCTCCTGTGTGATCGCCACCCGCGCTCGCGGCTTGTCCGGGTCGAGTCCGAGGATGGACTCCCTGCTCTCATACTGGCTGGCCTTCAGGTCCCGGGCGGCTTTGATGAGGTCCTCCACAAGCGCCAGCTCCGCAACGGTGCCGTCCGCATACTTCCACTGGCTGCCCGTCTTCTCCAGCGTGAACGACTGGCCGCCCACAGCAGCCTCGATCTTCTTGGCCTTGTTCAGATCCACCTGGACGACCTGCTTGTCGCGCAGGTCGTTGAGCTTGACGGCGACGTCCGTGTAACTGGTCTTGGAAACGGTAAAGACCGGATCCTCTCCGCCGATCTTCGCGAAGTACGCGTTGGCATTCGCGTCGGTCGGTCCCCCGTACTGCACGATGACCGTCTTCGTTTCAATGACCGGCTGCGTCTCGGCCGGCTGGGTGCTGGCCTGGTCCTTCTTGGGCTCCTCCTTCTTCTCGACCTTGTGTTCGACCGTGACGGTGGCCGTCAGTCGCGGCTGTGCCAGGCCGAACGCCTGGAGATTCGCCGGCTTGTCCGAGAAGAAGTCCTGCGCGTAAAGGCTCGTCAGGGCGCGGATCAGGTTCTCCGCCTTGGTCTTGTCGGCCCGGGCCCGGACGGGACTCTCGAGCATCCACTGGTCCTTGGCCTTGACCAGCTCGAAGTTCTCAACGCCCTCGACCTTCACGCGAACGACCTCGTCCATCTTCAGGTCCACAACCCGTTTGTCGCGAAGATCGCGGAGCCGTCGGTCGAAGGTCGGATACAGGTTCTCGTTCGCGACGAAAACCGTGTCCGACCCCGCCTTCTGCACGTACGTGTCTCCTCCGGTCGGGGTCCGACGGCCGATGGCCACGGCATAGGTCTTATTGTCCTTGGTCGTCAGCGTGACGGAAAATGCGGGTTGGTCCAGGCCCGTCGTGGCCGGCGACGGCCGGTCCTTGGCCCCCTTCTCGTACTCCCGGTCGTATTTCATCTCGACGATCCGGCGAACCATCTCGTCAACCTGCCACTTGTTCGCCGTTGCCTTGACGGGCTCGTGGATCTCCCACTTGTCATCCTTGCGGACGTACACGTGCCTGGGCTCGCCGGGCCGGACGACCTCGACCCGCTGAATGTCCTCCACCTTCGGCTTGTCGGCCCAGAGCTCGCGGGCCTTCGGCAGCTCGGCGGGCTTGGCCGGCCCCTGCCACGGCTTGGCCACGAACAGCGCATACAGGCCGACGGCCACGAGAACGATCGCCAGAATCAACGTCGTCCGCGTATTCATCGCGTCTTCATCTCCTGTCGTTCGCCACACGTAGAGCCAAACGAGGAATCACGGTCGCCACCTGACGAACGGGCGGCGTGCCTCGACCGGCCATTCATCATCCCGTATTCCCCACTTAACCGTCCGGTGTCACTTCCTCCGCACGTACATCATCACGCCGCCGGCCCCGAGCACCACCAGCGCCCAGATGATCATCACGCCGCGCAGTGTCCGCAGTTGCCCCGTGCTGATCGCCTGGATGGGCGGCGCCGTCACCGGTCCGGCCGCGATGAAGTCGGGCTTGTCCGCCAGCCAGTACATGCAGTTCACGAAAAGCTCCCCGTTCTCCCGCGGTGGCGGGTCGAAGGAGATCTTCTCCTCCCGGCCCAGCCTCGGCACCCGTTCCTCCATGTAGTTGTCGACGACGCCCAGGCCCGCGCCGTGCACGATCACCCTGCTCTTCTTGGCCGTGTTCTCCGCGGCCAGGATCACACTGAATGGCGGGTCCAGCGCGTTGGCGCCCTTGGTCACGACCCCGTCGCTGGTGGGCGAGCGGATCTGACTGATGAGCTTCTCGATCTCGCTCTCCGCCCAGAACTCCGACCGCCCCGTCGGCGCCGGCACGCCGAGCACCACCTCGTGCCGGACCCCCTCGGGAAGCTTGGCCGCCGGCACCACCGGACACACGTCCACCAGGAGCACCCGACGCGATCGCAAAGGTTCGCCGATCGGGTTCTTCTCGTTGAATGTGTTCAGACGCATCCAATTCCATCGGGTGACGCTCAGACCATACCGGTTCGGGTCCTGCTTGTCCGGGACCCCGCGGATCACCCGCTGGTTGAACTTGACATCGATCCCCCAGTCGCTTTCCAGGTACTTGTCATACCCGTACGTGGCGGGCGTCGAACCGAACATCGACCGCCGCGGCCACAGGAAGCTCGCGAGGAACAGCCCCCGGGCGTTCTCCTTGGCGAGGACCTCCCGCACCTTGGCCAGCTCGGCCTCGCCGAACTGCTTCTGTTCCTGCGGCATCCGCTGGAACGGGTTCGGCTGGGGCGGTTCGGCCGGGGGCAGAAAGACGTAGATCGCCTGCGTGTTCGGCTCGGGATCCGGCGCCTTGTCGTCGCTGGCCAGGTTCCACTCCTTCACCTTGAAGTTGGCGCGCTCCAGCCGCTCCCTCAGCTTGCTCAGTTCCGAAACCGGGATCGGGGCCAGGCTCCTGGGCCCCTGGGGCATTGCGGGAGTCGGCTCGAAGGAGACGAGCACGACCGTGGCAAACGGCTCCTTGTGCGCCAGCGAGAGGATCGCCGCCCCAATGGCCGCGTCCCCGTTGAAGACCCTCCGCTCCGTGTCCTCGTCGATCGCCATCATGGGCGACGTGTCGGCCCGCGGCCAGACGGAGTCGAAGTCGACGACCTGCACCTGATCTTGCGTCTCGACCACTACGATGTTGTCCTGTTCGAACTTCGATGCGACATCCTCCAGTTTCAGTTCCGGCAGCCCCTTGAGCTTGCTCTCGACCTCGCCCAGGTCCTTGAGCGGTGTGGCGAACAGCTCCTCCTTTCGCGCCTTTTCAAGGATCCCGGAGCTGGTCTCGTCGATCTTCTGCCAGGCGCCCAGGAACCCCCGGATGCTCTGCTCCCAGGCCGCCAGGTTCTGACGGGTGTCCCCGGCCACCTTCCGCAGCCGGCGCACGGCGCTCTGGAGCACGTCCTTGGGCTGGTTCGACAGAAGGATCTGCCGGATCTGCTGGTCCCATTGCATCAGGTTCTGTTGCGTAAGGCCCAGAATCCCGAGCAACTCCATCTGCATGATCGGATCCACCTGGACCGTCCAGAGCCGGTGACTGGAGATCGCCTTGTTCTTGTCCGCAAATTCGTCGACACGGCTGATCTCCTGGGTGAGCCAGGCATTGAGCTTGCCCGCCTGCCGGGAGAAGGCCTGGAGAACGGGAGCCGGATCATCCGGCACGGTCTCGTCCGACGGGTCTCCGGCAATCTCCCGGAGGCCGGCCGCCAGCGTCTTCATCTCCGCAAGCTTGCGCTCCGTCTCGACGGCAAAGGCGCCCTTCGGGTCGCTCAGTACACCCTGGGTCTTGACCAGGTCGGCGAACCACTTCTGCGCGTCATCAAGATGGCCCTTGATCCTGTTGTTGGCCTCCTCGATCTTGCGCTTGGCCTGCTCGTACCGGGGAAGCCCGAAGCCTCCGACAGCCTCGTCCACCTCCTTGCGCGCCTGCTGGAGGTCTTCTATGTCACGGGTCAGTTCCGCCGAGATCTTCGCGAACGTGAAGAAGTCCGCGAGCCAAGCCTTGTTCGCCGCCATCTGGTTGAACTGCTGCGCGGTCTGCGTGAGCCAGGGTTCCAGCGCCTGCCACTTTTCCCGCGCCAGATCCACGGCCTCGCGGTAGTCCTTGCTCTTGCCGGCAAACTTGCCCTGGACCCGCTCAATCAGCTCCCGCTTCTCGTCGTCGCCGGCTAGGTGCCGCACCTTCACCTTGCGGCTGGCCGACTCGAGTTCGTCGAACAGGTCCCGCACCCGCGGCAGGTACTTGTCGCGGGCCTTGTCGCGTTCATTCGACGTGTAAATGCTCGTGAGCATGATCTCCTTGCCCGGGAAATCATTCACGATCTTCTTTGTCCGGTCGCTCAGCCCGTAGATGCCCGCGCTGGCCACGTCGATCCGCCGGGACTGTGCCGTGGCCACCCAGTTCAGGACCACGACGATCGCCACCGCCAGCGCCGTCATCAGAAACACGTTGGCCCCGTAGTACACCCGCCGCGTCCGCGCCGAGGCCAGCGCCGACCGGTCTTCGCCCGCCTTGTTCGCCCGCGATCTGCTCAGCGCCATCGCTTGGACTCCAGAACCTTCGCCCCCAGGAACAGGAACAACGCCGTCGTCGTGATGAAGAACACCAGGGACTTCGTGTCCAGAATGCCCTTCGTAAACTCATCGAAGTAGGCCGGAACGTTCACGTACATCAGCAGCCGCCGCAGCGTCTCGCCGGCCGACTCCGCCAGGTAATCCACCAGAAACGTGAATACCGATAGAATCCCGATCGCGATCACCGCCGCCAGAAGCTGGTGCCGTGTGCAGCAGCTCGCAAAAAGCCCCACCGCAATGAACAGGGCGCCCACCAGCAGCATCCCCACATAGCCGAAAGCGATCACGCCGAGCTGAGGATCGCTGTAGGCCAGCAGTACGAGCAGGTGCAGCACCGTCGTCGCCAGCAGCGCGGCATACAGTGCGAAGACCCCCGCGAACTTCCCGAGGATCACCTCGGCCTCCGTCACCGGGGCCGTCATCAGCGTCTCGATCGTCCCGCTGGCCAGCTCCTCCGAAACCGCCCGCATCGTCAGCAGCGGCACTGCGAACACGAGGATGCCCATCATGCCCGCGAACAACGGTCGCATCGACGCCTCATTGCCCGGCACGAGCACCTGCGTCACGAAGAAGTAGCCCGTCAGCAGCAGAAACACGCAGCCGACCACGTACGCGATCGGCGAAAAGAACGAGGAGACCAGCTCCCGCTGGGTCAACGGAACCACGTTACGCATCGCGTGATACTCCCCTGTACTGCAAAACCCGGTTGACTCGACGCCCCCACCCCGCACCGAATCCCGACACCTGAACCCTCCCGCTCTGCCGGAGACCTTCCGCCCTCACACGCCCCCCGCGCGGGCAGGCTAGGCCGTCTTGCGGACGGGCTGTTCCGCGTGCTGCTGCGCCGTGATCTGGACGAAGAACTCCTCCAGACTCCCCGTTTCCAGACGGATCTCCCGGAGCGACCAGTCCCGTTTGGCCACCAGCCTGGAGATCGTCTCCCGAAGGTCCCGGCCCGGCGCCGCCTCGATGACCAGCCGGTTCCACCCGTTCAGCAGGGCGCAGTCCACCTTCCGGACGCCTTCCACCGACTCCACGGCCGCCTGAACCTCCGCCTGGGGTCCCCGCACCTCGGCGATCAACCGCGAACTGCCGGCGATCCGCTCCCGCAACTCGCTCGGCGATCCGCTTGCCACGATCCGGCCGCTTGCGATGATGATCGTTCTCTGGCACGTTGCCTCCACCTCCGGCAGGATGTGCGAGCTGAGGATGATCGTGTGACGCTGGCCCAGCTCACGGATCAGATTCCGCGTCTCGCGGATCTGGGTCGGGTCCAGCCCGATGGTGGGCTCATCGAGGATCAGAATCTTCGGATCATGCAGAAGGGCATCGGCCAGCCCCACCCGCTGCTTCATTCCCTTGGAAAGCTGCCCGACCGGACGGTCGATGAAGGCCCCCAGCCACACCCGGTCGGCCACACGCTTCAGAGCAGCCTCCCGCGCTGCGCGATCCATACCCCGCAGCTTGCCGCGGAAGTGCAGATACTCGCGCACCCGCATCTCGGGATACAGCGGCACCGACTCCGGCAGATACCCGATGTGCCTCCGCACCTCCATGGACTGCGTGAACACATCGAAGCCCGCAACCGTGGCCGTTCCACTCGTGGCGGGCTGGTAGCACGTCAGGATCCGCAACGTCGTGCTCTTGCCGGCACCGTTCGGACCCAGGAAGCCCACGATCTCGCCTTCCTCGACCGTGAACGACATATTGTCGACGGCCAGAAGGTCGCCGTAGTACTTCGTGAGGTTCTTTACGCAAATCATCTGTGCGTTACCTCCGCAGGCGGTACTTCCGGAATGGTCTTCGCCCGCCTCCGACACAGCCATCCGCGCCGCCGGCCCGGACGGCAAAGCGTGCCTGCTCAGGACCTGTCCGGCGGCCCACATGGCAAGGGCTTCCTGCGCGGTTCCCCGGCCACATACCTCGGCGCCAGGCTCCTGCCCTGCCCGCGGCCGGTTCGCAGGGAAGGCCTCCCTGCCCGTCCGCTCCCGGTGTCGCACGGATGCGCGACCCTGTACATGGAAAGCGGCGAGTCGGTCGGCGTCGTCTTCCGTCCCCTTCTGCGCGGACCCCTCACCGCCGATCGTGTAAGCTCCTACGCCCGCCGCCCGTACGTGGTTCACGCCGGCTGCGATCGACCGCAGGCAAGCCACGTAGGTTGCCAGCCCTCTCCGGAAATGTCAACACCGCTCCCACCACAGGACAACGCGGTGGACCGGGGCTGGAAACCAGGCGGAACGTCCCAGCGTTACCCCGCGGCCTGCGTTATCGGAACGTGGCCACGGCAAACAGCGCAAACACTGGGGTTCGTTGCCCGTTGCCGCCGACCAAGCTGCCCCAACACGGCCCGCCGCCTCAAGAGGCCGCCAGCCGCCGGCGGAGTTCTTCGGCCTGGCCCGGCAACATGCGGATGCAGTGCTCCGACGCCGGAAACCGGCCGGACCGCACGTCCTCGCCGTACTCCAGGAAGGCCGCCCGCAGAACGGTTCGCAGATCCGCATATCGTCTGACGGACCTCGGCGGGTGGCCGCCGCCCCAGCCGAGCATATCGTGCAGAACCACAACCGTCCCGTCACAAGCGGGCCCCGCCACACACCCGACCACCGGCACGCGAGAACGTGCCGCGATCTCGGCACTGACTTCCGAAGCCACGGCCTCCAGCAACAGCATCGAGGCGCCGGCCTCTTCCATACGCCGGGCTTCTGCAATCAACTCCAAGGCGGCCGCAGCGGTGCGGCCCTGCCCTTTGTACCCTCCGTGCTCTTCAAGCCACTGGGGCCGCAGGCCGATATGCGCCATCACCCCCACGCCCGCCGCACGGATCGCCTCGAGGGCGCCGATGTGGCGCGGACTCATCTCGAGCTTCACGATGTCGCACCCGGCCTCGTCGATGAAGCGGCGAGCCGAGCGCACCGCAGCCTCCGGGCTCTCGTCGTAGCCGCTTGAGAAAGGCATGTCGCCGATCACAAAGGCGTCGGGCGCTCCGCGCCGAACAGCTGCAGCCACCTCGATCATGAAGTCCATGCTGACCGAGCGGGTATCCGGGTATCCGAGTACGACCTCCGCTACCGTGTCCCCAACCAGGAGCACCCCAATCCCGGTTTCGGCCATGATCGCCGCCGTGGGGTAGTCGTAACACGTCAAGACGGGGAACTTACGTCCGGCTTTTTTCTGAGCAAGCAGGCTGTCGAGAGTGACTTTTCCGGGCGCCATTGTCCCAGGAGCATAGCGCGCCGCGGCCAAGCTCACAACCCGGCGTTCTCACCACCAGGGCTTTCCGCTTCTCTCGCGTGGAAACGCAGATGCAGGCCGCCTAGGATCGCTGGTTCGGGTCGCTGAATCAGATTGTGGACGGGAAGGAACCTGGCGCGTTGCGAACCTTCGCGTCCCCTCCGGCCAAGCCCAGAGGAAGAAGCCATGAAAGCGTCAAGAACTGGAATCGTGCGCACGTATCTCATTGCACTTGTGGCGAGCGGTATGTGGCTCGCCGCCGCTCAGGCTGTCGTACTGCCCCATGGCGGGGCGGTCGTGCTGAGCGGACGGCCGGGCACACCGGGAGTCGTCATCTACGACAACGTCATCGACTTCGAGATCCGCGGCGTGACGGGCGGGTTGCTCTTCAAGGGCCGGCTTCAGGATCGCGTGATCCGCAACGCCGGCGGGACGCTGGAGTTCGACCGGCGGATTCGCGACACGTGGCCGGGCCTGAACGGATACATCGTCTCCATCGAAACCGAGGACTTCACAGGCTACTCCACGGACGTGGATTACAGCACCACAGGCCTGGGAACCGTCGGGCCGACCGGGGCATCACGAAGTTTCGACGGCAGCCTGATCGCCTTCGACTTCACGGGAAATCCCCTCCACTCCGGCCTGGAATCGCGATTCATCGAAAACGTTACCGATGCGACGGATTACGGGCGGGGCGGCTCGACGACCATCCGTCTCCAGACCGGACACATGGTCGTAATCCCGACGGTGCAGCCGGTCCGGGACCGCACTCCCCCCATCGCCGTGATCATATCGCCGGGACCGTTCTCGTGCGTGTGCAACCCCACAGATATCCTCGGGACGGCAGACGACCCGGACGGCACACTCACAGGCTGGCGTCTGGAGTACGCATCCAACCCCGCAGGCCCGTGGACGCTGATTGCCAACGGAACGACGCCGGTCGTCAACGGCCTGCTGGCCACGTGGAACACAACCGCGCTTTCGCAGGGCTATTACTTTCTGCGGCTCACGGCAGAAAACTCCGTGGGACTGACGGCGACCTTCGTCACCGTGGTCTATGTCGATCAGCAGTTCGATAGCCTGGTGATCCGTTCGCCATCGCCCGGTGCGATCGTGGGCGGCGTAGTCTGCTTCGATGGCACGATCACCGACTACTGCTTCCAGGAATACACGATCGGCTGGGCGCCGCTGGGCGGGCCGTACGCGTTCACGCCGATCGATCCGGCCAACCCGGCCTACACTACACCGGTCATCAACGATCCCCTTGGGCAGTGGGACACGCTGGCGGCGGGCGTTCCCGATGGCATCTACCTGATCCATACGGTCGCGACTGACACCTGCGGCCATAAGGCCCGGGACCAGCGCGAGATCATCGTCGACAACACGCCGCCGAAGGCCGAGATCACCAGCCCCAAGAACTGCGAGTGCGTAAACGGTCTCGTCAGGATCGTCGGAACCGCCTGGGATGAACATCTGGCCGGCTGGACAGTCCAGTACACGGGCGGTGACGCGAACGGCTGGGTAACCATCGCCTCGGGCAACTCCCCGGTCGTCGATGGTCTGTTGGCGGTGTGGGATACCCGTGACCTGCGCCCGTGCTGCTACACGATCCGGCTGGTGGTGACGGATGGGGCTACGGTGAACTGCGACGGTCCCCATCGCAGCGAATACCTGGTGTCCGTGGACGTGGGCGATTGCAGGAAGTATGACTTCGATACGGACGATGATGGCGACGTGGACGTCAACGACTTCGCCGTGTTCCAGACTTGTTTCAACGGCTCCAGCCGCCCGCCGGCCTGTCCGTAACGCGCGCCGTACGTGGCAGGTAGCGCGCCGCGGATGATCGGGCCGGCGTCGTCAGTCGTCGCGGCGCCGGCCCGACACCGATTACGCGGTCCCTCATTCTTCTCCGAGCAGGAGCCACTCCAGGGCGGCGGGGTTGCGGATTTCGATGTGGCGGCCCAGGACTTGGATCAGGCCTCGGCCCTCCAGGTCCGCCTGCGCCCGAGAGTATGTCTCAGGAGCCATGCCGAGCTGGGAGGCCACATCCTTCTTGGGCTGAGCCAGCCTGAGCCGGTACGGGGACTTCGGATCCCCTTGCCGTCTGATCTCCCGCAGGAGGTAGTTCGCCAGCTTCGCCCGGGCGTTCAGAAACGTCTCGTTCTCCAGCTGATCGAGCAATCGGTGAAGCCATCGGCTGAGCGACTCGAACAGGCGGATCGAGAAGTCCGGCTGCTCCCTCAGCATCCGCAGGAACGGTTCACGCCGCACGAGGATCAGCTCCGACGGCTCCATGGCCGCAGCGTGGGCCGGATAACGCCCCCTGCCGAACAGGGCGGCCTCGGCGAACGACCCCGGGGAACGCACCACATGCAGGATCCGCTCCCGCCCGTCGGGCCCGATCTTGAAGAGCCGCACGCTCCCCGAACAAACGACATAGAACCCCTGACAGGGATCGCCCTCACGAAACAAGACCTGCTCGGCCGCCAAGGCCAGCGACCGCGAGATCTCAACCACTCGCTGAAGCTGGGCCGGGGCCAGACGCCCGAAGAGCGGACAGCTTGCAAGGCCAGACATGAGTTCCGGCATCAGCCGGATCATAACCCCAGCAACTGGGGCGGAAAAGCCGGATGCATTCCTCGGGCGGGCGGTGCACTGCCCCTGATTCCCCGGGGACTTGGGGGGCACCAAGTGAAGCCCACCGCCGAATCAAGAACAGCTCCGGCGGGGCGCGTCGAGAGCGGATGGGGCCACGCGATCACGCAACGTCAGCGCTGACGATACACGATGCGGCCCCGCTTGAGATCGTAGGGAGAAAGCTCGATCGTCACGCGGTCGCCCGGAAGAATCCGGATAAAGTTTCTCCGCATGCGTCCGGCAACCTGACACAGCGCCTCGTGCTTTACGTCGCCCATCTGGGCCTCTACGAGGAACATCGCGTTGGGCAGGGCCTTCGTGACGACGGCATCGAGTTGGATAACGTCCGACTTTGCCACACACACACCCAGGGTCGAAGCCGGTCCTCGAGGGCTGCGCCTCAAGCGGCCGGGTCATTCACTCATTCAATAAGATACCACGACGGCGTGACGGATGCCAGACGCCTGCCCCCCGCGAGAACGTCCTTTCGTCCACGGCACCGGACAGGTGCCCCCCCTGCGGCCAGCGGCCCGTTCGGCACGTCGCTCCGGCGGGTTGTGTGTGGATATCGGAGGCAGTCGCAAGGCGAAACCCGGGGGCAGGTGGCTTGAAAGGGTCCGGCCGAGCGGTTATCCTTGCGGCCACGAGCTTGGCTCGTTGACAGGAGGTGGGCCGTGGCCGAGCGCTTGGACCCGAGGCTGTTGGAGATCCTGGTGTGTCCCAAGACCCACGCCAGGCTGGTCCAGGTAGGCGACTGGCTCTATTCGACCGACCCGAATGACCGGAGGAAGTACCCGATCCGTGACGGCATTCCGATCATGCTGATCGAAGAGTCGGTCCCTGTCAGTCAGGAGGAATATGAACGTGACGTTCGGTAGCTCGCAGGCCGGCCGCGGCAGCAAGGCGGAACGCCCATCACGTATGCGCGCCAAGCGCAGGTTTCCGACTCGCGGCAACGAGGGGTGGAAGGGGCCGATCGTGGACTACAAGGAGGTCGAACTCCTCCGCAAGTTCATCACGACCAGCGCGAAGCTGATGAGCCGCAAGCGGGCCGGGACCAGTGCCCGCGAGCAGCGCGACCTCAAGCGGGCCGTTAAACACGCCCGCTACCTGGCGCTCCTGCCCTACACGGGTACATGAGCGCCGCAGGCCGACACAACACGCGACTTACCGAGCGCCGATTGAAGTAAGCCGTTGAGCCTCAGCGGGTTAAGTGCGGTTTCCGATTTCAACGGTGTGGCTACGACACACCGATTCGGCGCATGCCCCGTTCAGAATCGCGCGCCGAGCAGGTCAAGGATTCGCTGCTACTCCTCATCCGGGGTGGTCTTCAGGGTCACCTCGGTTCCGTTGAACGTTACGGTCTCCTGCCGGATGCCCTTGAGCCGTTCCAGGGCGCCCGCGACGGTCCGACGTGTCGAGGCCCGGGCGGCCGGGCGAAGCCGACCTCTCCTGGATTCCCGCTTGCGCGGGAATGACGCAGGGGCCGGGGGCGAGTCGCGTGTTGCCGTTTGTACGGGAATGACGGAAAATCCGGCTTGTCGTCGATTCCCGCTTGCGCGGGAATGACGCAGGGCCGCGTTGGCGCCCTTGACGACCCATCACGCCCCGTATCGTCACCCCCGCGAAAGCGGGGGTCCAGACTCACGCCACGGGCACCCACCGGTCGCGCCCCCGCCCGCCCGCAGGCGGCCGTGTCGGGCCTTGCCGCGCGCGGGAATGACGGGAAGAGTCCGCCTTGTCGTGGATTCCCGCTTGCGCGGGAATGACGGAGGGAGCGGACCGGGGCGGCGCCGGCCGGCTTCGTGGCCTCGCGCAAGCGGCACGGCGTGGATCCGGTGGATGCGTTTGCGTATCTCAAGGACGTGCTGACGCGGATCGCGGCGAGGCCGGTGAGCCGCCTCGATGAATTCCTCTGCCGGACCGCTGGAAAGCGGCCCATGTGGTGCTCACCGCCGACTGATTCGCCGGCCGGCACGCCTCGACCACAAAGACGGGCTTCACAGGAGGCTTACTCTTTCCCCAGCGGATCTACCCACTGGGAAGAGGCGTTCCACCAGCAGAAGGCAAACAGATTGCCTGATGCGTCGCTGCCAGCGGGATCCCTGCTCAGCCACCTTCCCAGCCGCGGGGTGTAGTAGCGGTAGCCGTAGTAGTACAGCCCCTCGGCGGCGGGACTCCCGGGGGCGTCCAACTCGGCGTCATAGTGCTTCGTGCTGAAGCGGAACGGGTTGGCTCGGGCAAGCACGCCGCCGTACGGCCCGGTCGCCACGATCGTGTTGCCGTACGGGTCGTACTCGTAGTGGGCCGCCAAGGACCGGTCCGAGGCCCGGATCAACTGGCCGACGTTGCCGTTGGCGTCGTAGAAGAACCAGTAGGAGTGCGACGAACTCCCGCCGGCGGCCGTCTCCTCGACCGCCAGGAGCCCGCCGATCCCGCCGGCCCCGTGGATGCCCGAGGGCCCGGGTGCCTGCTCGAGGCCCCCTGCGGGCGGCACAGCCGTGCCGTCGCCCGGCCGGGGCAGCCCGACCACGGAGCCGCCGGAAGCTGACGAATCGCCGGCGCCCAGGCCGCTGCGGTGCAGGCTGCGAGTGGATTTGCGGGCTGTGGCGTTCGGGTTGTTCATCCCGAGGACCATCACCACGTTGTACCCGCCGCTGGCCCGGCGGCGCGAGCCCGCAGGCCGTTGGCCCGACACAGTCCCCGGCGCATCAGGGGTTCGGCCGCCATACGGCCAGCGCCGACCCTGCGAGGAACGGGCCGCCCGGCCGGGGCCGTCCGGCAGATGCAGAGGGCCTCGCGACCGCCCGTGCCGGCCGCCCGTGCGCCACTTGGGCCGATGCCCGTATTCTATCAAGCCCGCCTCCGCAGTCGTCATCCCGGCGCCTCATGGTCGAGGCAACGGCTTCGGGCATGGGCCCCGCCTCTTGCGGTGCCCCCCTCCAAGCGGAGGTCCAGGTCCGCACGAGGCACGACGGGGCACCAAGACGGACTACGTGATAGTCGAACAGCCTGCAAGCCGGGTCCGGATCCGCGCGCGACACAATTCCCACCAACGCGGAAAAGACGGATACCGGGCGGCAATGGGGCGGCCCTGGGTTCTCGGCTGCGTGGAGCTGACGGGGTGAGGCCGGTGCGGCGGTGCGGGCGGCTTGCTCGCAGCTACCTGCACCTGCGTGGCTCTGGAGTTCCCTCCTGCGCAACCGCGACACACTCCGGGAGGGTGCGCTGGTCGTGGATTCACGCCGGCGCGGCCGTGACGGCTGGCTGTCGACCTGGCGGTCGCCGCTTACGGGGGCGGGGGGCCCGCCCGTGACCTCCTTGCGCGCCGGAAGACCCGCGTAATCGTGCGCGGACTCCAGCCCCTTGTCCTCAAAGACGGGGCCGATCAGAGGACCTTTGGGGCGGGTTCTTGCCGTGCCCGACGTCTGCGTTCGTGCCCTCATCGGCGCCAAAGCTCCCGCCGGCATCGTAGGTGCCGGCTGTTGTGGATGAACCCGTATCCAGCCGAAGGTCCGCGCCAGTTCGTCGCTCCTAGTCGCCCGGCTGTGCAACGCTGGGGCTCTGGGACCGGAAGCAACAAAAGAGGCGCCGATCGCCCGCGGGCGTCGGCGCCGGCCGTCGTGTAGCTGCAACGGATCACTGGGCCGACGGAGGCTGGGTCGGCCCGTCTGCTGTGCCGTCGTCTCTCGGGCACCGGGGAGTTGGCGCCCAAACTCAACGGTCCCATCAGCCTCTCCCGTAAGATAAGTGGCGCCAGGAGCCCAAAATGACCAAGATTCGTGAAGTTTTTTTTCGTGCCGCCCGGCCGCATCGCCGGGGATGACTGGGGACAATTGCTATAACGTGTTTAGGTACATCAGGTTATGGCTGCGCGCTAGATCGTCGCCCGATTTGGCGTCCTGTTATATCTTAAATCTCGGATAGCCCGGAGGGCAGCCGTTGACGGCTTCGCACCACTTGTCGGCTCGCAGGCGGTGGGATCCAGCCTGGACAGGAGTTGGGCGAAGTGTTCGGAGTCGATGCAGCCCTTGAGCGATAGGCAGGGGGGCGAAGCCGGCCGGCTGGTTCCCACGCCATCCGGAGTGGGGATGGTGGGCGTTGTGGATGATGGTCTTGCCTGATCTGAACCGATGGCTGGAAGGCGCGTGGCGGAACCGCTGGGACTCCTCAGCAGGGTCCGTCTCGAGCGATTCGTAGGGCGAAGCAACCGTCAGGCCGCCCGGCGTCGTGGGGCCCTGCCGCCTGAAGACGGTCCTCTCCGACGCTGCCGGCGTGGGCCCGGCCGAGTCAAAGCGGTTTGTCCGGCGCGGGGTCAACGTGATTCGAATCGCACATCACGCCCACCGCGCTGGCGACCTATAGCCTTGGGAGATCCACCCCGAATCGAGCAGCAACCGAGATGCCGTGCGCACGACCGCAGCTTCGCAAACCCGAGGCGGCGAAAACAAGAAGGGGTTCACAGGACGCATACCCATCATACGATGCGGCGTTGCACCGAGCCACACATATGTAGCGCCCGCAGGGGCGAAGGCACATAGTTGGCGGAACATCACATGCTCGGCCAGACGCTGCTTGCAATACATCCGGTGCAGGGGTAGCGTCCGTACGAAGGACTGCCGCCGAACGCCAAGCAGCTATGAGCTACGGCATGCAGGAGGTGGTGAGTTCAAATCGCGTCGCTTCCATCCGGCGTCACTCCTGCTATCAGGGTAGCCCGGGGCAAGAATCGGCCCAGACCGCGTCGGCCTCCGGGGTTCGATGGCCAAGCCGGCGGGCGTGGGGATCCGCGCGGCCGTCCCGGGCAGTGCCGCCTTGGCCGCGGCCTCTGGAAACTCCCCCGGACCGGCCCCGCGCCCCACGCACCACTCGTACTTGCCGCCTGCGGACACAAGCCTTCCTATTGTACCTGTGCTTTGCTGCCGGCGGCACCGCGGCGGGGCAAGCCACTGTACCGACAACTCAGCCCGTGGAGCTTACTTTCGGTCCCGACCGCCCGCTCAACTCCTTGCAGGTAGTCTTGCCTTTTTACGAAGGCCTACTGCTCCCCAACCCGCCTGTCGTGCTGCGGACTGCCGGGCTTCCTCAGCTTGAAATGGCGTATCCAGGCGTGCTCTCCGCACCGTTCATCGCCTGGCGGTTCGGCGACGAGGACTGGACGGCCCTTTGCGCCGACTCGCCCCTTGAGACGCCTGTGGCCGTCAAACTGCGGACAGACCGGGGTCGCTTTGCCATCGCCCTCCGCCCCGCTGCACCATGCGCAATCCTGCGCATTCGGGTACAGGGCACATGGCAGGACCTGGCCAAGGCTCTTCGCCGGCGCTGGGACCCACCGCCGAACGGCCCGCCGCTCTCGCACGTCTTCGATGGCATCCACTTCTACGTTCATCAGTGGATCTCAGCAGAAGACGCCCCGGCCCTCCGCATCGACTGGACCATCGACGAGCTCGTGGAGCGGATGCGCCGCGAGCCCCCCGGCACGCTCCAGCACGTCTACGGTTTCGACCCGGGCGGCGTAGACCTCGGGGGCGAATACTTCTGGTCGGCCGATGGCCCGGCCAAGGTCCGAGCGGTGCTGGGTGCCAACCCGCGCCTGTCCCACCTGGCCTGGCTTAACCTGCGCACCTACAAGTACGCCATCCCGCGACTGGGGCTCGAACGTCCGCTCACACCCCGCGTGCTGGCCGGTGCGAGGCGGTGCTCCTCCGGCCCGCCGGCGCGCGAGCGACAGTATGCTTATGAGCTCATCGAAATGTGCCTGGCCTCCCCGGAATGGCAGCAGTCGCGTCTGCGCCAGTTTGATCGGCTCGCGGACCTAGGCTTCAAAGTCATTCAGCTCGACGAGTTCCCGGTGCCCCGTCGCTGGAGCCTTGTGCCGTGCTCGGCCACCGGCCATCTCCACGGCCCGGGCGACGCTGCCGGCGAATGGCGCGAGATCCTGAGATTCCTTGACGTGCTGGCCCGCCGGGCGCGGCAGCGCGGCATCCATCTCATCTGCGAAGAACCCTCCGTCGGCCTGCTGCCCTACACCTGCGGTTACGTCGATCGCCAGTACAATCAGACCAGCGAGTTCTACTCCATCTGGAACGGCAGTCCGCCGGCCCGCCCCGTACCGCTGTTCAGCTCGATGTACGGCGGCCGCGCCACCCCGTGCACGGACATCAATCCTGACCGGCATCCCCCCTCAGGTTGGCTCGTGAATCGCAAACAGGCACGGCCGCCCCGGCGATGAGCCACAACGAGCCCACACCGCTGCGCCCGGGCGGCTTTGCACCACGGGGCATCCACGGGCGCCGCCCCGAGCTGCTGTAGGGAAACTGCTTCCCGGCCTGCGGGCCGGGGCAGGATGCGTGCGTCGCGTCCGGCAGCACAGGAGGCTACATCCGGACGGCCACCAGCGTGATCACGTCGTACAGATTGACGGGGATGCCGACCCGCACGGGAATCGGCACGCGCCTCCAGCCCAGTACACGCGAGCAGAACTGATAGGCCGCCAGGCCGATGGGCACGTAACGCCAGGAATACTCGATACGCACCGGCCGCCAGCCGGTGCGCCGGGCCACCTTCGCAAGCGTCCGCCGCGAAAAGAAGTACAGGTGCTGCGGCGGCGTCATCAGACGCCAGGCCCGCCCGCACAACCGCCCCAGCACGCTCTCGACGTCTCCCGTACTCACCACGAGCACCGCTCCGGGGCGACTTGCCCGCCGGGCCTCCGCCAGCGTCGCAAACGGACTGGGCAGATGCTCGATCGTCTCAAGGATGGTGATCACGTCGAACCATTCACTCGGCAGGTCGACATCCTCGATCGTCCCTCGGGTGACGTTCAGACCACGAGCGCGGGCCTGCTCCACGGCGTGAGCGGACAGGTCGATGCCCGTCACTTCGTACAGGCGGGCCGCCTGCTCCAGAAAAAAGCCGTAGGCGCAGCCGATCTCCAGCAGGCGGCCGCACGGTCGGTAAGACGCGATCAGGCGGAGGATCCGCCGCGCCTGTCGTGCCAGCACCGGTCTTGAGGCCCCGTAATCCGTGTAGCCGTCGGCCTGTCCTCCTTCGAAGTAGCTCCCATCGTAGATTCGGTCGAAGGCGATTCCGCCGCTCGGCACTTCGGTCTTGACCAGCCCGCAGGCACAACACCGCAGGATGGCGAATCCCCCCTTGTTGTAGAGATGCCGGTGGGGCGCCTCCGCGCGACAAAGGTCGCAGAAGTACTCCCGGGCCGAACCCGATCGGCGTCGCGCGCTCGTTCTCGCCTGGAGCGACATGGCCAAGGTGGCGGATTCTACGACTTGCGCTGGCGCTTGCAACCGACGCTCGCAGAAGGAATAAGGTATGAAGTCGATTGACAGCCGGGCCGCCGGCGGCTAAAAGAACCGCCCTAACCCCTCTGGTTTCTCAGGGTACTGCCGCGGAGGGATGCCATGATCGAGCAGGTCGCCGCTCTCGGAAGACGCACCACGGAACGCGTCGAGGCCTTCGGCGACTTCGTATGCTTCAACCTGCGTATGCTCAGTTGGCTGCCGGCCGGGCTGGCCCGGTGGCGCAACCTCCGCCTGCTCATGCCGCAGTTCTTCGAGATCGGTGCCCGCAGCGTGCCCGTCATCGCCATCACGGGAACCTTCGTCGGTCTGGTCCTCGCGGTGCAGGCGATGGACCAGCTCGCCAACGTGGGGCTCCAGGACCGGATGGGGGTCCTGGTGAACCTGTCGGTCATCCGTGAGCTCGGCCCGGTCCTGGCCGGCGTGATGCTGGCCGGCCGGGTGGGCGGTGGGCTGACCGCCGAACTCGGAACGATGAACGTCACCGAGCAGATCGACGCGCTGCGGGCGATGGGTGCCGATCCGATCCGGTATCTGGTCGTGCCCCGGTTCCTCGCGTGCCTCCTGCTCACGCCGCTGCTGACGTTCTACTGCGACCTCATGGGCATGCTCGGCGGGTGGGCCGTCAGCGTGCTGGTCTTCAATGTCCCCTCGGAGCCGTATCGGTACTACTCGGCCCAGTCCATCGAGATGTGGGACGTGTTCTCGGGGTTCGTCAAGAGCGTCGCCTTCGGAGGCGCCATCGGTGCGATCGCCTGCTACAAGGGCTTCACCTGCAGGTTCGGCGCCGAGGGCGTCGCGAGGGCCAGTACCGAGGGCTTCGTGGCCGGATTCATCGTCATCCTCATCCTGGACTTCTTCATCGGTCTGGCTCTCAAGACCTTCTATGAGGCCTTTTACGGGTTCCGCCCCCTGCTCTGACGCCATGACCCCGAAGGCCGCCAACGAAACGCAGGTCCGGGCATGCGACGACGCCGTCACCTCGCCGATCATCGAACTGCGCCACGTCAGCAAGCGGTTCGGACCGCTGGTCGTGCTCGACGACGTATCCATCGGGTTCCTCCCCGGCCAGACGACCGTGGTCATCGGCGAGTCCGGCACCGGCAAGAGTGTCCTCCTGAAACACATCATCGGCCTGCTGCGTCCGGACTCCGGCGAGGTGTGGTTCCGCGGCCGCCGCGTCGACCAGCTCAACTCCAAGCAATGGGTCGCCATCCGCCGCCACTTCGGCGTGCTGTTTCAGGGAGCGGCGCTCTTCGACTCCATGACGGCCGTCCAGAATGTCGCGTTTCCCATCGAGGAGCACCTCTCCCTGCCGCGGGAACAGGCCCGTCAGCTCGCCCTCGAAAAGCTCCGGATCGTCGGCCTCGAGGCGCACGCCGACAAGAAACCGGCCCAGCTCTCCGGCGGCCAGCGCAAGCGCGTCGGCCTGGCGCGGGCGATCGCCCTCGAACCGGAGGTGATCCTCTACGACGAACCGACCACGGGCCTCGACCCGGTCCGCGCGGACATGATCAACGAACTGATTCTCCTCCTCCAGCGACGGTTCCGCGTGACCAGCATCGTCGTCACGCACGATATGGCCAGCGCCTACAAGATCGCCGACCGGATCGTGATGCTTTCCGGCGGCCGGTTCATCGCGGACGGCACGCCCGACGAGATCCGCAACAGCCCTGACGAACGCGTCCGGCGGTTCGTCGAGGGGCGGGCGGACGAGGAAGACCTCGCAAGCCTCCACACGGAGATGCAGCAATGAACGAACGGCGGCAGAACCTCGTGGTGGGCCTTTTCGTGCTGATCGGCCTGACGATTCTCGGGTTCATCATCGTCGAAATCGGCGAAAGCCCTGAGTGGCTCAGCGACGACACCTATCCCATCCGGATTTTCTTCCCCGGCCAGCCCGGCGCGGAGGGCGCCGCGGCCATGGCCAACCTCAGCACCGTGCAGGAGGGAACCGTCGTCACCATGCAGGGTCTGCCCATCGGTCGCGTCAAGGGACTCGCGTTCCACAGCCCGGCTCATCCCGAGGAGGGCACGTACGTCATCGCGCAGGTGCGCAAGGTGTTCAGCATACCCGTCGGGGCCAAGGCCAACGTGATGCCGGCGGCCATCGGTTTCGGGCGGACGACGATCGACCTCGTGCTCCCTCGGACCACCCAGCAATCCGTACCCACCGACGGGACCGCCATCATCCCCGGCTCCATCGGCAGCCCCTTGGACACGATCATCCCTGAGCGGATCGTCAGCACTCTCGAGCAGACGGCGCGGCGGATCGGGGACCTGGCGGCCCAGCTCACCCCCGTCGCGGCCGACCTCCACGAAATCCTCCAGCTCCGCCCCATCGGGAAGCTCCAAGAGGCGCGCCAGGCCGGCCAGCCTCTCACGGCGAATCTCTCCAGTGCCATCGAGCGCCTCTACAACGTCCTCACGCACTTCGATCAGGTGCTCGGCGACCCCGAGACCCAGAGCAACGTCAGGGTCGCGATCGCCAACTTCCGCGACGTCAGCGAACAGGCCAAGGCTGCCGCCGCTGAACTCCGGGCGTTCACCGGACGCGGCGAGGCAATCGCGTCCAAGATGGAGCGGACGTTCGAGACCGCCGACTCACGACTCGACGAGCTGGCCCGGCGGCTCATGCACAACTCCGACCAGCTCGCACGGGTCCTTGAAAACCTCAGCGTGGCCACGCACAACCTCACCCGGACCGACGGCACCCTCGGCCTGTTCCTCAACGACCCGAAGCTCTATCAGGAAATGGTGCTGACCGTCCAGCAGCTCAAGGCCAGCATCGCAGATCTCCAGAAGCTCATCCAGAAACTCTACGATCGCGGGCTTTTCGGCAGGTGAACCCGGAAAGGACGACGTGCCACGCGCCGCCGGACGCTACTCCCGATCCGCCGGCCGCAGGTATTCGTTGCCGACCGGGTCGGCTCCGGCCTCCGCGTACCGGTCGAACCACTCGAACAGCTTCTTGCGCATCTCCAGAAGCCGCGGACGATGCTCGCGGTCGGCGGCCAGATTGTGCATCTCCTCGGGATCGGCTCGCAGGTCATACAGCTCGTCCGGGCCGCCGTCCGCGCGGTGGACGTACTTCCACTCTCGCGTGCGGATCATCCGGGCCCGGCCGTACTCGCCGAACACGGCTTCCGGACCCTGCCCGGGCCGGGGGTCGGCCACCCGTCCGGCCATCGGCGTCCCCGGAAGATTGCGGCCCGGGGACGCGGGCACCCCCAGGTACTCCAGAACGGTCGGCACGAAGTCGTACGCGCTGAACAGGCCGTCGAACTCACGACCCGCCGGCAGCCGTCCCGTGTGCCGGAAGATCATGGGCACGCGGAGCGACGTGTCGTAGAGATTCCGCGGGTTGGAAGCGTTGCCCTTGCCCCACAGCCCGTGGTGACCGACGCAGAAGCCCTGATCGCTCGTGTACACAATGAGGGTGCGCCGGCCCAGGCCGAGCGCCTCGATCCGCTCCACCAGCCGCCCCACGGCCCGGTCCACGCCCGTGCAGGCGGCAAAGTACGCCTCCAGGGACGAACGCCGGCCGACGTTCGCCAGGTCTGCGGAAGCCCACGGGTGCCCCGGGAGCCTCGGAATCGATGCGAACGGGCAGTCCCGATACAGATCGAGCAACTCCTGCGGGTGACCGGCGTAGGGGGTGTGCGGCGCATTGTAGGCCACCGTCAGGAAGAACGGACGATCCCGGTTAGCCTCGACGAACTCGATCGCAGCGTCCGTGATCACGTCGGTCAGATAGCCGCGTGTCTGTACAAGCCTGCCATCCCGGAACATCTCGGCGTCCCGGTACGGACTCGATCCCTGCGGCATCACAAACCAGTATGAATAGGATGCATGCGGATTCGCACTGTCCCCCAGGTGCCACTTGCCCGACAGCCCGCACACGTAGCCGTGCCGCGAGAGTACGTCGCTCAGCAACACCTCGTCCGCAAGGCAGTACCGGGCACGCGGGCCGACGTTCTCGTGCCTGATCCAGTCATGGATCCCATGCTGCGAGGCGATCCGCCCGGTGAAAAACGTCGCTCGGCTGGGAGAGCACACCGGAACCGTCGCAAACGCGTTCGTGAACCGCACACCCTCCGAGGCGAGACGGTCGATAGCCGGCGTCCTCGCCTCCGGATTCCCATAGCAGCCCACCGAAAACGTCCCCTGGTCGTCCGTGATGATGAAGACCAGGTTCGTCCGCGCCGGCTCGGCTCCACTGGCGGGCCGAGCAGCCATCGCCGCGGCAGCCAGCGCCGGGAGCACCCGTGCCGCAAGCCCGTTGCCCTGTCGCCAAGAACACCGCTTCATGGTCCGGCTCCGCTTCTGGCTCGGTTGGACGGTACCAGAATCTCCTCGAGCGGCCGTTTCGGAACGTGATGCACACCCTCCGCATCGCGCCAGTAGCGAATGTCACCGACCGCGCGCTCAAGCACGACGCTCTCCTTCGGCGCGCCCAAAGCGATCACGAGAAGGATCGCCAGCCCCGGCGCCAGACGAAGGGCCTGCGCCAACTCCTCCCGGCGGACCGAGCCGATGATGCACCCGCCGAAGCCCCGCTCCACAGCGCCCAGCAGAATCGTCTGAGCCGCGATCCCGTGATCGCAGTCCACCGACGCCGCGATCGCATCATCCCGAAGGATCACGATGTAGCCGGTGGGCCGCTCCCCCTCGGGGGGTCCCGGCCAGTCCTTCAGGTAGCCCGCCCAGGCCAGGTGCGGGAAGATGGCGGCGTTGGTCTCGGCATCGGCCGAGAGAAAATACTTCAGCGGCTGAAGGTTGGCTGCCGACGGCGACAGGCGGGCCAGATCGACAAGCTCCCGCAGCAACTCCATCGTGACGGGAGGCTCCCGCCGGAAACGCCGGTAGCTCCGATTCCTGTGCACGAGTTCCCGAACGGTCATCCCTCACCCCCGAAGGCGGCCGGATCGCGCTGGTAACTGTATACCACCTCGCGCCCACGGCGCCCATGCCGGCGCTCCTGGCGGCGAAAACAACAAGCGTTTCGCAGGACGCTCACGTGATCGCCGCTCCATTGTCCTCCCGCCAGCGACTGCCGTTTCCCCCTGGTTTCTCGCGGGTTTGCGCACGCCCGGCGTCCATCCCAATCACCAGCCGCGAAGGCGCGTTCTCCGGACAGGCCGGTCGATTCCCCCGCTCCCAGGCACGCACCTCCGCGTCGCGCGCCCCCGTGAGGACCTCGCCGATCGCCTCCGACCCCCGCTGAATCTGCTTGCCGTCCAGACGCGGGCCCCAGTCCTCGTTCAACGCCTTGGCCGCCTGATCGAACCACTCGATCGCCCCTTCCCGAGCCCCCCGACGCGCCGCCCGAGGCGTCAGCGTAACCCCCGCCGGCAAACCCCAATCACGAACCTGGAGGTGGAAAAAGAGCTGCCAGACGGGCGGGACCGCGCGTGCCGCTTGGGCAGGCCACCGGACCGTACATCGACCGCCCCTCCGACTGCGTCTCCTGCCTCTCCAGATACACCCCCTCGCAGCCGCAGTGCGGACACCGCCCCGGCGTCTCCATCCGGGCGTTCGGCTCCAACGCTGCCCGGGCCAACGCGTCCGCTTGGTCCTCGAAATCGGCGAACGTCGCCCCCTTCAACGGAACGTTCTCATCCTCCGGGATCCTCCGGTGCAACTGAACAGCGAACGCCGCCCGTATCCGCGCCCGAGCTTGCTGACGTGTACTCCGTGCCGGCATGATCGGCCTCCTCCGTGAAGCAACCCGAATCCACCCACGTCCGCCACCCGTCACGCACCTCACCCCCATCATGCCACAAATCATGGCCCAAACTGTCACGCACCCGACCAGTCATTCTTCCCCGGAAGGTGCTTCCCGGGCGGTGAGGGACAGGGTAAACTAAGAGGTCGGCCCGTCGGGACGCTCCTAACGGGTTCCCCAGGGGCGCCGAACAGATTACGACCCTGCGTATCCCGGCCGCGAACAACCGCTCCGTGGTCGAGTAGCGTTGCGACGAGGCCGGCGATCGGGATGGCTCGGGGCAAGTGGGCTGGGGTGAGGTGCCGCAGGTAGTGGGCCTGGGCGGAGCAGGACGGCTGCGGTTCCAGGCGCTGCGAGATTGCGAGCCGGGCGGATCTCTGGCGCAGGCGCGCGGTCGCCGGGGGCAGCGGCGCACGCCGACCCTGGCAGGTGGCCGGGGCGTATTGACGCGTCGCTGCGGGGCCCGCTGCGGGACGGTCTTCGATAAGGGGCGTTCATGAGTGCCGCATCAAGCGAGGTTCTGTCTGCTCCCTCCGGGACGCAGAGTGTCTGCCGGGCTCTGGACCTGCTTATTGCCTTGGGGGGCGCCCGGCCGGACCTGAGCGTGACCGAGCTTGCGTGCTCGACGGGTCTGCACGCGAGCACGGTTTCCCGGCTGCTGGGCGCCTTGCAGGCCTACCATTTCGTCACGCAGGATCCGCAGACGCAGCGGTTCCGCCTGGGGCCACGGTGCTTTCAGCTCGGGCAGGTGTTTCTGAGCCGCGTGGAAATCGTCGGGATGGCTGAGCCCGTCATGCGCGAGTTGACGGCCCGCCTGGGTCTGTCCACGCACCTGGCGGTGCTGAGCGACAACCGGGTCGTCCGACTCAAGCACGTGGAGCCCGAGGGCTACGTTCTGCGTCTGTCGCCGGCCGAGCGATACGCGCTCGGGGAAGTGCATTGCGAGGCGATGGGCAAGGTTCTGGTGGCATTCCAGACGGACTCGCGGGTGGCGGAGATTCTCGACTCGATCGCGTTCCCCCGGTACACGCCGAAGACGATCACATCGAAGGACGAGATGCTGCGCGAGATCGAGCGGATCCGGGACGCGGGTTTCGCCGTCGACAGGGGGGAACGCTATGAGGACGTTCGCTGCGTAGCGGTGCCGATCTGGGATCATACCGACAGCACGATTGCCGCCATGAGCATCTCAGGGACGGCGAAGCAGTTGTCGCGGGCGCGCATCGCGGAGTTGGCCAAGGTCATGATGGAAGCGGCCCAGCGTCTGTCTAGGCAGTTGGGCGGAAGCATTCGGAGCCGGCCGCGCGAGGGCCGGGACGAGTCCGCGCGGAGCGAATCAGACCGGCCATCGAACGGGTCAGGCGAGGCGGCCGGATAGCCGCGCGGGCCGAACGCCGGGCCCTCAGGCGGTGGCGGCCCCGGCAGCATCGGCGTCGTCAAGCCTGTCCCACCATGGCGAGGCACTCCGAGCGACAAGGTTGTTGAGCGCCTGGATATTCCGCACACCCACATCGGAGAGCCAGTCTTCCAAGGCCGTAACGCCGTGCTGCGCGTAAACCGGGATGGCGTCCTTCCAGGTGGCCCTTCCACAGAGGACGCCGTTGTAGGGAACTCCCGCCTCGGCCGCCAGTTCCAGCGACTCGAGGAAGACTTCATTGCTTACCCCGGCGGACAGATACACAAAGGGGAGCCGCGTGGCACTGGCCGTCCGGCGGTAGGCCTCCAGGGCTTCCGATCGCGAGCAGACCGCAGGGCGGCCGCCGTTGGCCCTCGTCCCGGCGACAAAGGCGAGATTGACGGGGATCTCAATCTTCAGAAGGTCCACGCCGTACTCGGGCTTGCTGAACTCGCGGGCACACCCCTCCACCGCCCAAGGCTTCGTCCGGGCGAACGCGAGGGTGTTTTCGCCGGTGCCGGCCGGGTCGTACGTCACGGGCTCCAGGCAGAACGGGATGTCGTTGGCCAGACATTCCTGTCCGATGCGACGAATCCACTCCTGTTTGCGGGCGTTGATCGGCTCGGATTCGAAGGGCGTGTAATACAGAAGGAGTTTGATGCAATCAGCCCCCGCCTCCATGAGTCTCGGGACGTCCCACCCTTCGAGCGTCTGCTGCAACCGCCCCGGGGCGCCGGTGTCGTAGCCCCACTTTTCGTAAGCCAGAAGGAGGCCGACTCGTGGATCCCGGGCCGCGATCGCGCGCATCCCATAGTCCACATCAAGCAGGACAGCGGTCGCGTGCGGCCCGAGGATGCGCGTCACGCAGGCCTTGAACTCAGCCATGCGCTCCGGCAGGACGTCTTCCGAGAGCTTTCCCGCCTCGGCCAGCGCCCGCCACAACGTTCCGCGCTGGTCGATGGCCAGCGCCGCGATGATTCCGTCGGAACTGCTCAACCTGCGCATTCGGCGTTGTTTTCCGGGGGACATCCTGCTCATGGGGACTCCTGCCACAACGTTCCGCAGCCGCGGTAGATCAACCGGCGTTCAGGCGCCGGCGGTTTCCGACGCCACTGCCCTTCCGGACGCGAGATCCTCTCGGATAATGGGGACGTCCGAGAGTCGTGGATACGTCGGGATGCGGCCGCCGATCAGGGGGAGCGCGTAGTCCCGGAAGGCCTGCGTCACACCCAGGCCGTCATCAGTCAGATAGCAGTCCGGGACGCGCCTTTCCACGTTTGCAACCTTCTCGAGGTCCACCCGGCCGATATCGAACTCGTAGGGCTCGTTCGAGATACGGACCAGGGTGAGCATTACCCCCGATCGTCCGTCGAGCACCTCGCGGACCGCCCGGCGGCCGAGCGCAATCGATTCTTCGCGATCCACGCGGCTCTGCAGCAGGGCGCAGGTCCGCCCCCACAGGTCGGGCTTGAGATTCCGGGCCCGCAGGCCGGCACGTTCGCTCAGCAGGTCTGCCAGATACTTGCTCACGTTGCCCGGCAAGGGGTGGCCGAAGCCGTCCACATCCGCGGGGCGAACGGACGCGCAGACCGGCGTCCCGTCAGCCCAAACGACGCCCTCGCTGACGGCCACGACCGCCCGCCCGAACGTTTGACACACCTCTTGTACGTTTTCGAGGAAGCGGTGCTCATCGAACGGGCGCTCCGGCACGTAGATCAGATGGGGGGCCTGGTCGGGCTCCTCCCTGGCCAGCGCGCTGGCCGCGGTCAGCCAGCCGGCGTTGCGACCCATGACCTCGACCACCGCCACGGGGGAAGGAAGCGCCCGGTTGTCGATGTCCATATCGCGCATCAATTGGGCGTAGAACCGGGCGGCACTCCCGAACCCAGGGCAGTGATCCGTTTCGGCGAGATCGTTGTCCACGGTTTTCGGCAGGCCAAGCACCCGAAAGCCTTGCTTTTCCGATTGGCCCAGTTCGTGGATCTTCCGGGCCGTATCCATCGAGTCGTTGCCACCCTGGTAGACGAAGTAGCCGACGTCGTAACGACGGAATACACGGACGATGGTCTCGTAGTCGTCCGGCGTGAGCTTTCGACGGCAGGAACCCAGCACCGAGGACGGTATGTCCGGAAGGGCTTCCAGCAACGCTTGGGGCTGTCCGAGCAGATCCACGAAGTCCTCCGCGAGCACACCGGAAATCCCGTGTCTGGCCCCGATGACGTGCCCCACGCGACCATCCGTCTGAGACTCGCACAGCAGGCCGTACAGGGCCGCGTTCATCACGGCGGTCGGCCCCCCGCCGTGCGCCACGAGCAGGTTCCTGGGCATCGGCGATCTCCCGAAACGCCGGTCCTTCGTGGTGACACACCGGCGTTTCTTGCACAATATAACATCACGTCCCGTACTATGCAACAGCCCGTCCGAGCGGTTGGCGGCAACCATCGGCGCAACACACTGGTGCGTAAAAGGTTACGCTCGCAAGTGGAACGTGAAAAAAAGTTGCGCGACCTCTTGCCTTCGGGCACCCGCGTGTTGTACAATGTACATGGATGTTGCGTAATGTGCAACACGGAGTTCCGGTCCGGGGGACGGCCGCAACGGAACCGGCCGAACTTCCGGGCCGGGCGTGGGTCCGTCTTACCACCATCTCTTAGAGGAGGAGAAGCCATGTGGAGACCGTTCCGAAAGAGCCTCTTGTGGGCCGTAGTCGCGCTGATCGGCACGCGAGCCTGGGGAGTCACCATTCTCGACGACGACTTTACGGGCGCGGCCGTGAACACCGCCTTGTGGAACATTCAGAAACAGGCGGTGGACACGGTCGAAACGGACGGCGTGACGAATCTGCACATCATCAACACGGATGCGGGTTCGTTCTGGAGCAACGGAGCCGGGATCTATCACAAGGGGGCGACACCCCAGACCCCCCTGTTCAACCGCCCCACCAATCCCGGGGAAGAGTACAACGTCTACTTCTACGGAGTGAGGCTTCCGGATGCTCAGGTCCGGTTGGGCTTCGGACTGAGCAGCATCTACGACACCCAGACCAACTTCGGCATGCCGGACGGCGACGGAAACTACGAGCGAATGTCGTATAGCTGGTGGGTCCGCCCGGACGACAGCTACAACCAGAACTGGGTTCGCACCAAGACGGTCAACCAGCATGCGGCCGCCACGGCAGGCTCGGGGGAGCACATGTGGCCGTTCGGTCAGGTGCGAGACTTTCGGATCCGCGTGCTGCCCAATGATGTCGAGTGGTACCTGCGGATTCAGCCGAACACGGACTGGCTGCTGGTTCGCGATCCGTTCGACACGAATAACGCCATGCTGTACAGCGGGGCGGAGCCCGGCGGGCGCTCCACCTTCGGCCTGTTCGTGCATGTGTCGTCGGCCGGCCAGGACGGGGCGATCTCCTGGGTCGACGGCAACATCTACATGGACCGGATCGTCGTGGGTTATGTGCCTGAGCCGGTCACGGTGGGACTGCTGGCCCTGGGCGGTCTGCTGATGCGGCGCCGGGGCAGCTAGGCCACGCGCGGTCAAGAGGACAGTGTCGCCTTCTCTCGGCCGCGCGAAAGCCGGGCCGGGAGAAGGCGACCGGATGCGACGGAAGGTCGGAGAGAAGGAAGCACCGGGACGGGAGCGCGCAAGATGAACGTGCGAAGGCTTGCGGGTGTCCTTTGGGTGGCCTCTTGGGCCGGTCTGGCCGGCTCTGTGAGCGGCCAGTTGACGGAGCTGGACGATCATTTCGACGGAGGGGCCGGTGCTCCGGCGGATCCTTCACTCTGGAATACCCGGGATGAAGACAGCGGGGCCGGCGTGGTCGATTTCGGCGGAGAGGCGCAGCCGGGAACGAACGGCCGAGGCGTTGTCGAACAGAACGGATGCGGGAGTCTCAGCCTGGAAGGAGACTTGTTCCCATTCGCCGCCTGGGGAGAACTCGGGCTCGTCAGCGTCGAGCCGATTCGGCGACCGGCGTCCGGCGAGCCGCCCCTGTATCTATACTTCTGGAACGCGCGATCCGACCAGTACCGCAGCAAGATCTTCCTGGGGCTGTCACCGCGCGCGGACAGCGTCGCGCTGGGCGTCATTCGCGAGGGCTACGGGTGGAGCATCCAGGGGGGCCAGATCGAGGTCGCGATCGAGGATCACGAATATGCAGGGGGATGGCTGTACATCCCGGCCAACCAGTTCTACCCGGTCCGGCCGAGGCCCGACGAGGGCGGTCCTGATCCGTCCAAGAATGTCGCGCACGACTTCCGTCTCATTGTCTCGGCCACCGGTACGCAGCTCCAGTACAAGGAGATTTACAGCTCCACGTGGTTGTCCCCGGACTGGTCGCTGTTCGGGGGACCTCCGGCAAGCGCCAGGCACAGCGACCTGTGGATCGTGGTCGGCGGCCGCGTGGGCGACCCGGCCGAGATCGATCATACAGACTTTCTGATCGATCGTATTCAACTGAGCCGGACGGATTACGGTTGTCAGGACGGCGGCCCCTGCCCGTCGCGGACCCCGCCCCTCGACGACGACTTTTCGGGTCCGCCCGGTGCTTCCGTCGATGCGTGTTCCTGGAGCACTCGCGACATGGACACCGGTGCGGGCGTCGTGGATGAAGGCGGCGAGGCCGTTCCCGGCACGAACGGCCGGGGAACCGTTCAGGTTGATGGGAACGGGCACTTGTGGTTGCAGGGCGACCTGATGTCGCCCGAGGAGCGCGGGCAACTCGGTATGGTGAGCCTCAACCCCGTGCGGCGACCACAGCCCGGAGAAGACCCTGTTTACGTATACTTCTGGAACGCGCGGGCGGAGCGATACCGCAGTACGGTCATCCTGGGGCTGTCCGACTCGTGTCGCAGCGTGTCGGTGGGTCAGATCCGGCGCGGCTACGGCTGGAGCATCGTCGGGGGCGGCATACAGGTCGCGGTTCAGGACAACGAGTACAACGGCCAGGACCTCGGAATCGCAGATGAGTTCTATCCCGTGAATCCGCTGGAGAACGAAGGAGGGCCGGACCCGGCTTCGAACATCGCGCATGACTTCCGGCTCATGGTGACTCCCGTTGACACCCGACTGGAATACAAGAAGGTGACCAGCCGGACCTGGCTGGCACCGGACTGGGAAGCCGTCGGCGGGCCTCCGCCCAGCGCAGACGTCGCCACCATGTGGGTCGCGATCGGGGCAAAGGTCGGAACTCCGGAGAACATAGATCACACGGATTTCCTGATCGATCGCATTCAGATCACAACGGAAGACCTCAACTGCCAGGGCGCCCAGTGCTGCGCCCCCGCCGATTTTGACTGCGACGGCGACGTGGACGTCAGCGATTTTGCGTATTTCCAGGCCTGTTTCAATGGTCCGGGCCAACCCCCGGCGCGCGAGGGGTGCGAACCGGCCAACCTGGACGCGGATCTTGCCGGTGACGTGGACGTGAGCGACTTCGCCCGATTCCAGGCGTGTTTCAACGGCGCCGGTCGGCCTCCGGCACCGGGCTGCACGTAAGACACGGGCGTGTCGTTCCGGCAGAACCTTTCGGCGGTCACGCAGGCTTCCGACCGGCAGCGCAGGACGACCCGCCGGGGCCCGGGCGGCAGGAACGGCTGACGAACGGGCGAGTGTGAGGCTCCGGCTGTGGTCGCAGGTGCAGCATGGCAAACGGGAGGATCGGCGCATGAGATCGCCAATCAGAGGATTGCGTCCACCGATCGCTGGTTCCCGTAGCGGCTGTGAGCGGCCCCCGGCGTTCACCTTGATCGAACTGCTGGTGGTCGTGGCCGTCATCGCATTGTTGGTGAGCATTCTCCTGCCGAGTCTCCAGGCCGCGCGGGCGCAGGCGGTGGAGGTGAAATGCCGAGCGCATCTGCACGGGCTGGCCGTGGCGGCCCTCTCCTATGCCTCGGCCAATCGTGACTGGACGCCCTCGCACGGCCCGGTAGACCCTACCACCGGATACATCATGCAAAGCGCTCCCAGCACGCTCATCTGGGGTGACCCCCTTCCAAACGCCCCTCCCTCCGACTCTGTCAAGAACAGCCTCGGCCTGCTGATGCCGCAATACCTCAGCCCCGGCCAATGGGAGGCTTACTATTGCCCGCTGGCCATCCAGAAAGGGATCGTCGGTCGTGACAATGGCGAGAAGTTCGGTCGCCCGGGAGCTCAGGTGGTGATGAACTACTTCTACCGGCGGACGATGAACGTCGCCCGAGAGCGCGTGGGGGCCATGATCTGCGACTCTTTCTATCCCACGGCCGATCCCAGGCATTATCCGCCCGGCGTCTACCACGGTCGTCTTCCAAGAGAGCGATTGAACTTCGTGGCGACCGACGGGTCGGGACACAACCTGGTCATTCCGGGGAATCCAAAGGCCAGGCTGGTCGCTCCGCGCTGGTACCTGGAATACATCGGATACGGCACGGGTTCGCAGGCCGGGCAGGAAGCGTACGATTCCAGCAGCGGGCGGGTTCTGGACTGGCGAAAAGAGCCGAACCATGACCCCTCGCACCCCCAATACGCAAAGAGCCTCCGCTTCCGCACCGCTCCATGGCCGCAGTTCGATATGCGGTACGGCGGAACAACTCCCGACCTGGTCCGCGAGTGGCGTCTGAAGGGCGGTTGAAAGCGGCCCGCCAGGCCGTGCGCAGCCCGTGAGCGACAGCGCTGAGGGCACGAAACTGGAACTCATTGAGGGGTTTCTGATGGCAATGCAAAGGCAGATCGCGGCCGGCAGGGACGGCCGGAAGCGCGCGCTTCCCGGCGGAGTGATCGTGCCGCTGCTTACGCCGCTGGACGCGACGGGACGGATCGACGAGCGCGCGGCCGAATGCCTGCTCGATCATGTTCTGGGGGCCGGGGTCGACGGTGTCTTCATCCTGGGAAGCACCGGAGAAGGCGACTCGCTCTCCCAGGCGACACAGCACCGCTTTGCGGAGTTCGTGGCGTCCGTGGTGAAAGACCGCGTTCCCTTATTGCTCGGGGCCATGCAGCCCGGCACGGAGACCGTCATCGATTTCCTCAAGGCGTGCCCCGTGGCGCAGGCATTCCGCGCGGCTGTGGTGGGCGTCCCGTACTACCGGTTTCTGCATTGCGAGGCCGAGGTCCGTGATCACTTTCGTCGGATCCACGAGGCAACGGGCATGCCGCTCGTGGTCTACAACTTCCCTCACCCCTCGTCCCGCGTGTTGACGCCCGACATCGTCGCGCGGCTGATGGAGTACGAGGGCATCGTCGGCTACAAGGACAGCAGCGGCCAGCTTGGCGAACTTCAGGAGTTTCTGGTGCGGCGGCCGGCGCGCAGTGATTTGTGCGTATATCAGGGGGACCCGGCCCTGAGCCTTGCGTCCCTGGCCATCGGCTGCGACGGTCTGATACCGGGAACGGCGAACTTCATTCCTGCCGTCTTCGTGGAACTGTATCGAGCGTTCCGCACGGGAGACGCCGCCACCGCCACTCGATGTCAGGCCGCCGTATTCCGTTTCCGCGGCTTTGCCAGGGTCGCGACCCCTTTTCGGGCGAGCGGAT
>Ga0209227_1000039_pt1 | contig 98735 bp, 75 predicted proteins | sample YNPBryantNP2012_FD_185815 | JGI IMG/M metagenome (GOLD analysis project Ga0209227, IMG submission 185815) | Anoxygenic and chlorotrophic microbial mat microbial communities from Yellowstone National Park, USA - YNP Bryant NP 2012 (SPAdes)... ...
CGTTCTTTGACGAGGCGAAGCCGGAGAACGTGAAGGCGATGGTGGAGGCGGCCAAAGAGTACGGCGTATACTAAACCCGCCAGCCCTGGCAGGCTCCCAGGAAAGGGAGCCTGCCAGGCTGGTTGTGAAATCGATTCCGGCAGACAACGGACCTCCGGAGTCACCGGGCAGGGGCATGCGGCCTCGCCAGCCCGGGGGTGGAAGGGCCGGGTTTTTGTGGCGGCGGCCAAAGGCTGCTGCCGCAAAAACCGTTTTTCAAACTGGGAGGGACATATGAAGGTTAAAGCGGCCGTCATCTTTGAGACCGGGGGGGATTTCCAGATTGAGGAATTGGAACTGGATGAGCCGAGGGATGACGAAGTACTGGTCCGCATCGTCGCCTCGGGTATCTGTCATACCGACCTGGGTGCCCGGGCCGGGCACCTGCCAATTCCGGAGCCGCCCAGTGTCTTCGGGCACGAGGGGGCCGGTATCGTGGAGAAGGTGGGGGCACGGGTCACCAAAGTCCGGCCGGGTGACCATGTGATTCTGACCTGGGATTATTGCGGGACCTGCGCCGCGTGCAAGGCTGGCAAAGTCCTCTACTGCCTGAACTTTTTCCTCCATAACTTCCATGGCGCCCGTCCCGATGGCAGCGTAACGCTCTACAAAGATCATCAACCCGTTCACGGTTCCTTCTTCTGCCAATCCTCCTTTGCCACCCACGCGCTGGCCAGCGAACGGAACGTGGTCAAAGTACCGGACGACGTGCCTCTGGAAGTCCTGGCTCCGATGGGATGTGGCGTAATGACTGGCGCGGGAGCCGTCATCAATTCGCTCCACGCCGGGCCGGGCGATTCCATTGCCGTGTTTGGGGTCGGCACGGTGGGAATGAGCGCTATCCTGGGCGCCAGAGTATGCGGCTGCACCACCATCATCGCGGTGGACGTCAATGCGGACCGGCTGGAAATGGCCCGGGAGTTGGGCGCCACGCACACCGTCAACGCGGCCGCAGTGAATCCCGTGGAGGCCATCCGGGAGATTACCGGCAGCGGGGCCCAGTTCACCCTGGAGTGCGTCGGCAATCCCAAAGTCCTGCGGCAGGCGGTGGACTCGCTGCCGCGCCTGGGAGTGTGCGGCCTTATCGGGGTTGTGCCGCCGGGCACCGAAGTGGCCCTGGATATGGACCTCCTGATGAACGGTCGGACGGTGCGGGGCATCCTCGGCGGTGACGCCATCCCGGACCTCTTCATCCCCAGACTGGTGGAACTCTATCGTCAGGGGCGCTTCCCCTTTGACCGGCTGATTACGTACTATCCCTTTGAGGAAATCAATCGGGCCATCCACGACATGGAAGCCGGCCGCGTGGTTAAGCCTGTCCTCCAGATGTAAGAGAGGGAGGTCTCCGATGAAATTGATCCGGGTCAACATGACAACGAATGCGATCCGCGTGGAGAATGTACCCCCAGAGTACAGGGAACTGGGCGGTCGGGGGCTCACCTCCACCATCGTCAACACTGAAGTGCCGGCCCGCTGCGACCCACTGGGGCCGGAGAACAAACTGATCGTCGCCCCCGGGCTCCTGAGCGGCACGACGCTGCCCAATACCAGCCGCACCTCTATCGGTGCCAAAAGCCCGCTGACCGGCGGCATCAAAGAGAGCAACGTCGGGGGCACGATGGGGGCCTTCCTGGGCCGCCTGGGCATCACGGCGATCATCGTGGAGGGCCAGGCGCCGGAGGGGAAACTCTACATTCTCCGGATTGACCGGGAGGGGAACGCCAGCCTGGTTCCGGCCCAGGAGTACCGGGGGATGTGGACGTACCCCCTGGTGGAGCGGCTCCTGGAGACCTACGGGAAGGACAACTCGGTGCTCTGCATCGGCCCGGCGGGCGAGTACCGGATGGCCATCGCGTCCGTCCAATCTTCCGATGTGGACGGTCACCCCTGCCGGGCCGCCGGTCGGGGGGGAATGGGCGCGGTAATGGGGGCCAAGGGCCTCAAAGCCATCGTGGTGGACCAGCGCGGCAAAAGCGCCGACCCCATCGCGGACCCGCAGGCCTTCAAGGAAGCCGTCCAGGCCATTGTCCAGATGGTCAAAGCGGACCCGATGAACGCCGAGGTGATGCCGAAACTGGGCACCGCGGCCCTGGTCGCGCCGGTCAACACGATGGGTGCCTTCCCCAGTTACAACGCGCGGAGGGGCGTGCTGGACGGCTGGGAGAACATCTGCGGGGAGCGGATGGCCGAAATCATCCAGGAGCGGGGCGGGAATCCCAACCATCTGGGCTGCACCCAGTGCATCATCCACTGCTCCAACGTCTACGTGGACAAGGACGGCAAGTATGTCACCAGTTCTCTGGAGTACGAGACCATCTGGGCGATGGGCGGGATGACCGGCATCACCGACCTGGATGTGATTGCCCGGCTGGACTATTTGTGTGATAGCATCGGGGTGGACACGATGAGCACCGGCGCCGCCATCGCGGTGGCGATGGACGCCGGATACCGGCAGTTCGGAGATGCCGAGGCTGTCCTGGAGATGGTGGAGGAAATCGGCAAGGGCACGGAGTTCGGCAGGGTCCTGGGCGGCGGTGGGGTGGCCGTGGGTAAGTACTTTAACCACCCCCGGGTTCCTGCGGTCAAGGGTCAGACCATCGCGGCCTACGACCCGCGGGCCATGCTGGGGAACGGCGTCACCTATGCCACCTCGCCGATGGGGGCGGACCACACGGCGGGTAACGTGGTGGGAGCATACCTGACCGGCGCGCTGAACCCGCTGAATCCGGAGGGGCAGGTAGAGACCTCCCGGTTCCTTCAGATCGCGATGGCCGCCTACGACACGCTGGGGATGTGCTTTATGGCCAGCGTCTCTCTGCTGAGTCCGGAAGGGTTTGAGGCGGTCAGTAAGGCCATCAGCGCCAGACTGGGCAGGCCGCTGGAGCCGGAGGAGTTCCCCTTCGGTCTGGGCCGGCGGGTATTGAAGGCGGAACGGGAGTTCAACCGGAAGGCCGGCTTCACGAAAGAGGACGACCGTCTGCCCCGGTTCTTCTACGAAGAGCCTCTGCCGCCGCACAATGTGGTCTTCTCTATCCGCGACGAGGAACTGGATCGCGTCTTTGACTTTTAGGGGGAGCGCCATGGAGAGGTACGAAGAACTGAAGGCCCGAGCGCAGGAATTGGCCAGAAGGGAATGGGACATGGAATCCATTGTCGCCCGGTACCTGAGGATGGCCGAAGCGGGGATGCCCCAGAAAACACTCAACCAGGATGAGATGCTGGCCAACAAAGAGCAAATCCTGGACCTGGTTCAGCAGCGGGCTGAAGAGTACAACTATCTCACCCGCAACTGCGCTAAAGGGACCGCACTGGCATTGCTGGAGGAGTTTGGCCTGGGCAATCTGGAGATCGTCCAGGCTCTCTCACCGTTCCCCGGCTTCGGTGGGACCGGCTGGATGTGCGGGGCAGTGACCGGCGGATTAATTGCCCTGGGCCTCTATTTCGGCAGCCGGGATGTGCTGAATTACGAGGCGACTGGGGCGGCGATCCAGGCCGCGCGGGAGTTTATGTCTCGCTTCAAGGCAGCCACAGGCTCCGTCCTCTGCCCCGAGTTACAGAAGATGATCTTTGGCCGTTACATGGACCCTGCGGCCAGCCCGGAGCACATGGCAGCCTTCGCTGCGGCGAAGGGCTTTGAAAAATGTAGCCTCTTGCCAGGAATCGGGGCCAGGATTGCTGCCGGAGTCATCATTGAAGGCATAAAAGCAGCAGTTTGAGTCTTGAGGGCGGAGCTACTGCAACTCAGGCTTCCCCTCGCTGCTCAGGCTGATTGAAATCGGCCTCTTCTGGCGCTCCGCGCCGGGCGTCGGCCTGTGCCCGCCCTCCAGTCGGCGCAGGCCGATGCCCTTCAGAAGCGCAGCAAAGGACAGGCCAGCGGCGGCCGACCAAAGGCCTGCGGCCCGAACGGGTGACATCCGATTGCCACCTGAATGACTACCCCCGCAGGGGGCGGTTGCGTCCGGGCGGACATTGTGTTATCATAGGCATAATTCACCGAACGCATTATGCGAATCAGATTCCGGCATCATACCATACGCTCACCTGGGGAGGCATGGCGGACAAACCATTAACCAGACGGCAGGAGCAGGCGCTGGAGACAAAAAACCGGATTTATAATGCCGCTGTTGAGCTGATGGAGCGAAAGGGATTTGATAACGTCACCGTTGCAGACATCAGCAAGGCGGCTGGCGTATCTATCGGGGCCTTCTATCATTACTTTGAGTCTAAAAATGACATCCTGGCGGAGATATTCCACCGGGCCGACGAGTACTTTTCGACGCAGGTGGCCCCCAGCCTGGGTGAAAAACCCGCTCCGGAACAGATTCTGGAATTTTTTGACCACTACGCTCGCTTCAACATTGCCAGCGGCGTGGCGATGGTCAGGCAGCTCTTTAATCCCATGGTCAGGTTCTTCGCCTGGGAAGACCGGCCCATGCTGGCCATATTGCGGGAACTGATTCGCAGGGGTCAGGAAAGAGGGGAAATCAGGACCGACATGAGCCCGGAGGAGATGGTCCGATTCCTTTTCGTGGTGGCCCGAGGGCTGGTGTTTGACTGGGGGCTTCGTGAGGGCAGCTATAACCTGGAGTCAATGATGCGCCATTACATGGAGCGTGTCATCGCGACTCTCAAACCTTAAACTCGCGGGTTCGGAATAGTTCTTCTTCTGTTCCTCTGCCCTTACAGGGTGTTGCCACAAAAGCGTTTCGGCGCACACCGTCCCGACCCGCTAACTATTCAAGTGCCGCAGGGACGAGGTGTATGCCCCTGTACTCAGCCCCGGGCAATGCAGCGCCTCTTCATTCATTCGAACACCTTCAGGTTAGAGTGTTTTCCCCCGTGAGGTGTGGCGTACAACCTCAAATCACCGGCGGACGGCGCCACGCGTTTACCGGAAGTGGGGCGCACAGGGAGATTTGCCGGGATTGTTATCGCTCGCTAACCCCTGATCCCGGTCGTGCTGATTCCCTGCACCAGATACCTTTGGAACGCGATGAAGACGATGAACACCGGCACTAACGACAGTGTGGACATGGCGAAGATCGAGCCCCAGTCCGTGCCGGTACTGGGATCGGAGTATGATCTGATAGCCAGCGAGACGGTGTACAGGTGAGGGTTCTGCAAATAGATCAGCGGCCCCATGAAGTCCTCCCAGGTCCAGTAGAAGGAGAAGATGGCCGCGGTAATTAAAGCGGGCTGGATCAGTGGCAGGATGATCTTGAAAAATATTCCGATCTTACTGCACCCGTCAATCTCTGCTGCCTCGTCCAGCTCGTTCGGTATGCCCCGCATAAATTGCACGATCAGAAAAATGAAGAAAGCGTTACCAAAGAAGCGCGGGATGAGCAGCGGCCGGTAGGTATTGATCCACCCCAGCTTGCTGAACACAATGTATTGAGGGATCATCAAGACCTGACCTGGCAGCATCAAAGTCAGCAGCATAACTGAAAACCAGAATCCCCGCCCCGCAAACCGAATCTTGGCAAATGCGTAAGCCACGCAGGCGGACGAGGCTACGGAAGCTATCGTGGCCACGCTGGCATAGATGAGCGAGTTTTTGTAGAAAGTGGCGAACGTGATATTGCCAAAGCCAGCCCAGCCTTCAATGTAGTGCTGAAACGTGACCTTGCTCGGGATCAATGAGGATGCGCGAGTCCATATCTCCGATGTCTCCTTAAGTGAACTGGCGACCATCCAAAAAATGGGGTACAACATAATGAAGCAAGAGGATGTTACCATCACATGGTACACGACCGCCTTGATACGCTCTTTGGTCTTCTTGCTCAGCCGACGGGCAGAACGCTTCCCTGTCTCAGCGGCGCTCATCCCCCGATCCCTCCTCCGGATTCGTAGTAGACCCAGGCAGACGATGATCGAAAGAGCAAAGCCGTAAAGATGGCGATGACTCCCAGCAGCACCCAGGCCATTGCTGACCCGTAACCCATTTCGTGGACCTCAAAGGCGCGCAGGTAGAGATAGAGGGCGTAGAAAAGTGTGGTATCCAGCGGACGGCCGCCGGTCACCAGGTATGCCTGGGTGAAGACCAGAAAGCCGGAGATCATTTGCATCACCAGGTTAAAGAAGATCACAGGAGATAGCATGGGCAATGTGATGCGCGTAAACCTGCCCCAACCTCCCGCTCCATCTATTGCAGCAGCTTCGTAGAGCTCGACCGGGATCTGCTTCAGCCCGGCCAGGAAGATCAACATCGGCGAACCAAACTGCCAGGCAGCCAGTGTGATCAAAGTCCAGATGGCTGTCCTGGGATTCGCCAGCCAGTTGACGTAGGGCAGGCCGAGGGACTGGAGGATGAAATTGATCAGGCCCAGATTCCGACCGCCCCAGACCTGCCGCCACATCACAGCAACGGCCACACTTCCGCCGAGTATGGAGGGTGCGTAATAGGCTGCTCGATAAACGCTGACGAGCCTGCGCCCCTGGTTGAGCAACATGGCCACAGCCAGGGCTACCACCAGCCTCAGAGGCACTGCCGTGAAAACGTAATAGAATGTTGCTCTGACCGAGCGCCAGTACCTGCCGTCTTCGAAGAACATGCGCTTGAAATTGTTCAGCCCGATCCACTGGGGCGGCGTGAAAAGGTCGTAGTCAGTAAAAGCCAGCACGAGCGAGGCCAAAATGGGCAGCAGCGTGAATAAAAAGAAGCCGACCAGCCAGGGAGAGAGAAATAGATATCCGATCAGGTTATTCTGCCTCTGAATCCTCCCTGTTTTTATCCGTCGCCTGGAAGCTGATGGAACAGAATTTGTCTGTACCATGTTGCCCACCTCCTCTGATTGGTGAGCTGTCGGTTTAAGGGCGTGGCGCAAACGGCCACGCCCTCAACCTGTAACCCTCCTTAGCCCGAGGCCAGGATCTCGTTAGCCTTTTTACGGAAGGTGGCCGCCCCTTCTTCAGGTGTGATCAGGCCGTACAACACCGGGTCGTGGAACTCTGGATAGAAGACGTTGTTGCGCACATCAGCCCACCTGGCCGGGTCAGGCGGCGGCGTGGGGGAACAGTCAGCCTCGACCTGCGCCATGTACGCGAACATTTCGGCCTGCGCAGGTGAGAGGAACCCTTTCATGCCTTCCTTGACATGCGAGGCGATGGGCACGCCGCGATCAGCCATCAGGATCGCGTTCGCCGGAATGGAGTTGGTGAAGAAATCAATGAACATGGCCCCTTCCTTGGGGTACCTGGCATCTTTGGTAATCGAGAAGAACATCGAGGGCTTGACATAGATCGCTGGCTTATCACCTGACCTGGGGATGGGCACCAGTTTGAATCGGCGGTCTTTTCCTGCCGCACTCCATGTGGTCACAATAAAGTTGCTCCAACTGAACCCCATCACTGTTTCTCTGACGACCATCGGGCTTTGCTCTACGGACTCACCCTGGCGGGCGACCGCCTCCTCCAGGGTCTGGACTGCCCCGGCCTTGTAGAGACGGAGGATCATATACAGATGGTCAATCGAGATTTGATCATCATCATACCCCAGCGACTTGCCGTCCTCGGAGAAGACCCATAGCCCTTTGGATATGTGGATCTGCTTCCACATGTGATCGTGGAAGAGCGAGTTGCCAGCATAGCCCCAGATGCCAAGCGAGTCGTGGATTGCATAGCACAGTTGCTCAAAGTCAGCCCATGTCCAATCGGGCGCCGGCAACTCCAGGCCGGCTTCCTCCAGAAGGTCAACAGCGATGTCCATGTCCAGCGAGTTAATGCCCAGGGGTACACCGTACAACTTGCCGCCAATCTTGCCACCCTTCAAAGTCGCTTCGGCCACGTTGGAGAAGTCCAGGACACCGGAATCCACGTATGCATCCAGAGGTACGAGCAGGCCATCGGCCACCCATTTTGTGATCCTCTCGTAGTCGTGCTGCATGACGTCGGGCAGGTTCCCGCCAGCAGCCTGAGTCCCCAGCCTGGTCCAGTAGTCATCCCAGCCGGCAAATTCATACAGGATCGTTATGTAGGGGTACATATCCTGAAACATCTGGATCACGGCGATGGTTTTCGTGGCCCGGGCATCGCCACCCCACCAGGCAATCCGCATCTCGACCGGTTCCGGAGGAGGAGGCGTAACCTCAACGACTTTCTCGACCTCTTTCTCTACCTCAACCGTTCTCTCCACCGTCTTTTCGACTACCACGGTTTCTTTGATGACCTGCGGTGTTGGCGCTGTACATCCGACCAGAGCGGCACCCGCTGCAGTCAGGGCGCCAATGCGCAGAAAATCGCGCCGACTCAATTTTGTATCACTCATGTCCTTTCCTCCTTAACTGAAAACTAAATCGAGTCAGATTCCAAGCCTGCCGTTCTGAACAGATGTAAACAAACTACCCGTTTAGATCACCCCCTTCCTGACAGCCCAGGTGGACCTGAGCGCCCATTTGTGTTTTAACCCGTTTCATGGCAGAATTAACTTGACCCTGTCTGGACTGGCGTGGCCATTCAGGCCGCTATGAGACATTATAACAGAAATGAGGGGAGCTTACAGCCTGAGAGTCTCAGACCAATCCCAGGTTAGTCTCTAAGGTGTAGGCATAGGGATGCCGCCTGTATGGTTTTTCGGACAGGCTCTGAGTTGCCCGGGAGTGGGTGTCTGACCCCGCCCGTGCAACGCAGATCGCGATCCGCAGCAAGCCATATGCCACGATGTCAAGTACATGATCCGGCTACCATAGATGAGGATAGCATCATTCTCGCACAGGCTTTCTATTCGCATAATTCTGAGGCGCATTAGCCCATCTCTTGACTGTGCAGCGCGGGTCACAACCGTGCGGCGCGGTCATAACCTGCGCCCCAGGCCGCCGGACTGCGGCCCGGCGGGCACGGCGGGTGAGGACGACGTGCAGAATCCAGTTACGCGTATCTCACACCCGCATGCAAACCTGACGATAGATGTAATCCGAAAGTACAGCAGGAATTGAGACATGGCTTCATCAGGTTGGCAGGTGGCCGATCACGATGATTTCCGCCGGCAGGTACGGGATGCCTTGCATCATTTGTACGATTACCATTACCTGGAAAACCACCCGTTGGCGCTGCAGTATTGGCCTGAGGAGAAAACAGAGGGACCAGGTCGCGCTCATCGTTTTAATCGCCTCTTGTTGGAAAGCATCGAGGAACTCAACCCGCCTGGGGAGGTCGTTGCGGACCGGTCGCGTGCCCGCTTCTATTCTATCCTTGTCTCCCGCTACGTGGAGGAACGTCCACTACCGGAAATCTTGCGGGAGCTGGGATACAGCCGGAGCCAGTTCTTCCGTGAGCAGCAAAAAGCGATCACGATGCTGGCCTCGATCCTGCGGGAAAAGCTGCGCTCCCAGGTACCATCACCTGCCTGGTCGGCCAGTCTGTTGGAGGCCGAGGCCGACCGTGTGCTCTCCCGACGTGAGGCCGTGGATCCGGCGCAGGTCCTACCAGGGGTATTGGAACTCGTCAGCCACCTGGCCGGGCGCCGTGGCGTGTCCCTGGTATGCGATCTGGTTACTGGTTTGCCGCGCATCTACGGCAGCCGCACGGTGTTACGCCAGGTGCTGCTCAAAGGCCTGAGCGATCTGATCTCCCAACCCGATACCCGGCAGGTCTGTATCCATATGCATTGTGTGAGGGAGCGCCTGGTCACAGAGTTGATCGCACGGACAGATGCACCTGCACCGCGCGATCGCTCAGGCAAGGCTGCGCCCTGCCTCTGGCCGAACCTCGAGCCTGTGCGCCGTCTGGTAGAAGCGATGGGGGGACACTGGTTGGGAATCCGGGTCGGCTCCGGGATGTGCACGTACAGCTTCGATTTCCCGGTGGATCGTGGGAAGACCCTGCTGGTGGTCGAGGATAACGAGGGCATCGTGCGGGTTTTCGAAGGATACCTCGCTGGCTATGGCTACCAGGTGGTCGGTGCCACTACCGGCGATGAGGCGCTCAGGCTGGCACGCGAGCTCAGCCCTGCTGCGATCACGCTCGACATTATGATGCCCAATCAGGATGGATGGGAGATCCTTCAAGCGCTGAAGAGCGATCCTGTCACCCGTTCAATCCCGGTGATTATCTGTTCTGTCCTGGAAGATCCCGAATTGGCACATTCGCTGGGCGCCGCTGCTTATCTGCAGAAGCCGATCACTCAGAGAGCGCTCCTGGAGGTGTTGAGCGGGCTGCCTGAGGCCTCGTGTGGATAGAAAGGAAAAGGGGTGGCACTCAGGATGGCACGCAGATAGGCCATGACCTCCGTGTTTGTGAACCCGGCTTCGTTACAAATAAACAAGGTCTTTCCACCCAACCGGCGTTCCTCGGCTGGTGTGCGCTGTTGAGCGGTGATCACGATCACCGGTATACCGCGCAGTCCGCTATCTTTCTGCATCTGAGTCAATGTCTCGTAGCCGTCCATCTCAGGCATGATCAGATCCAACAACACTACATCCGGCTGCCACGAGCGCATCTGACGCAGCCCTTCCCGGCCATTGCAGGCACACCTTACCTGGTACCCCCGTCCGGCGATCTCGAGCATACGTGAGAGGAGATGGACCATCTGTGGGTCATCATCCACAATAAGCACCCGGCGCACATGCTCACCTGCCCGGTCGAGCGAGGCGAGGAGTGCTTCGCGCGTGATCGGTTTGACCAGATAATCCTTCACATCCAGAGCCTGCCTCAACTGCTGTGTCCCCACCAGCGGGCATGAGATGACAGGTAAAGCGTGATGGTTTAACCTCCGGCGTAGCTCCAGTATGCGCCGTCCCAACTGTGCCCTGTACGCGGAGTTGATTACCAGTGCCTGGGCACGGAGCTCACGGGCCAGTTCTGCCACCTGGGAGAGATCCTCAACCGGCACGATACGGTACTCTTCCAGACCGCGTTCTAACATTTCCAAAACAGTCGCATCCTGGTCGAGAAGCAGCAGGGTGCGGCCACGGCCGGTGGGCACTTTAAGAGGCAGCCGTTTCTCCTGCAGTGCGCTCACTTTTACCCGTTCAGTGCCCACCACCGGCAGAGTGAAATGAAACTGACTCCCATGTCCTGACACTCCGTCGCTCTCTGCCCAGATGCGGCCGCCGTGCATTTCGACAAACCTTTTGCAGATTGCCAGCCCCAGGCCATGCCCTCCCTGAGTTACCAGCCCTTCTACCTGGTGAAACTCCCTGAACATATCGTCAAGCTCATCAGGGGGAATACCGATCCCCGTGTCAGCAACAGTAACCCTGACCCAGTCCGACTCAGGCACAACGCGCACGGTGATGCTTCCACGTTCGGTGAAGCGCTGCGCATTGTTGAGAAGGTTGAGCAGCACCTGTTGCACCCGATCCCGGTCTATCAACACTGGTGGCAGATCCAGGGGCATCTCAACGGCCAGAGCGATACCCTTCTCGCGTACGAGGGGGCGAATCAGCTCCAGCGTTTCGATCACCACGTCGCGCAGATTGACCGGCTCGAAGTCAATTCTCATCCGCCCGGCCTCGAGCTGAGCCATATCCAACACGTCGTTAATCAGACGGAGCAGATGTTTGCTGCTGCGGTAGATTTCGCGGATATCTCGCCGGAGCTCCGGAGGAAGCGGAACAGCACCATATCTCTCAGGTGACATGTACATAATCTCGCTGAGAGCAGTCAGCACATTGAGCGGGGTACGCATCTCATGGCTGACGATGGCTACGAAACGTTGCTTGTTGAGACTGGCCTCCTCTGCGGCTTCCCGCGCTCGCGCCAGGTCGTAATTTGCATATTTCAGTCGTTGATAGGCCTCGCTCAGTGCTTTCAGGGTACGAGCCAGTTCACCCCGGTGGCTCCGCGCCTCTTCCTCGTTGTGTTGTGCAGCCTGCGCGCGGTCAAAAGCCCAGTAGAGCGCTACATAGAGATTGCGTACTGCCAGAGAAGAGAGGATGCCTACAGCGACAATGACCGCGACCGGCGATAACACAGCAGCGGAGAATGGAGTGTAGCCCCAACGCAGGCAACCAACGAGGATCACTGAGAGGCTGCATGATACAGTCATCCAGATTGCAGCGGTCATGGTGAACAACAACCCGGTCAGGCTGACCACCACGGCGAACATATAGGGCGTGGCTTCCATATCCACCAACCACATGTTTAACAGAATCGTGGCGCCTATGCCAAGAATGAGCGCTCCTCCTGCCAGCGAGGGGTTGCGTCTCCGTACGAGGAAAGCAAATGCCAGGCCACCGCCCAGTATAAGCGGTTCCCAGGCGACAGCTCCAACCTGGTTAACCGGGTGGAGGTTGATCGGTTGGAACAGGACGATGCACCACACATACAGCACGGCGAGCGTACAAAGCAACACCGTCAACAGTGATTCATAGCGTAAGTAGCCCAGGTCACTATCCCTCACCAATTCCTTATGTGTCATCCTACTACCCCCTGAACGGAACCGTCCATGCAGGCTGACTGAAGTCAGTCTCTTCAGGTACTCCGCGCCAACGCGCTGGTCGGTGGTCCCAAAAATGTACGGGCGAGGAATCTCTCGTCTCTACAGTCGCCGCCTGAATAGATACCCACCCCACTGCGGCGCCTGAGCGACCTTGGGGTCAGGTCAATGCGCACCCCAGGAGCCAGGCCACGCTCCCGGTATGAGCTCCAATGCAGCAGTACATTATAGGTTGCCGTGGGGAAACAGGCAAACACGCTTTCGGGCCTCCACCAGTTGCACCCCGACACGAGAAGGGTATAATAAGTCTACTCGACAACTCTTCAGGTGATAACTGTAGTCTGACGGTCCGCCAGATTGTTTCACCGGGCCGAACGACCGATCTGTCCGAACTTCTTCCGCAGCTCTGAAGCCTGCCGAAAGGCCTGCCAGGCCAATTGCCATCCTATGGAAGACCCAAACACACTTATCGCGCTTCAAATTCACCAGCGGTTGCTGGCCGAGTATGGCGACCATCCGTGGTATCCCCGCGATCCGGTCGCAACTCTGATATCCGCCATCCTTTCACAGAATACCAACGATAGAAACCGGGATCTGGCATTTGCCCAAATGGTTGAGCGCTTCCCCACGTGGAAAGCGGTGCGCGATGCCCCGCTGCCGGCATTGATCGAGGCACTCCGTCCGGCCGGCCTGGCCCCTACAAAAGCGCCGCGCATTCAAAACGCCCTGCGCCACATCACCTCTGTGCAGGGGAGGATCAGCCTCGATTTCCTGGAGGACATGGAGCTGGAGGAGGCGCGTGCCTGGTTGTTGGGAATCCCCGGCGTGGGCCCCAAGACCGCTGCTATCGTCCTGCTGTTCGCATTGGGGAGGCCGGCCTTTCCGGTGGATACCCATGTCCACAGAGTCGCCCGCCGGCTGGGATTGATCCCTGAGCATACCGGCCGCGAACAGGCTCACCTGCTGCTGGAGCGACTCGTCCCGGCAGAGGCATATTATGCCTTTCACCTCAACCTGATCGCACACGGGCGAGCCGTGTGCCGTGCTCGCGCGCCGCGATGTGCACAGTGTGTGTTGAAGAGTTGGTGTGCTTATGCGGGTAAAACGGGCGGGTGACCCCAGGGCAGAACTTGGCAAGCGGGGGGAAGAGCTCGCCGCTGCAATGCTGGTCCGTCAGGGATACCAGATCGTGGAGCGCAACTGGCACTGTCGGGCGGGCGAGGTGGATATCGTTGCCTGTAGAGGCAACAGCTGGTACTTCTTCGAGGTGCGCACACGGCGCGGAGACAACTTTGGCACGCCGGAGGAATCGCTCAGCGCGGCCAAACTGGAACGGATGCTCCAGGTAGCGCTGACCTATCTGGCCGACCATGGGATTGACCCCAACGATACGGACTGGAGCACCGGGCTGGTAGCGATAGAAATGGACCGGACAGGGAGAGTGCTGAGGGTGGAGGTGTATGAGAGCGTCACATGATGGACAGCAGGTACGTATGGCCCCCCTGCTTGTCATCGTCGGGCCGACGGCCGTGGGCAAGACAGCCCTCTCCCTTCACCTGGCCGTGAAACTGGAGGCGGAAATTGTCTCCGCCGATTCACGCCTGTTCTACCGGGGAATGGACATCGGCACGGCCAAGCCCACCCCTGAAGAACGTGCCCGCGTTCCTCACTACCTGATTGATATCGCAGACCCTGACCAGACCGTTGGGCTGGCCGAGTTTCAGCAGCAAGCCTGTGCTGCCATCGCCGATATTCACGCCCGTGACCGGCTGCCCATTCTTGTCGGCGGTACTGGTCAGTATGTGCGCGCCGTGATTGAGGGGTGGAGTATCCCGCAAGTCCCTCCCCACCCAGAGCTGCGGGCCACGCTCGAAGCGCAGGCAGCGCGGGAGGGGGCCACGGCACTCCATACGCGCCTGGCTGCACTCGATCCTGTTGCTGCACAGCGCATTGACCCGCATAATGTGCGCCGGGTTATCCGTGCGCTGGAGGTATGCCTGATCACCGGCCGCCCTATCTCGGAGCAGCAGCGTAAGCATCGCCCGCCCTATGCCATTCTGCAGATCGGGCTGACGATGGAACGGCAATCTCTCTATGCCCGTGCCGACCGGCGCATTGAGCAGATGATCGCTGCTGGTCTGGAGGACGAGGTGCGACGGCTGGTAGAAGCGGGTTATGGCTGGCATCTGCCGGCGCTGTCCAGCCTGGGATACGCTCAATTCCGCCCGTATTTTGAGGGGCGTGCCACGATCGAGGACGTCGTAAGCGAGATCAAACGGGCCACCCGCCGTTTCATCCGTCATCAGTACAACTGGTTTCGCCCCACCGACCCGGCCATCCGCTGGTATGACGCGGCCACAACCGGCGTCGAAACAATCGAAGCCGCGATCAGGGATTGGTTAAGCTCAATCCCTCCCAAATGAAGCCCTCAGGCGGGGAGTCCGGCTGAAGCCTCCACTCCGGTAAAAATAGCGACCTGTGCGGTTAGATTGAATTCACCGCAAAAGAAGAGGGATGGTTCACTTTCTCCTCGAAATTGGTTTACACTTTGGGCTGCCTCGAAAATCGGACGCCTGCAACGCTGACTGTAAGGGCGAGATGCACCTCGCCCGTACAGCCTGTAGGGCCGCAGGCCTTTGGTCGGCCTGCGCCGACCGGCACGTCGGCGTAGGCCGACGCGCGGCGCGAAGCGCCCAAAGAGGCCGATTTCAATCGGGCGGCATCCGGCGCGTAACACAAAGTGTCAACCAATGATGAATCATCCCAAAGAACACAAAGATTTCTAGCTCTTTGCGCCCTTTGCGGTTTTCCAACTGCACAGGTCGCAAAATTGTGGTTGATCTCACCCGTCTTGCCTGGCCGGCAGCGTGTGGTAGAATGAGCCGGGGAGCATAATAAATGCGTATCCGTCCGGCAGAATCCAGAGACCTCGAAGCCTGCTGTGCCCTTGATCACTCATACACTACGGATCGGGTATGGCAGGTTGATGTACGGGATGGGGAAGGCGATCACCTTCTCACGCTCACATTCAGGGAAGCACGTCTCCCCCGCGAAGTACGTGTAGAGTATCCGCTGCAGGGGGAGCGTCTGTTGATGGCCTGGCAGCGCTGTGATGCGCTTCTGGTAGCCGAAGAAGAGAAGCGTATTTGTGGCTATGTCGCCGTCACCGCGCATGCCGGCCACGGCATCGCCTGGGTGGAGGGACTGATCGTGGACCGGCCACTGCGGCGGCAGGGCATCGGCACCCGGCTGTTAGAAGCCGCCGCCTGGTGGGGGCGTAACCAGGGGCTGAGCAGGCTACTGCTCGAGGTTCAAACCAAGAATTATCCGGCAATCCGCTTCTGCAAGTCGCGCGGACTCACCTTCTGCGGCTACGCAGATCACTACTGGCCGGCTCAGGATATCGCTCTCTTCTTTGGCATCTCCTTGCGGTAGGCGGAGACAGTGCGACCATGGGCTTTCTATCCGTGACAACGCTTCTGGCATTGCTTGAGTGGATCAATGTCGTACTGACCTCAGGCATTGTCATATTCTCGTGTGCGCTGCTGCTTTATCTGGCTGTCTATAACCCTCATCACAACGTGGCGCGTTACTTCGTAATCCTGCTGGCCTGCGTGATCGTGGTTTACTTCGTGGACCTGGCCCTGGCCGGCGTCACGGACGCAGAAGCTGCCATACCGTGGCTGCGTTTCCAGTGGGTGGGGATCGCCTTCGCACCGGCCGCGTATATGGCATTTTCAAATGCCCTGTTGATCACGACCGGCGTGCACAGCAAATGGCGGGGTGCGCTCGTTCGGGTCAGTTATCTGCTCAGCCTGCTCGTGCTTACAGGTGTGGCCTTCAGCGACCTGGTGGTACGCGATAGTGAGATAGAGCACCACGTTCCACATCTGCTGAGGGGGCCGCTCTTCCCTCTCTTCGCCGTCTACTTCTTTGCCGCTGTCGGGTGGGGGGCCGCCAATGTTCTGTGGGCGCGCCGCCGTTGCCTTACTTCGACCTCGCGCCGGCGCATGAACTATTTGCTGGCGGCCTTCGCGGCGCCGGCAGCCGGTGTCTTCCCATATCTGCTCATCGCGGGCTGGCCCGTTTCTACCAGCGAAATGGCGTTCTGGCTGCTGCTCGTGCTGAGCAACATCGGCGTCGGTTTGATGCTGGTGACCCTCTCTTATAGCGTGGCCTTCTTCGGCACCCTGACCCCCGACCGGGTGGTGAAGCACAGGCTGGCACGCTTCTTGCTGCGCGGCCCATTTGTCGCGACCATGGCTGTCATTGTCATTATCGCTTCCTCTCAGGTGGAGGAGTGGCTGGGCCTGCCCGGACGGCGGCTGATGCTCTTCGGGGTCGTCGGTGTGATCATCCTGATGCAACTGGGCATAGAACTTGCCAAACCACTCATAGACCGCCTGCTCTATCGCCGTGACCAGCCGGAGATCGCCTGGCTTCAGGGGCTGAGCAACCGCCTGCTCACCACGACTGACCTGCGTCAGTTTCTGGAAAATGTCCTCACCGCACTGTGCGACCTGCTGCGGGTAGAAACGGCCTTCGTGGCAGTCACGGAGAACGGCGTGACCCGCCTGGAGGTGGTGTGTGGTCCGCTCCTGCCTGGCACCGCCGATCATCTGCCACCTCAGGCCTGGCAGACAAAATTGAGCAGCCAGTCAGCACAGGAGAGACTGCCCGTTCCCCACGAGATATTCCTGTGGAACGGCTACTGGCTGTTTCCCTTGCGCACCAGCGACCGAAAGAGCGTCACGGGTGTGGTAGGTGTCACAGCGCGGTCGGCACAGCCGGAGCTGGCCCAGGAAGAATGGGCCGGTATAGAGGTATTGCTCGCTCAGGCCGCGGCTGCCCTGGAAGACCGTCAGCTTCAGCAGCGTCTCTTCGGAGCGTTGGAACGGCTTATCCCTCAGATCGAGGAGATTCAGCGCCGTCGTGGGATTGTGCATTACACCGGAGAACGGGCACTTGCCGGGTTAAGCCCGATTGTAGATGCAGAATTCCGTGAGTGGGTTCGGGATGCGCTCGACCACTATTGGGGCGGCCCTAAATTGATGGCCAGCCCTCTCCGCTCACTCCATGTGGTGGAGCGTGCCACACAGGAACATAATGGAAATGTGCTCCATGGTTTGCAAAGTGTGCTGAGACAGGCCATTGAGCGGCTGCGTCCGGAGGGCCAGCGCCAGATGACCAGACCGGAGTGGCTCCTGTACAACATCCTCGAATTGAAGTTCCTCCAGGGACATCGGGTGCGCGAGATTGCTCAGCGGCTGGCGATCAGCGAGTCGGACCTGTACCGCAAGCAACGTGTTGCCATTGAGGCCGTGGCCCGGGCATTGATCGAGATGGAGCAAGAGGAACTGGATAACGGGAGAGATGGATAAGCACCTGCTCTCCCAGGCAGGCGGCTGAAACCGGCCCCTGCCATCACGCAACCCACGGGATGGTCCAGGTTAGCGGCCAGGTAGTTACTACAAAAGGGGAAATATGAAGCCACACCTGATGATGCTGGGCTGTGCTCTGATGGTTCTCTCATGTTGCACCTCTTCATTAAAAATGCCCCAACCGCTGGAAGCAGGGACGGCTGCTCCGCCCTTCACGCTTACCAGTACCACCGCCGGGCCGGTCTCCCTTTCCGATTTTTCCGGCAGGCTTGTCTTGCTCAACTTCTGGAGCACCACCTGTCCACCCTGTCTGGAAGAATTGCCGGTACTGGCGACGCTGGACAGGGATTACCAGGATGAGGTACTGGCCGTAGTCACCGTCTGCGTGTACTCTTCGGCCAGGGAAATAGAGGAGACACTGGACAGGTCAGGTGTAGACCTGTTGGTTTTGGTGGATGAGGAGTGTCAGATATGCAGTGCTTACCACATTGGCGGGCTGCCAACCACCTACCTTATTGATGGTAACAGCACGATCCGGCAGAGTTGGCTGGGCTACGGGAAGAACATGGAGGAGACGTTCCGCGCCGGGATCGAGCAACTGGTGGGCCAACAGTAGTTGACAACCGTATGGCCCTGCCATATAATCGGTTTGGGTCAGAACTGCGGAAATCTGGACTTTGTGGAGGCTTATGACGCCGATAGAAGGGTGGATTCCGGCAGATGCTCCGCCGGACGAGGGGTACTGGGAGGCGCTCCTGCGCGACGGCGAGCATGGCCCGGCTGCGCCTGCCGAAGCTCAGTTGCTGCCGTGGAATCTGGAAAATGCGGATAGCAGCAGCTCTCGACACCAGGACCCCTGGGAAACGGCCCGCCTGGTTATGGAGAGGGGGGAGAGCATCCAATCGTCGGTCGTAGGGTGGAACCGTGGGGGTGTGCTGATCGGATGGAATGGGCTGCGGGGGTTCGTCCCGGCCTCGCACATCAAGAGTATCCCTCTGACCTCCAAAGCTGACCTGGACGTGGAATTGCAGAGCCTGGTCGGCAGACAGCTCAACCTCAGGATTATCGAGCTGGACCCTGAGCAGCGCCGGTTTGTGCTCTCGGAGCAGCCCCCGCAACCGGACGGGTGTAAAAAGCTCATTGATGCTCTCTGCCCGGGAGAGGTGTGCCAGGGACGGGTGACCTCCCTTTGCCCTTTCGGTGCTTTCGTGGACCTGGGCGGTGTGGAGGGGCTGGTCCATATCTCCGAACTTGCGTGGGGACGGGTCGGACATCCGTCCGAGGTGCTGGAGTTGGGCCAGCTCGTGGATGTGTACGTGCTCGACGTGGACCGCGAGCGCAGGCGGGTCAGGTTGAGCATCAAAAAGCTGCAGCCCGACCCCTGGGTCACTGCGGCAGCGAGATACCGACCGGGCCAGCTTGTAAACGGCGTGGTTACCAAAGTGACGGATTTCGGGGCATTTGTACGGATAGAGCCGGGACTGGAGGGATTGCTCCACGTCTCGGAGTTGGGAGAGAGCGGCAGGCTTCACCCACGCTACGTAGTGGAAGAGGGTAGCCAGATTACTGCGCGTATTCTCAGCATTGACGAAGAGCGCCGCAGGATCGCCTTGAGTACGCGGAGTGTATAGAAAATACCGGTGTAATTCCTGCCATACATCATTTGCCGGTAACTATTCAGGCGGTGACTGTAGGGGGCGAGGCGCGCCTCGCCCGTACACCCTTTTGGGCCTGCGGCCATTGGTCGGCCTGCGCCAGGTACGGGCGATTAATTAATCGCCCCTGCCTTGCTGCACCATCAGAGGCAGTGTCGGCGCAGGCCGACACCTGGCGCGAAGCGCCTGAAGAGGGCGATTTCAATCGGCTGAATAGTTACATTTGCCGTTTGTGCGGCTTGAGGGCAGGGCGCATAGCCTGAACTGGATAAGCACGGGTTCCCTGCAAGTGACCAGAAGGGATACAAAAGCAAACTGGTATACTATCCTGCGCAGCCCACTCTTCCAACAAATCGCTGCCCTGCTGGTGATCGCGCTCGGGGTACTCACCCTGCTGGCATTGGTGGGAGCGACGAGGGGACGGTGGGTTGATCCGTGGACGGCTCGTCTGAGATTCCTGCTCGGGTGGGGAGCCTACCCGACCGGCGTGGCCATCTTGCTGGCAGGGCTGCTGTGGTTACGTCATCAGCTTGACCGGCCGGTAAGCATTCGCTGGCGTCCGCTTGTCGGTGCTGAGATCACGCTCTTCAGCCTGCTGGGCCTCACCCATACTATCTCCGCCCCTGTCGGTGCGTGGGAGCCGGTAGGAAAGGCATGGGGCAGTGGCATAGTGGGCTGGGCCATCTCAACCGTCCTCTCCACTTACCTGGGACGGCCGGCGGCAATCCTGGTGTTGCTGGTGCTTACGGCAGTGGGTTTGGGATGGACCTTCGACTTGACCTGGGAGGATGTGCGGAGGCTGGAGGCTGCTGTGTGGAGCAGGATGGTGGCATATGAAAGGCACCGTCGCCCTGCCGGGCCCGTCATGGCCCATCCGCTTGCAGGCGAGAGAGAGGAAAGGCTCATGCCACAGGCCCACGCCCGTCCGCGCTCCTCCCCTTCGGTTTCGCAGTCGGAGACGGTCCCTCGCCCTCCTGTGCCGGAACAGACATACCCGGCGCCACAGGCTTCTCCTCCACCGCCGGCTCCAATCGTGCCGGAAAGCCGTCTCTACACCAGGCCGCACAGGCTTGCCCTGCCGCCGATTAGCCTGTTGAACGAGCCTGAAGGCCCCTCCATGAGCGACGAGGAAATTCTGCGCAAGTCGAACATCATCAAGGAGACACTGGCACAGTTCGGCCTGCCCGTGGAGGTCACCGAAGTCCGTGTTGGCCCGACGGTCACGCAGTTCGGCGTCACGCCGGGCTACCTGGAGCGAGGTGGAGCGGCCGGTCGGAAAGTGCGCGTCAACCAGATCAGCGCCCTTGCCGATGACCTGGCGCTGGCACTGGCGGCCCCGCGCGTCCGCGTCGAGGCGCCTGTTCCTGGCCGCCCTTACGTCGGCATCGAGGTGCCTAACAACAGAGTTCAGTTTGTCAGCCTGCGCGAGGTGATGGAGTCGCGGGAATTCCACAGGCTCGATTCGCCCCTGGCTATCTGCCTGGGCCATAATGTGGCCGGCGAACCCGTCGTCGCCGATCTCTCCAGGATGCCCCACCTGCTTATCGCCGGCACCACCGGCTCGGGGAAGTCGGTGTGCATTAAGTCCATTATCACCTGCCTGATCTTCAACAACACCCCGGATGAACTGCGTCTGGTGCTGATTGATCCCAAGATGGTGGAACTGGTGCGTTTTAACGGGCTGCCCCATCTTTACGGTCACGTCGAGGTGGACCTGGAGCGCATAGTGAAAGTGTTGCGCTGGGTTGCCTGGGAGATGGATGGTCGCTACAAGCTGTTCGCTGGAGCCGCTGCCCGGCACATCGATGACTACAACCGCATTGCGAAACAAAAAGGGGAACCCCCTCTGCCACGCATTGTGGTGCTGATAGACGAGCTGGCCGATTTGATGATGCTTGCCCCGGAGGAGGTCGAGCGCACCATCTGTCGCATCGCCCAGATGGCCCGTGCCACCGGCATCCATCTGGTCGTGGCGACGCAACGCCCCAGCACCGATGTGGTCACCGGGTTGATCAAGGCCAACTTCCCGGCCCGCATTTCCTTCGCGACCGTCAGTCAGGTGGACTCGCGGGTGATTCTGGATATGCCTGGCGCGGAGACGTTGTTGGGAAGGGGCGACATGCTCTACCTGGCGCCAGATTCCGGCTATCCGGTGCGTGTCCAGGGCTGCTATGTCTCCGAGGAAGAAGAGGAGCGGGTGGTAAACTTCTGGCGCGAGCAGGTCGGTCAGTTTGAAGAAGAAGCCCCCTGGGAGCGGTTGATGCGGCCAGGACAGCGTGGCTCAACCGTCACCCTGGAGGACGAGGAAGACGAGCTGTTGCCGGAAGCGATCGCCATTATTAGAGAAGCGGGCAGTGCCTCCGCCTCGCTCCTGCAAAGACGTCTGCGCATCGGCCATCCACGTGCCGCACGCCTGATGCGCATCCTGGAGGAGAAAGGCTACATCGGCCCACCCGAGGCTGCCGGCCGTACACGCCGCGTGATCATCGGGGGGGATGAGGAGTAGGCCGTGCACCGTATCCGCCTTCTCCACTTCGCTGATCTCCACATCGGCATCGAGAGTTATGGTCGGCTCGATCCGGCCACGGGCGTCAACGAGCGCGTGCTTGATTTCCTGCGCCGTTTCGACGAGCTTGTGGAGTATGCACTGGAACAGGAGGCTGACGCGGTCATCTTCGCCGGCGACGCCTTCAAAACCCGCACTCCTACTCCCACTTACCAGCGCGCCTTCGCACGCCGTGTCAAAAGGCTGGCCGATGCCGGTATACCCGTGCTCCTGCTTGCGGGCAATCATGATCTGCCGGCCATGGTGCAGCAGGCCTCCAGCGTGGAAATTTTCCGCACCTTGGATGTGCCAAACGTCGTGGTGGGGTGGAGGGAGGAGATCCACCGCCTCGAGACACGTCACGGCCCGTTTCAGGTCGCCACACTCCCCTATCCGGCCGTGCAGCGGCTTCTCGTTCATGAGGAGTACCGGGGCCTCTCTATCGAGCAGTTGGACCAGGCGCTCCAGGCCGTTATCACCGACAACATCCAGGCGCTGGCGGCTCAGTTGGACCCTTCGCTGCCAGCGGTCCTGGCCGCCCACCTCAGTGTCTCCGGGGCGACTTACGGCTCCGAGCGCAGTGTGATGATCGGCCGGGATGCAGTGATCCTCAAGTCCGCGCTGGCCGATCCGGCCTGGGACTATGTTGCCCTGGGCCACATACATCTGCACCAGAGCCTGAATGAGGGCGGATATCCCCCCGTAGTCTATGCCGGCAGTATGGAGCGCATTGACTTCGGCGAGGAGGGGCAGCCCAAGGGATTCTGCCAGGTGGAGCTGGCACGGGGGGACACGACATGGCGGTTCATCCCGCTCAGGGCCCGCCCCTTCATCACCGTCACAGCCGATATACGCGACGCTACCGATCCGCTGATAGCCGTCCAACAGGCGGTCGCCACGCATAACCTGAATGGCGCCGTGGTGCGGCTGAACCTCAGGCTCAAGCCTGAGCAGGAGGCATTGGTGCGCGACCGGGACGTGCGTGCCGTTCTCACCGAAGCCGGCGCGTACTTCATCGGCGCGATCAACCGGGAAGTGGAGCGCACGGTCCGTGTGCGCCTGGGTACCCTGACCCCCGAAGAGTTGACCGACCGTGAGCTCCTGCTCAAGTACCTGGAAGCGAAACAGACCGATCCCCAACGCAGTGAGTTACTGCTTCGCTACGCCGAGGCGCTCTTTGGAGACAGCACCTCGGGGTGATACATACTCGCAAAGGAAAATTTCTTATGAGCAAAATGCGCAAAGACAGAAAAGGAGAGCGTCATCTCTCAAGTTTCTCACCACTGGCACTGCTCCGCCCACGCCTGGATGGATTCCTGAGCAACGAGGCTCTGACCCGCAAAGAATATGGCGCACTCAAAGCGGATCTGAACGCGGTGTTTAAGGGGCTCAAGGCAACTGAATTCCTGCCGGTGCTCCTGAGCGCCTGTCGGGATGCTCCACTGCCGGTTCAGGAGCGCATGGACACCGTGATCCCCGTGTGGCTGAGTGAGCAGGGCTACCTGCAACCACTGTTAGAGCTGGTACAAAAGCGTCAAATCGCCGAAGAGGATGAGGAGCGTGCCCTGGCCTGGTTGAAAGCCGCCGGGATTGACGTTGCCCGCATGGAGAAAGCCAGGCCGGCGTCCCAATTTTACAAAGCATATATGTACTCAGATGGCTCACAGGGGATCATCATGATCTTCTGGTACTCTGACAGGAGGCGGAGCAGAGTCCAGGGCCTGGGCTTCCTGATAGACTACAATCCTCCCTGGGAAGGTGCCGTCAAAGATGTCATGGTGTTCCCACAGCGCACACTGGAAAAGGCGCAGCGGGAATTCGTGGACTTTTGGGCCAGGCGGTTTACCCTGATCTCGCCAGGCCCGGCTGAGGTTAAACTGGAGATCCTCCGGGCTCTGGAATGCAATAAGCATGAGCAGATTCGCCTGCCGCGTGATCTGGTGCTTGCGCGGGACCTTTTTGTCAAACATGTGCTCACCCTGCCGGATACGCCGGAAACGCCCGGCTTCACACTTGAGGATTTTGTGCGCCTCAGCCGCTCAGGACGCCCGGCAGAGGCCATAATGGAGTTTGAACAAAAGGTCGGACGCCTGGTACGCCTGGAGGACGGCAAGGAAGTGCTGGTAATGGGCGCTGATGATCTGGAAGATGAGCTGGAATGACAAAAAGCAGATTCAGGGGCAGAAAGAATGCGGAGATCAATCAGATCTTTGAGGATTTAACCAGGGAGTCCCTTAACGTTGTATTGCTGTGCACGGGCGCTCTGGTGTGGGCCTGGACAGCCTTTGTAATGCTGTTCGTCAAGGCCTATCAATTCTACGGGCTGGGCGTGTTTCTTCAGACATTGCTGGCAATCTGGGGTGCCTCCAGGCTGGCACGAAATCATCTGCGGCTGGCCGTCGGGGTCTACCTGGCTTCGCTTACCACCACTGTGACCGTGATCGCCCTGATTTTCCGCACCCAGGCTGTGCTCTATCTGTATATACTGCTCGTGCCGGTCTCGTTTGTCCTGGGCAATCCCCGGTTGGGATGGATAATGGCGCTTGTCGGCGCCGTGTTGATACGGCTCAGCCAAGGCGAGAAATGGCCAGGCTGGCTGGTGCAATCTTTCGGGCCGTTGTTGCTTCTTTTGCTCACCGCGCTGACCTCATGGCTTGGCTCGCAGAGGCTGTTCACGGCGCTCGCGTGGGCACTCAGTATGGCACGCGAGGCCCGCAAACACGCTGAAGAGGCACGTAAGCGCCGCGCCGAGGTCAGACGTGTCTTGAAGAGCCTGGATGAAGCGTACACGCGCCTGGAACGCGTCAACGAGGCCCTGATGCTGGCACAGGAATCGGCAGAGAGGGCCTACCGTTTCAAGTCCGAGTTCGTCGCCAGTGTCAGTCACGAACTGCGCACGCCGCTGAACCTGATCACAGGGTTCAGTGAAATGATCGTCACGGCACCGGAAAGCTACGGCGGGGTACCACTTCCCAGGGAGTATCGCGGGGATGTCATGGCCATCTATCGGAGTGCCCGCCATCTCTCCGACCTGATTGATGACGTGCTTGACTTATCGCGGATTGAGGCGGGCCGCATGCCGTTGATCAAGGAGGAGACAGAACTGTGCCAGGTGGTTGAAGAGGCTGTCGAGATGGTACGCGGCCTGGCAGAGGCGCGTGGGCTGAAACTCGAGCTGGACATGCCCGACTCTCTACCCCCGCTGCCATTGGATCGCACGCGTATCCGACAGGTACTGCTGAACCTGCTCACCAATGCCACCCGCTTTGCAGACACCGGAGGAATTAAAGTACAGGCGCGGATGGAACAGGGGGAAGTCCGGGTAACGGTTGAGGACAGCGGGCGAGGCATCTCTCCCGAACGGATCGCCAGGGCTTTCGAGGCCTTCAGCCAGCTCGATGACAACCAGGCGCGGGAAGGTAGCGGATTGGGCCTGGCTGTCAGCAAGCGCTTCGTGGAGATGCACGGTGGCAGAATGTGGATCGAAAGTGAATTGGGACGCGGCACGGCAGTGCACTTCACCCTGCCCCTTCCTGCTCCGGGAGTCCAGGTTCAGCATGCCAGGGTTGTTTCCACTGCCTGGCCACGCGTCTCCGATACCTGCCCGCTGGTGCTTGTACTGCACGATGATGAGCGGGTTCTCTCGCTCCTCAACCGTTATGTCCAGGGCTATCGGTTCCAGTTGGCTACGAGTGTAGAGCAGGCCGGTGTGGCGATTCGGGAGCTGTATCCCGTTGCGGTAATAGTAGATGACGACTGGGCCAGATGCCACAGTGGCCTGGAGCGGGCACTTTGTTTGCCTCCCGAAATACCCCTGATCATCTGCCCCCTCCCCAGTATGCATCGCCTGGGGCTGTACCTGGGTGCCTCAGATTACCTGCCGAAACCGGTGACGCGGGAGGAACTGGAGGCGGCGTTGGCGCGTCTGTCCACCCCGCCCGGCACGGTGTTGGTGGTGGACGACAATCCTCACGTCGTGCGTCTCCTTGCACGTATGTTGAAAGTGATCAACCCCTCGCTGCGCGTACTTGAAGCCTTCGGCGGCAAGGAGGGGTTGGAAATCCTGCGTTCTGAACGACCCGACGTGATGCTCCTCGACCTGGTAATGCCCGAGATGAACGGTTACGAGCTGCTGGAAGCGATGAAGGGGGACGGAGCGGAGGTTAAGACGGAGACCATTATTGTCTCCGTGCGCAGTATCGAGCAGGAATCCGCGCCGCTGGTCGGGGAGGTTCGCCTGACACGTGCGAGAGGGCTGTCGCTCACAGAAATAGTCGAGACGTTGCGTGCTTTACTTTCCATCCTTACGAAAGCGGCCGTAGTGGCCCCATCCAGCGAAACAGTACCTCCAGAAGCTCAACCTGTTGCACAGGTTTAGTGATGTAGTCGCTGGCGCCCATGGAAAGGGCCAGTTCCGGCTCGTGTAAAACGGAACAGACGATAACGGGAATGCGGCGCACGACCGGGGTGTTCTTCAGCCGCTGCAGGATCTCCCAGCCGTCCTGAGTGGGCATCATCACATCAAGTGTGATTGCCTGCGGACGCAGCTCTGTCGCCAGACGCAACGCCTGTTCCCCGTCCGTCGCCCCGACCACGCGCACATCATGTCCCCCCAGGTAGCGCTGGAAGAGAGCGATGATGTCGGCGTTGTCGTCTATCACCAGGAGCGTCTTGCGCTCCGATGTGGGTAGCACCAGGCAGGCCCTCAAAATGTTGTGCTCCCCATACTCTACTTCGAGATGCCCGCCCTGGACTTCGGCGAGTGCCTGCGCCACCAGCAGGCTTACCTCATCGGGCTTCAACGGCGATGGCTGCGCCGAGGCCATCGTTTCTGTTCTGCCTGGTACTGCCTCGTATACCTCGATGCACAACTCTTTCACCTCATAACGGACGCCGATCTCCAGGTCTGTGCGTGCCACATGCAGCACGTAGCTCAGCAGATTCATCAACGTCTGCCGTAAGATCACCCGGTCCGCCACGATAGAGGGCCATGTCTCCGGTGCGGCCATCCTTACCTGCACACCGGCCTGGCGCATCAATGGGCCGAGCAGTCTGAAGACTTCGTCCAGGATACGGGAGAGGTTGAGGAACTCAGGCTGCACGGCCTGTTGCAGATGAGCCACCTCCGCACGAATCGCACCCAGGCGATCCTCTCGCTGTGCAACAGTAGAGACGCTCTTGCGCACTCTGTCCTGCAACAGGCTGGCCACTGCTTTCAGCCCCTTGCCATGCTCGCGGTACACCTGCCGCCTGCTGAGGGCCAGCTTATCGGCAATTTCTTCTATGGAGAGACCATCCACATAGCGATAGGTGAGGATGGCATATGCCCGGGCAGCCTCCCCCTTCTCCTGCTCTCGCCCCTCAGGCTTGAGCACTTCGATGCACTCCAGCAGAGCACGGCGGACGCCCTGGACGCGGGTTACCCGGTCCGCGCCATCCAGATCAAGCATTTCCACCAGGGGATGGTTTTGCAGGTAGGCGTGGTCATAAAGATGTACCAATGCACTGCGTACAAGGTGGACGAGCCGGGAATCAGGGATGCCCACCGCCTGCCTGCTCTTGAGTTGTGTATTTCCTGCCCGTCGCATGGTTCAGCAGCTTCGCAAGTTTCTCGGAGCGGCCTGGTAACTGTTCAGGCCGATATTGAAGGCGCCTTCTTGGGGCGCTTCGTGCCAGATGTGGCCCGGTCAGAGAATGGTTACAGCGGCTCAGGTCAAGTATACAAATTTACCATCAACCGACGCTCGGGGATCGAGCCTTGTCGCAAGTCGCCTGGCAAAAAGTGGCACAAAATTGGCACAAAATGTATGGTCAAGAAAATGCAAATGTGGTTAAATAAAAGCAGCATACCAGGCGCACTTCACTCGGGATTATACACCGAATCTCGGTGCTGGCAATTCCCAGGTCTACTTTGCGCCTGTAAGGAGCATGTTCGGCTGCTTGCTGAAAGGAGGTAGATTCAGGCAGATTAGAGCATCAGCAAATATACCCCATAAAACCTCTTTACAAAAACCACAGCTCAGGAATCTTAGGAGGAAGAAAGGATGACGGACAAAAAACTTAGCCGGCGTGATTTTCTGCGCATCGGCGCGCTGACAGCAGCAGGTGCTGCTCTGGCTGGATGTGGCCCCGCTGCCACACCTCAGGTGGTCAAGGAAACCCAGGTCGTCAAAGAGACGGTGGAGGTCAAGGTAGTCGAAGAGGTCGAGAAGGTTGTTACGGCGACACCACCGCCTCCAGGCGAGGAGAAAGTGGTCATCTTTGTCGGTTTTGGTACCGGAACTTCGGCAGAGCAAATAGCCGTCCACGAAGCCATAGCTCAGGAATATAATGCCCAGGGTGGCCGGATCAAGCTCGAGTTCCTCACCGTTCCTTTTGCCGAGAACCAGGCCAAGTTCTCCACGATGCTGGCTGCGGACATGCCCCCCGATATTTGTATGCCCATCGGCGTGGCCGGTGTGGCCCGCAACTTTGAGGCGTGGGAAGACCTGACCCCCTTCATCAAGCGCGACAACTATGATATGAGCGTTTTCTCCGGTCTCACGGTGCAGATCCACAACTACCCGGAGAAAGGTCAGTTGGGCCTGCCTATCGGCATTTTCCCGTCGGTGGTCTTCTACAATGAAGATCTGTTTGATGCAGCCGGCGTGGATTACCCGCCCCATAAGTACGAAGCCCCTTATGCTGATGGAGACCCCTGGACCTACGACAAGATGGTCGAGATTGCCAAGAAGCTGACCATAGACTCAGCCGGCAACAACGCAGATTCACCCGCCTTCAAGTGGGAAGACACGGTCCAGTGGGGTTGGAACGGCTGGGACTGGATGCATCCCAAGGAGTGGGCCGGTAAATTCGGCGGCCGTACCACTGGCGTAAGCGAGGATTACAAGAAAGCACTGTACAACTCCGAGGGATGGGTCAGGTGCTGGACATTCGCCAAGGATGTCATCTGGACCTACCATATCCGCGCCACCGGTGAGCAGGTGGGCGCCTTCTACGATGTGGCAGGCGACCCGATGGGAAGCGGCATGGTCGGTATGTGGGAGTGCCATAGCTGGATGGCCTGGGCTTATCCGTCCTGGACCGAGTCGTTCAACTGGAACGTGGCTGCCACCCCGGCCGTTGAGGGCTTCCCCATCGTGGCCCCCATGCATGCCGATACTTTCGTGATGCTCAAGGCTTCGGAGCATAAGGATGCTGCGTGGGAGGTCATCAAGTGGCTGTTCCAGCCTGAGATTCTGCAGCGCCTGACCGACAACTACGGTTGTATCCCTGCTCATACCGGGCTGGCCGCAGGATGGGTGGATAATATGAAGGCCAAGTACCCCAATGTGGACTTCGCAGTCTTCCTGGAGTCCGCCAACTACCTGGATCAGCCGAACCACGAGTCCTGGATGCCTGAGTGGAACAGAATCCACGATGCAGTTGATGCCGCCTGGGGTCTGATCTCCTCGGGCGAAAACCTCAACGTTCAGGAAGTGCTGGATAATGTGAACGCTGAGTGCCAGGGCTACCTGGACGAGTGGTGGGAGGTTTGGGGCTAGTTCCCGGAGTGTAGCCTCTCCACACCGGCTTACTATGGATGAGCGGTAATGGGCTGGGCGGCGCCAGAACAACAGACGCCGCCCAGCTCTTTGAGACAGGCCGGCTGCTGCAGCGGGATCGCAAAGAGATGAAACTTGGCATCTGCTCTTACAGCTTTCACAGGATGCTGGCAGCTGGAGAGCATGATATATTTAGATACATAGGTGACTGTAAAACATTCGGAGCCAACCAGTTGGATCCATGGAGTGGCCATTTACCATTGAAGTCAGAGACGATTTGGAGAAGCGGGTCGGGCTTTGGACAGCTTCTACCGGAGGATGAGGCCTATCTGGCGCAGGTGAAACGCGCTGCCGATAACGCGGGGCTTCCATTCGGATGCCTGACCGTTGGTGACGTCACCATGTACGCACCGACCCGGGAAATGCGACACTCCAACAGAGCTGTGGCTTATGGCTGGCTGGAGGTGGCCAGGCGCCTGGGAGTCAGGCAAATCCGTTTCGAGGCCGGCGGACCGGAGGATATGCCTGCGGGCGTTTTTCGGGTGATCGTGGAAGGCTACCGTGACCTGGTGGCCAGGGCACAAATGGGGTCTGGAACCTCGATTGAGGTCCTGACGGAGAACATGCCTGGCGCATTGTTTAGCCCGGCCAATGTGGTCAAGGTCGTAGAGGCTGTAGATGGGCTGGGTCTGCTTTTAGACACTTATAACTGGGCGCCTGGCATGCACGAAACGGGTTGGAAAATATGCGCACGTTATACCAGAGCGGTCCATGTGCACACCAGCGTGTCTGATGCGGATACTTCCGCTGAGATATTAAAAGCCTTGCATATACTCCGCCAGGCGGGGTATAATGGATGCCTGGTGGTAGAGAGTTGCCCGCTCGACGGAGACGAATACGAGGGGGTCAGGAAAGCTATCGAACTGGTTAAAGGCTGCCTGTATGGCCACGATTGGTAGTCCATAGCCCGGACAAAAACACAAAGGAGCCGTTATGGGAGACAAAGTGCGCATCGGCATCATTGGCGTGGGACAGATCGGCAAGCATCACCTGGACATTTACCGTAAACAGGTGCCTGATGCAGAGATCATCGCCATCGCTGATATCAACGAGCAGGAGCTTAACCGGGTCGCCGAGATATACGGTATCCCCCATAAATATACAGACTTCCGCGAACTCCTCAAACGGGACGATATAGAAGCAGTAGACGTCTGTCTGCACAACAACCTCCATATGCCGGTCACAGTCGCCGCATTCGAGGCTGGCAAGCATGTCTACTGCGAAAAGCCTATGGCGGGCGCCTATTGCGACGCTGCTGTAATGCTCCAAAAAGCCAAAGAGCTGGACCGGAAGCTGCTGATTCAGCTCAGAGATATCTTTCTGCCGGAGACCAGGGCGGCCAGGACGATCATCGAGGCCGGGCTTTTGGGGAAACCGTACTACGCCCGTTCCACCGGATTCCGTCGCCGTGGGAGGCCATATGTGGATGGCTATGGGAGCGCTGCTTTTGTTCAGAAGAAAATCGCTGCCGGCGGCGCAATGTACGATATGGGCGTCTACCATATCACGACCATTCTGTATCTGCTCCAAAATCCCCAGGTGCTGCGCATCTCCGGCAAGACCTATCAGGAGACGGATATGGATCCCGTGCGTCGGGCGCAAAGCGGTTATGACGTCGAGGAACTCGGGGTAGGGTTTGTCAGGCTGGAGCACGGGATTACACTGGACATCATCGAAGCATGGGCTATTCACCTGGACGGCTTTGAGGGTTCCTACATCGTGGGCACTCAGGGCGGCATCCGACTGGAGCCTTTCGGTTTCTTTTACAACATGGGCGATCTCGAGTTTAACTGCACGGTGGACCTGGGAGCGTTCGACTGGCGTTTCCACTCTCTGCGAGAAAACGCCGATGCATACGATCACCCTCAGAACCATTGGGTCGCCGCTTTGCAGGGGCGGGTCGAACTGCTACCCATCGCCGAGATTGCCCTGAATACCATGCTTATCTCAGAGGGCATCTACCTTTCCGACAGGCTGGGACGCGAGGTGACGGCCGACGAGGTTAAGGCTATGTCACAATCCACTGCTGTACAGCTCGATTGAGGGTAGCCCAACGCAGGTAACGGAGGGAGGTATCTGTGGTTGCTACAAGCATAAGGAGAAAAGGCCTCACTTTATCACGTCGGGAGGCGATGTGGGCTTATCTGCTTATCAGTCCGTGGCTGATCGGTTTCATCTGGCTCACTGCCGGCCCAATGATCGCTTCGGCAGTGCTCTCTTTCACCGAGTACGATGTCATCAATCCGCCACGCTTCGTCGGCCTGGGCAACTGGATATATATGTTCACTGCCGATCCCCTGTTCTGGCACTCACTCAAGGTCACACTGACGTACGCAATTGTCGCTATTCCCCTTGGTCTGGTGCTGGGGTTGGCCCTGGCGCTGTTGTTGAATACTAAAATACCGGCCATCGCTGTATGGCGCACAATCTATTATATGCCCTCGGTGGTTTCCGGTGTGGCTGTGGCCGTGCTGTGGAGCTATATTTTCAATCCCCGCTTTGGTATTCTCAACTGGCTGTTGAGCCTGGTGGGCATCAGAGGACCGGGCTGGTTGGGCAGCACCCAGTGGGCACTGCCGGCGCTGATCATTATGAGTCTGTGGAGCGTGGGTGGCGGGATGATCATTTATCTGGCCGGGCTTCAGAGTATACCCACCACCTTATACGAAGCGGCTACGATTGACGGTGCGGGAACCTGGCAGCGCTTCTGGCGTATTACTCTCCCTCTGATCACACCTATCATTTTCTATAACCTGGTGATCGGTATCATAGGCACCTTCCAATACTTCGTTAATGCTTACGTGATGACCAACGGAGGGCCTGCCAATGCCACACTGTTTTACAACCTTTATCTGTACAGAAACACCTTCCGCTGGAGCCGCCTTGGCTTTGGCTCGGCGATGGCCTGGTTCCTGCTCTTCATCGTGCTGGTGATGACGCTGTTGGTCTTCAAAAGCTCGGCAATGTGGGTTTATTACGAGGGAGAACTGAAGAAGGAATAGGAAAAATGGCCAAATTGACCTGGCAAAGTATCAAACTGCAGAGAATAGTGGGGCAAATTGCAGTAATCACCATCCTGAGCGTCGGTGCCATCGCGGTGCTGATGCCTCTGATCTGGATGCTCTCTACCTCGTTGAAAACGACCTCTACCTCCACCGAGTTCCCGCCCAAGTGGATCCCTCTGGACGCGAAGAAAGTTACCATTGGCGACCGGGATTATTTTGTCTACTCCGTTCCGGTTGAAGGGAAGGTACGCGAGCTGGCTTTGTTCCAGAAAAGGGGGCCGGTAGGGATATTTGTCAACCCAGACAATCTGGAGGAACGTTATGAAGTTGAGGTCCAGAAAGGGAGGCGCGTTTATGAGGTCAAGCTTCACTGGGAGAACTACCCCGAGGCATTGAAGACTGTGCCATTTGGTACCTATATATGGAACTCCATCATCTACGTGGTGGTCACCACAATAGGAACCGTGGTCTCCTGCACTATTGTGGCCTATGGCTTTGCCCGTTTTCGCGCTAAAGGGCTTGACGTTCTGTTCCTCCTGCTCCTGGCAACGATCATGCTGCCCCCGCAGGTGACCTTGATCCCTCAGTTTGTGCTATTTACCAAGTTTGGGTGGTACGACACGCTCTATCCTCTGCTTGTCCCCGCCTTCTTTGCCAATGCGTGGAACGTTTTCCTGCTCCGCCAATATTTTATGACCATTCCCCTGGAGCTGGATGATGCGGCGCGTATTGACGGTTGTGGACCGCTGGGTATCCTGTGGCACATTATTCTGCCCCAATCCTTACCTGCGCTGGCGACGGTGGCTATCTTTCACAGTCTGTGGGCCTGGAACGACTTCTTCTATCCCCTGATCTATTTGCAGAGCAAAGAAAAGTGGACCGTCTCAATAGGGCTGCAGCAGTTCAATTCGATCTATAGCCGCAATCTTCCCGGCCTGATGGCTGCCTCCACTATGACCCTGATACCCACAGTGGTGATCTTCTTTGTCGCTCAGAGGCTGTTTATTCAGGGCGTGGTGATTTCCGGTATCAAAGGGTGATATGGAATGTTCAAACTGGGGATACAGCGGGCTGTAATCGGCATCCTTGTCCTGCTGCTGTGCGCCGGGTCAATCCCGGCGCAGGCGCATGTGGTGGCAGTTGATGTGGAGCGTTTCTCACATCTGGGGGCACACCTGTATCAGTGGGGTTATCAGCCTCCAGAACCCTACTATGCCGAACGGCTGCGTGAGTACGAGGTACAGGGATACCGGCCGGCGCCTGGCGTCAGAATAGACCTGCCTGCAATCCACTACTCAGCGCAGCATAATGCCAGGCTTGAGGAGCTGAGTGGTGTGGGCGGGCGTGCTGAGACTGTCCTTGCCTGGTGGGAAGGTGACGAGGAGGGGTGGGTTGAGTGGACTTTCAACGTACCCCAGACCGGGCTGTATAACCTGGCGCTGGAGTACTATCCCCTGGAGGGGAAACGGGCCTCGATCCAAAGGGAGCTGCAGATTGATGGCAGGTACCCCTTTATGGAAGCGCGCCGCCTCGTTTTTGAGCGCACCTGGCAGGATGCCCATCCGCCTGTGCGCGATAACCAGGGCAACGACATCCGCCCTTCACAGCGTGAAGCGCCACGCTGGCGTTTCCAGCTCTTCGAGGACGCGCTGGCGATGTACCGTGAACCGTACCTGTTTTACCTTGAGGCTGGTACTCACACCGTCCGCCTGGGGATGATCCGTGAGCCGATGGCTATCGCGCGCATCACCCTGCTTACCCCGCCAGAGGTCCCACCTTACAAGGTTGCAAAAGCCCGTTACGAAGAAGCCGGTTACAGGCCTGCCCGGGATGTGATGCTCATCATCGAGGGAGAAGAGGCGCTCTACAAATCTACTCCCACCCTCACCCGCAATTATAGCCCCGACCCCTCGGCCCATCCTCCCGCGGAGGGAAACTTCAGGCTGAACGTGTTCGGGGGGTGGCGCTGGCGCAGGCCGGCCGAGCGCGCCAGTTGGCGTTTCACCGTGCCCCAGGATGGCCTCTATAAGATTGGGATCAAATTCTGGCACGGGGATTGGACCCATATGCCTGTGTTCCGCGCCATCACTATTGACGGCGAATACCCCTTCGACGAAGCGCGAGAACTGGCCTTCCCCTACGACTGGAACTGGCAACTGCGCACACTCTCAGATCCGGAAACCGGGGAGCCGTATCTTTTCTACCTTACGGCAGGTGAACATGAATTGGAAATGCGCTCCGTGGTGGGGCCGGTGGCTGAAACCGTGCGTACCATCGAGGGGGTCACGCGGGAAATGTCGGACCTGGCCCGTCGCGTGATCCTGCTTACCGGTTCGGAACCGGATCCGCTGATGGAATGGGACATGGAAAAAGAAATCCCCGATCTGGTGCCGCGCCTGCTGGCTATGGCCGGGGCATTGGAGCGGGAAGCCCAACGTCTGACCGAGATCGCAGGGCGTCGTCCCAACAGCGCAAACACGCTTATCGAAACAGCCTATCAGTTGCGCAATATGGCAGCCAAACCGGACACTGTGCCCAATCGCCTGCTTCAGCTCAGCGAAACTCAATCTATGCTCGGCTACTGGGCGCTGGACCTGCAGGAGGGGATGTTCGAGGTAGATAGCATCATCGTAGCCTCACCGGAGATGACTATGCCCCCTGGGGATGCAGGTCTCCTGGCTGATTTACGTCTGACGCTCATCAATCTCGTAGCCTCTTTCCGCAAAGAGTACACTGTCATCGGCAACGTCTACGATAAGGAGCAGGTCGGTGATGCAGTCGTGCTGGAAGTGTGGATGGCACGTGGTCAAGAATGGGGCAAGATCGTCAAAGAACTGATCGAGGAGACTTTCACACCACAGACCGGCATCCTGGTCAACCTCCATATTGTGCCACCAGGCTCGCTGGGCGCAGGCGATATGAGCGTGCTCTTGCTCGCTGCCACGGCAGGCAAAGCACCGGATGTGGCCTGTTCGGTCAACCCCAACCTGCCTGTTGAGTTTGCCATCCGCAATGCCCTGGTACCGCTGAACCAGTTCGAAGGGTATGAGGAGGCCGTCACTCGCTTCCGGCCTGGGGCCCTGATTCCTTACGAATACCGTGGCAACATCTATGCTTTCCCTGAGACGCAGAACTTCAATATGCTGTTTTACCGCACCGACATCCTGGCAGCACTGGGGTTGGAGCCGCCCCAGACCTGGGAAGAGCTGTACGACATGATGTGGGTGTTACATCAACACGGCTTCGACTTCTATTACCCGCCCGGCCCGGACGGCCTTACCCCCTTCCTCTTCCAGCATGGGGGCGATTATTACACAGAGGATGGGTTGCGCTCGGCGTTGGACCGGCCAGAAGGGCTGCTTGCCTTCAAGGAATGGACAGCGCTGTACACCAACTACCACATTCCCAAGTATGCGGATTTCTTCAACCGCTTCAAGACGGGTGAAATACCTATCGGCATTGCCGATTACTGGACCTACATTCTGCTCTCCACTGCGGCCCGCGAATTGATGGGGCGCTGGCAGATGGCACCCATCCCGGGTGTCCGTATGCCCGACGGCACCATTAACCGCTCCACTGGCGGCTCAGGCAATGCGGTGGTGATCTTCAAACAATCAGAGCATCCCAAGGAGGCGTGGGAGTTCGTCAAATGGTGGACCTCGACTGAGACCCAATTGCGCTACGGGATCGAGCTGGAGGCCCTCCTGGGGGTCGAAGCACGCTGGAACACAGCCAACGTCGAGGCCCTGAAGGGACAGCCCTGGCCGCGCCAGGACATCGAGGCAGTTATGGAACAGTGGCAATGGTTCCGCGAGCGGCCTGTCGTGCTGGGAGGTTATTTCACCCCGCGTCATGTGGATAATGCCTGGAACAAAGTCGTGCTCCAGGGCGCCAATGAGCGCGAGGCACTTGAAGAGGCGATCAAACTCATTAACCGCGAGTTACGCAAGAAACAGGAGGAATTCGGGATCGTCCAATAGACTTATCTGGCATCAGGTTTGCACGCGAGGTGGTATACGCATAACTGGATTGCAGTTCCTGCCCGCCGGACCACGGTCCCCTGGGCGCGGGTTGTGAGCCGCGCCGCACAGTCAAGAGATGGGCCAGAGCGTTGGGCCTCAGAATCAGTTGTGCGAACAAGAAAGCCTACGAAGATGATGCCAGAATTCATCACCTTTGCGGCTCCGTGTTCAAAACTGTATTCAGGCTGATTGAAATCACTCTCTTCGGGCGCTCAGCGCCGGGCGTTGGTCTGCGCTGGCGCGCCGGTCGGCGAAGGCCGACCACCGGCTGCAGGCCCCAAAAGGTGTGCGGGCGAGATATGTCTCGCCCCTCCAGTCACTGTCTGAATAGCTACTGAAACTGTATCTATTTAGCCCGTGCCCGCCGGCCCACAGTCCGGCGGGTCGAAGCGAAGGTCAGCTTAGCCATTTGCGGGTGTCTCAGTGTAGCCGGCGTTTGCAGTATCTGCCCCGTGCGGACTGTGGTCCGCACGGCACTGCATGGGCAGGCTGAGTAGTTACCTGAAACTGTAACTATTCAGCCGATTGAAATCGCCCTCTTCAGGCGCTTCGCGCCAGGTGTCGGCCTGCGCCGACACTGCCTCTGATGGTGCAGCAAGGCAGGGGCGATTGATTAATCGCCCGTACCTGGCGCAGGCCGACCAATGGCCGCAGGCCCAAAAGGGTGTACGGGCGAGGCGCACCTCGCCCCCTACAATCACCGCCTGAATAGTTACCTGAAACTTTAAGTTCGAGGCACATTAGCTGGACGGTATGGTTTCATTACCCCGGTCCGAGAAGGATAGAGTGGAGTTATCACGATGAAAGGTTTGAACCGGTGCTGGCAGACAATCCGGTACGCCTGGCACGAGTATCACACAATGTATTTGTTTATGCTGCCTTTCACCCTGCTTTTTTTGGTATTCGTCGTTGCGCCGGTGCTGACAGCGGCTTATCTCAGCTTCACTTACTTCAACGTATTGGAGCCACCACGCTGGATTGGACTCTCCAATTACCGGTTGCTTTTTGTAGAGGATGACATCTTCTACCAGCACGCACTCAAAAACACTTTCATATTTGCCATCATCACCGGGCCACTTGGGTACATCATCTCCTTTACGCTTGCCTGGTTCATCAATCGCCTGCGTTTCCGCCAGCTTTATACACTGGCTTTTTATACCCCATCCATAACCAGCTCTATTGCGATGTCGGTGATCTGGCTCTATCTTTTCGCCAACGACCGCTACGGATTGCTGAACTACCTGCTCATGGAGATTGGGCTGATCACCGAGCCGGTAGCCTGGCTGCGGGAGCAGTCCACCATTTTGCCGGTCATTATGATCGTCTCGCTGTGGATGAGCATGGGCACCGGTTTCCTGGTCTTCCTTGCAGGTCTCCAGGACGTGCCTCTTGAGTTGTACGAGGCCGGTATGGTAGACGGTATCCGCAATGCCCTGCAGGAAGTATTTTACATTACCATACCGGTGATGCGCCCTCAGTTGCTGTTCGGTGCAGTGATGGCAATAGTTAACTCATTCGCTGTGTTCGGGATCGCGGCGCAGATAGCCGGCCTGCCCAGTCCGCTGTATGCCGGTCACACCATTGTTGCCCATCTTTATGACTACGGTTTCATCCGTTTCGAGATGGGATATGCTGCAGCCATCGCCGTGGTGCTGTTCTTGCTCACGTTCGTCCTGGGCCGTGTGGCGATGCGGATCTTCAGTGAACGGTAGCTTAAGGGAGTATGCACGATGAGGCGAAAGTATCAGGCGGGACGCCGCCGACAGGCCACTACACTGGAATATATAGTGCTTACCATCCTGGCGCTGATAACCATGCTGCCTATTGTCTACATGGTCTCTACAGCCTTCAAACCGCTGGAGGAGATGTTTCTCTACCCGCCGCGGTTCTTTGTGCGTCATCCCACGCTGCGCAATTTTGCCGAACTGCTGATCGCGATGGATGCGCTCTCGGTACCTTTTGCGCGCTATCTGTTTAACAGCTTGTTTGTCACGGTGGTCACTGTGGTCCTCGGTGTGATCCTCAGTAGCATGGCGGCTTATCCGCTGGCCAAATATCCACGGATGCCAGGGAACAAGCTTTTCTTCTCTCTCGTCGTTTCGACTCTGATGTTCGCCCCAGAAGTAACCCAAATCCCCCGCTATCTTATCGTGGACCGACTGGGACTGATTGATACCTATGCAGCGCTCATCCTGCCGGTAATTGCAGGTTCTTATGGTCTGTTCCTGATGAAGCAGTTTATGGAGCAGATACCTGTCGAGCTAATCGAGGCAGCCAAGATAGATGGTGCGGGTGAGTGGCAGGTCTTCTGGCGCGTGGTGATGCCCCTGGTACGCCCGGCCTGGATTACACTGGTCATATTCTCGTTCATCGGGACATGGAATGATTTCTTCACCCCCCTGATCTTCACACGCAGCGAGCAGATGAAGACGCTTCCTTTAGTGATGAGCTCTATCGGCGGTGGACCGGGGCAGGTGGCCCGCTGGGGTGCAGTCGCAGCTGCCAGCATGGTGATCACGCTGCCCACTCTCATCCTTTTCGTCCTGCTCCAGCGTTATGTGATGGAGACTATGGCCCATTCAGGTATCAAAGCTTAGTCACAATACTTGTAAGTAGAGCACCAGATCAGAGCCTTCAACAGGATTTTCCGCTGAAGGCTCGATCCCCAGGCGTTATTTGAAAGATATTGAGCCTGGCCAGACCCCAATACCGGTTAAGAACAGGTGCGAATATATGACCAGAGTATTTTCTCATTATAAGCGTTTTGCGGTGTGCGCTCTGGTACTGGGATTCCTGCTCGGTGAAGTCATTCCAGCCCTGGCCGATGGTCCGCTTATCCCCGGCTATACTATCCGCGATGGGCAACGAGTGCCGGCACCGGCAGGTTACATCCTGAGCGGCGAGATTGCCGGCGAAGGGCAACCCTGCGGCCCCTTTAAAAATCCGCAAGACCTCTTCCTTGATCCGGCAACCGGTAACCTGCTGGTAGCCGACACGGGAAACAATCGGATCGTAGTACTGGACAGCAAAGGTCAGTACCTGTTCGAGATCGGTCAGGAAGCAGGGCTGAAGGGGCCTCAGGGGGTATACGTTGATGTAGACGGCAACATCTGGGTCGCCGATACGGAGAACGAGCGGGTTGTGGAATTCACACCTGAGGGTGCTTTGAAAGCTGAATACCACAAGCCGGTTTCGGACCTGCTGGATGAATACGGTTTCAGGCCCACCAAAATCGTCCTGGATAAGCGCGGGTTTATCTACACCGTCGTAGGGAGTGAAGGCAACCTGGGGATTATGGTTATGGATACTAATGAGCGCTTCCGGGGCTTCTTTGGCCGCACCAAGGTCAAGTTCAACCTGGGGCGTGTGCTGGCCCGTTTCTTTGCTTCCAAAGCCCAGCGCCGTCGCATGCTTCGTGTGCGTCCCGCCCCGATGGGCAATATCCACATTGATGATCTGGGTTTCATTTACGCCGTCTCACCGGTACTGACCAGAGATCAGATTCAGCGCCTCAATTCGGTGGGTGAAAACGTTTACGGCGAAATCGGGTTGCGTACGGGAGCCGGCCGGCTCTGGGATAAGCTCAAGGGCAAAGAGGGCCTGCTCTTCGGTGAGGAGGAGATCAAATGGCGCTGGGATGGGACGCGCGAGATCTCGGTGCCCTACACGATGGGCTCCATGTTTGTGGATGTGGCGGTGGACGATTTGGGAATCGTCTCCGCACTGGACCAGCAGCGTAACAGGATTTACCAGTACGATCAGGCCGGCAATCTTCTGGTCATCTTCGGAGGCGAGGGCTTGCGCGAGGGAGCCTTTTCTCTGCCGGTCAGCATTGTCGCGGGCAAGAGTGAGTATCTCTACATATTGGACGCCGGGCGGGGTAATATTCAAGTCTTCCGCCCCACCAGGATCACCCGCCTCATCCACGAGGCCAGCCACAGGTATTTCAATGGTGAGTACGATGAAGCCGTCAAACTATGGGAGGAAATCTCTCATCACAATACTAATTTCGCACTGGCCCATTCTGGCCTGGGCAAGGCACTGATGCGCCAGGAGCGGTTTTTGGAGGCTATGCGCGAGTATCGCTACGCAGAAGACAAAGGCGGGTATTCCGCCGCGTTCCGTGAGTACCGCTATGTATGGCTGCGCCATCATTTTAACTGGTTGGGCCTGGGTGCACTCACGCTCCTCGTCGGGAGCGCTGCAGCCATGCACAGGTTGGGAGATGGCTTAAGGTGGCTTCTGAGGCGCCTGCGCGAGTTGCGTGAGCGTAGCGATTTGCGGGCTGTGCCTGTTTTGCTGTTCCTTGCACTCCTGGTGCGCATGCTTGGACTGAGCTTGCTGAGCTTTCACTTTCAAACACAGCGCCCTGAGGAGATCAAGCTGCTGTTTGAAGCCGGCAAGGTGCTTATCCCCTGGGTTACCTGGTGTATCTCAGCAGTGGCAGTGGCCGAGATCTTTTACGGCGAGGGAACATTTCGTAATATCGTTATCTCGAGTGCCTGGGATTTATGGCCATATATCGTGCTGACCCTGCCGCTCAGCCTGATGACCAATGCGATCACCCTCGATGAAAAAGTGTTCTACCAGGCGGGCGGATACCTTATGTGGGGCCTCCTGATATGGCAGTTCTTCAACCAGGTCAGAACGCTGCACAATTTCAGCACGGGCAGAGCCATTGCGGTGATGGTGCTGACCTTGATCGGTATGCTCATCATCTGGGTGCTGCTTGGCCTGGTGTATGCTCTCACCAGTGAGGTTGTGCGCTTCATCCAGCAGGTAGCATTGGAGATATATGTGCGACAGTACTGATACTGCGCACGTCGGGGAATTGGTGATGAAACAGAGAAACACCGCCTTATTACTGAATCTGTTTGTATTGCTCGTGATGTTGAGCAGTTGCCAGAAGATGGGTAGCCTGGAGCCACCGCAAGAAACCAGGCCGCGTATCAATCCCCGTATCGAACTGCCATCTCCATTGGAGACATGGCCCTCACTGGAAGGCCGTCACCCGGATGTGTCCAAAGAGTATGAGCCGATCGCCGAAAGTCCCTCCCTGCGCCTCTACCTCAGGAAAGAGACTTCAGGGCTGATTGTGGAGGACAGGCGTAACGGGAGGCTGTGGCATTCCACTCCCCCGGACCTGAAAGAGGTCAAACTCAGTCAGGCCTGGCGGCGGCGGATCGAATCGCCCATCATTCTCAATTATACCGATGCAGATCGCGGTCGGGCTAATGTTGCCAGGCCTGAAGGCATGCAGATAGAATACACGCCTGTGGCAGGGGGAGTACGGGCTCACTACCGCTTCGCCGAAGAGGGATTCGAGCTGAGCGTTTACTACGTTCTGCGAGACGACTTCCTGGAACTCACCATCCCGGAGAACGAGGTCGTTGAATACAGCGCCGAGACTCAAAATACCCTTGTCTCGGTGGACGTGCTCGCTTTTCTCGGAGCGACACACGATGGCGAGGATGGCTACATCGTTTTTCCCGACGGGAGCGGGGCTATAATGAACTTCACATCCCCCCATCAGGAAGCAGTGCAGGAGATTTCGGTCCCGGTTTACGGGCTGGAGCAGATGCAATTCCAGCGTAGCGGGTACACCTATCAGAGTTCGATCCCCATGCCTTTGTTTGGCCTGGTCAGCGGCAATGCGGCCTTTGCTGCCATCATCACCCAGGGCGATTTCGACGCCAGGATCGGGGTTGGACGCAGCGGCAAAAGCATTCCTTACAACCATATCTGGGTCACCTTCGTTTACCGCCGACAGGGCAGCTTTTCTCTGACGGGAGGGCAGCCGGCCTGGCTATACGAGCCCACTATGGTGGGCGGTGACCGGCAGGTGCGCTATTATTTCCTGACTGCAGAGGATGCCAGCTATACAGGTATCGCTGCGCGCTACCGTAGATTCCTGCTCGAGGAGCGGGGAGCCAGGCGTATTGCCGCTGATGCTCCGCTGGCGACCTTGTCCTTCTTTATGGGTGTGGAACGCAGGACCTGGTTTATGCGCGAGTTGATCAAAACAACCTCTTTCGCCGATGTTCAGAAGATAGTGGCGGAGCTGGAATCGGCCGGCGTAAGACGTGTAGACTTCACCTTATACGGGTGGAACGAAGGAGGAGCCAACTCGCGCTATCCGCAGCGCCTGCCGGTAGAGAAGCGGTTAGGGGGCGAAGATGGCCTGCATGCTCTGGCCGGATACCTGCACAGTCGTTCCATCCGCCTCTTCCTCGCCGACAACTATATCCTGGCCCTGCCTCGAGGTAGAGGTATCTTCCCCTACGCAGATGCGATGCGGGGTGTGGACGGCCTGCCCGTAGGTGAAGGAGGAACCTATTTTATAAATCCCCAGGTAGCACTACGCAGATTTGCCGTCCGGGACATTCCAAAAATTGCCCGGCTTGAAGTAGATGGCCTCTGGTTAGAATACTTCGCCAGCCTGGCTTTGCCGGATACCAATGATCGCTATCCCCTGTCCCGTGAGAATTTCGCAGCCTCATGGATGCAGCTTGCTACCCTGGCCCGGGAACAGCTTGGCGCGGTAGCAATGCACGGCGACAACAGCTATGCCGTTCCCTACGCCGACAGGCTGGATTATGTACAACTGGACAGCACTCACTACGATCTGTTCGATGAGACCATACCCCTGTACCAGATCGCAGTCCATGGCCTGGTACTCTATAGTGGCCAGCCATATAATCTGATGAACGATGGCCAGCGCACATTCTTGCGCCAGATCGAGTATGGAGCCATACCAAATTTCCTGCTTACTCAAGAGAGTTCTGCGCTCCTCACCAGGACCTCTGCCAACTGGTTATGGAGTTCCCAGTATGACTTCTGGCGCCCCGAAATCATTCGTCAATACCAGGCAATGGAGAAACTCTCTCATGTAATCGGTCAGTTTATCGTTGCTCATAGCCGACTGGCGCACAACGTCTATCAGACAACCTACGAGGACGGGACGCGTGTGGTGGTGAACTACAACGAGCAACCCTTCACACTGGGTGCGCTTACAGTGCCCGCGCTCGACTTTGTAGTCCTGCAAGGAGGCGAGTAGATGCGTATCACCCTTAAGACATATTACGCTCTCACAGGCTATGGATTTGTCGCTCTGTGGCTGGTAGGGTTTTCCCTGTTTATGCTGGTGCCCCTGATTCGTAACGGCATATGGAGCCTGACGGATATCAGCATGAAAAACGTCGGCGAGCCACTAAATTTTATCGGTCTGGATAACTACGCGGAAGCTTTCACTCTTGATATCGAATTCGTCCCTTACCTGGTGGAGACCTTTCGTAACCTGGTGATTGATGTGCCGGTCATCCTGGCATTTTCGCTGGCGGTAGCATTGCTGGCCATGCAAGATGTGCCGGGCGGGATGTTATTTCGGGCTATCTTTTTCCTTCCGGTTGTGATCGGCTCGGCCGCAGTGATCGGCCGGTTGTTCAGCATGTCCGGTGGCCAGTTAGTGTTGTTTAGAGGGGAGGGGGCTCAGCACTTTCTCCAGATTTACCTGGGAGAGCGCCTGCCAGACTTTATGCAATTCCTCAATCGTTCTATTTTTGTGCTTTGGCGCTCGGGGGTACAGATTCTGATCTTCATCGCTGGCCTGAAGAGCATTGATCCCGCACTGTACGAGGCAGCGGAGGTGGACGGTGCCTCTCCGTGGAGCAGATTCTGGAAGGTCACCCTGCCTATGCTCTCGCCGGTGATGCTCGTCAACATCGTCTACACGATTATTGATTCCTTCACCGACTATTTTAACCGCGTGTTGTGGTACATTCGTCTGGTCTCATTCCGTACCTCGCTGCGGCTGGGATATCCCTCGGCGCTGGGCTTAATCTACTTTTTCCTCATCTTTGTGCTGGTGATAATCGTTTTTACCGTCGTCGGCCGGGTCACGTTCTACAGGGGGGAGAGATGACCCGCATACTGTGGTTTCTCCGCAGAAGAGTTGGCAGGGCGTTGTTTCGGGGAGTGATCATCCTGTTGCTCATAGACACCGCTTTCATCTTCCTGATGCCGCTGCTGCGCATGCTCTCAACCTCAGTGATGCACGTGATGGACTTGTACGATCCCACGGTAGTGTGGATTCCGCGCCGGTGGAGCTGGGAGAATTACAGGCTGGTGTTCCAGGCACTGAAGTATCCCCTCTCCTTTAAGAATACGCTGCTGCTGGCAGGAGTTGCGGCTGTACTGCAGACCCTGTCCTGTGCCGTTGCGGGATACGGCTTTGCTCGCTTCCAATTCCCCGGCCGTGACAAGTTGTTCCTGCTGGTGCTTTTTGCTATGATCGTGCCGCCGCACGCGATCTTCATCCAGCTTTTCATCCTCTTTAAATCGCTCCCCTCCCCCGGTTTCATCACTACCAGCAAAAACTGGCTGGATACTTACCTGCCCTTTTATGTGCCCGAGGCAATGGGTATGGGATTGCGTGGTGCACTATTCGTTTTTATCTTCCGCCAGTTCTTCAAGGGGATGCCCTGGGAGCTGGAGGACGCGGCGCTGATTGACGGAGCTGGCCCGTTCCGCGTCTTCCTGAATATTATGCTCCCACCAGCTCAGCCGGCCATTGTGGTGGTTTTCCTGTTCTCTTTCGTCTGGCACTGGAACGATAGCCTGCAGCCAGCCATCTTCCTTAGCCGATCGGAACTGTTCGTGATGACGCAGCGCCTTGCGGAGGTGGAGGCCGCGCTGGCTGACATGCGCTACCGCGCCATGTGGGGCACAGGGGCGATTATGACGGCAGCAGTGCTGACCATTGCACCGTTATTGGTGCTCTACATACTGGCACAGCGCTACTTCGTCGAGAGCATCGAACGGACGGGACTGATCGGCTGAGTAGCCGATATAGGCACTCGCAAGCGACCAGGCCCGCGCTTGCGGGCCTGGTCTCATGGAGGGCTACTTACAGGGAGAGCCTGCGTGCCATCTCGAAGCCGGCCCGTCCGTTGTGGTAAGGGCACTTCCACGGACCGATTTTGTACTGATCGGGGTCCGCAGGATAGTCCGGGTAAGGCCTCCCCTCGCGGGTTAGCTTGTAGAACCACTCCCCGTAAGCCCGATCAATCACCCTGCGCTCGATGTAGTCCCAGCACCTGTAGGAGGCATCGAAGAAGTGCTCCTGCAATGACAACTGGAAGGCGTTGTAGAAGCCGACCACTGCCTCGGCCTGGGGCCACCAGTGTTTATCCGCATTGACGATACCGGCTGGATCGGCCTCGTAGAACAGGCTGCCGTCTGTGTCCAGTCCATGCTCGTACACCGCCTGGGCAAGCCTGAGAGCAGCCATCTGCACGCGGGCCAGCAGTGCCGGGTCTCCCAGCACCTCTGCGGCCCCGGTCAACAGCCAGCTTCCCTCAATGTCGTGGCCAAAAGAGATGCGGTCGGAGAGCGGTTTCCAGTGCTCGTCGAAGAATAAGGCGAAATGATCATAGGGGACAGCAGTGAGCACCTGCTCTAACATCACTTCTACCAGTTCCTTCAGACCATGTCTGAGGTCACCGTTATCCCACACGCGGAGGAGGCTGGTATAGGCCTCCATAACATGCAACATCGTATTCATAGATTTGAGGGCATTGAGGTCCTTATCACTCAGGCGCACATCCTCAGACGGTTGCCAGCGCCGGTCGCGGGCCTCGAAATATCCCCCGTTCACCCGGTCATGGCTGTATGTCTCAATGCAGTGGAACAGTTCCACAGCGTGCTCCAGGCTCGCTTCATTCCGGGTCGCCCGGTAATATTCCGCCAGCCCGTAGAGGGCAAAGGCCTGGGCGTAAATCTGTTTGCGGTCGCTGACGATGTTGCCCTGGTAATCCACTGCCCAGAACACACCCGAGTACTCCCTGTCCCAGAAGTGCCGGAGCAGCTCATCGAAGGCCATGGTGGCCATGTCCAGGTAAGCCTCTCCTCCGTATAAACGGTATGCAGCGGAAAATGTCCACAGGATTCGGGAACACAGGACGGAGGAGCGGGGAACGTCATTGTACACGCGCAGATCGTTGGTGATAAGCCCGTAGAAGCCGCCGTGTTCACGGTCGGGCGCGTGTCTGATCCAAAACGGCAGGACGTTGTTGAGGATCTCGTTTTCGATCCGTTGTTTGAATTCGAGCCTGAGTTCAGGACTGATGGTCATTTTAAGCCTCCGGTGATTCAGCAAGGACGGTGTTCTGGCAACACAGGCAAGAGCCGTGAACGGGCATATATTGCCATGAAAGCCGGTTTATAGCAAGCAGCCACTGGCTCATAAATTCCCGGAGCAGATGCCCCTTGACACCTTCCCCGTACCGGGTTATCATAGCTCCACTATGGAACAGCTTGCTCTCTTCACTCATTCGACCTTCTCCAGGCCTTACACGGTGAGCCAGCTCACCGCCTTCATCAGACGCCTGATCGAGGATGAGCCTGAACTGGGCGATTTGTGGGTTGAAGGCGAGGTATCCAACTTCAGCCGTGCCCCCTCCGGTCATTATTACTTCACGCTAAAGGACAACGCCGCCCAGATCAGCTGCGTGATGTGGCGCAGTGTAGCCCAGGGGCAGGACTATTTGCCTGCTGGGGGCGCACTGGTGGTGGTACATGGGCGGGTAGGAGTTTATGAAGCCGGCGGCCGCTATCAGCTTTATGTGGATCGCCTGCAACCCTCAGGTATAGGCGATCTTTACCGGCAATTCGAGCGTCTCAAGGCCAGGTTGGAGGCAGAGGGACTGTTCGCGCCGGAGCGCAAGCGCCCTCTCCCGGCCATGCCTTGCCGTATTGGGGTCGTCACTTCCCCGGCTGCCGCCGCCTTGCGAGATATTATCAATGTGCTCAGCCGTCGCTATCCGCTGGCTGAACTGCTGCTGGCGCCAACCCAGGTGCAGGGCGAGGCTGCACCGGCACAGATCGTGGCGGCATTGGAGGCCCTCAATGCCCGCCGGGATGTGGACGTCATCATTGTGGCACGCGGTGGCGGCAGTCTGGAGGACCTGTGGGCTTTCAACGATGAACGTGTGGCGCGTGCCATCGCTGCCTCACGCATCCCCGTCGTGTGTGGTGTGGGTCACGAGACCGACTTCAGCCTGGCCGATTTCGCAGCCGATGTACGGGCACCCACCCCCTCCGCAGCAGCCGAGCTGGTCGCTCCGGATTGCGCCGCTCTCCGTGCACAGGTGAGACGACTTTCCGCCGCGCTGACACGCGCGCTGCTCAGGGAAATTCACGGTCGGCGTGCGAAACTGGAGCATCAGGAACGCGCGCTCAGACATCTTTCGCCTCTTGCCCAACTGGCCCGGGCCAGACAGCGCATAGATGAATTGTGTAGCCGTGCCGGGGCCGCACTGCGCCATCAGCTCGCTCTGCGCCGCGAGCAGGTGGCAGGGCTGGCCGGTAGACTGGCCGGGGTCAGTCCCCTGGGGACGCTGGAACGCGGCTACGCCGTCGTGCTCCGCAGAGAGACGCGGAGCCTGGTGCGCTCAGTTACCACCGTCGGCGCCGGTGACTTGCTGACAGTGTGCCTTTTTGATGGCGAGTTCGAGGCAGAGGCACTCCCGGGGGATGAGTAACCCTGCTCGCTGAGGAAAAGCCCATGCATCACAAACGTTATCCGCTGTCTGAAGCCGTGCAGGCTGCATACCTGGCCGGTGAGGAGGACGAGACACTTGAGCCACTGGTCCTTGTGGACGGTAACGGTTATCCTGTCGGTCGCATCGGCGACGGTGATTACGTGATCTTTTACGACATCCGGGGCGAGCGGGAGGTCGAGCTGACCAGCGCCTTCGTTGCCCGGGACTTTCCCCACTTTCCCCGCCAGCCCATACGTACCCACTTTGTGACCATGATCGAGTATGCCGAAGGACTGGTCGAGCACGTGGCTTTCCCTCCCGTGCGGGAAGTGCGTAACACGCTCAGCGAAGTGGTCAGTGCCTGTGGACTCAGGCAGCTCAAAATTTCCGAGTCGGAAAAGGCCATCCATGTGCGCTATTTTCTCAACGGTAAGAGGGAGAGGCCCTTCCCGGGCGAATCCTTTATCATCATCCCCTCCCCAGAGGTGGAAAACTACGCTTTGAGGCCGGAGATGAACGCCCAGGCCGTGGCCCGGGCAACTGTTGAAGCATTGGGCAACCCGCAGGTAGACCTGATCGTGGTCAATTTTTGCAATATTGATGTGGTGGGACACATCGAGGATCGCGAAGCGGTTTTGCGTGCAGTGGCCGAGGTGGACCGGCGTGTTGGAGAAGTGGTTACTGCGGCGCTGGCCCATGGCGTGACCACTATCGTCACCGCCGACCACGGCACAGTGGAAAAGTGGCTCTACCCTGAGGGGACGGTGGACACCGGCCACACCGACAGCCCGGTGCCGTTCATACTGATCGATCCGGCGTTGCGGAGTGTGACCCTGCGCAAAGATGGCGCTTTGACCGATGTGGCCCCTACCGCATTACAACTGTTGAATCTGCCGCAGCCGCAGGAAATGACGGGGAGCAGTCTGCTGAGCGGTGAGGTTCCATCTCAGAGGAGACGGCTGCTTCTGATCATAGCCGATGGCTGGGGAGCACGCGATGATGTCTACGGGAACATGATTCTGGAGGCCCGACCGCCGGTGATGGAACGCCTGCAGCGAGAGTGGCCGACCACGCGGCTCCAGGCGGCCGGCGAGGCGGTGGGGCTACCGGCCGGCACCGTAGGCAATTCAGAGGCCGGGCACATCCATATCGGAGCGGGGCGGCGTATTCTTTCCGATCGGGTGCGCATAGATCAGGCTATTGCGGATGGCTCCTTCTTCGAGAACCAGGCCTTTCGCCGGGCTATGGATGGCGCCAGAAAAGATGGCAGGCGGTTGCATCTGCTGGGCATCATCTCATTCTATAGCTCGCATGGCTCGCTCCACCACCTCACAGCACTGATGAAGATGGCGCACGAAGCGGGGGTCCCGGAGGTCTATATCCACGGCATGTTGGGACGGAGAGGAGAGCGACCCGGAAGCGGCGCGATCTACACCAGGCAGATCGAGCAGGAGGCGGAACGGCTGGGCGGTGGTATCAGGCTCGCTTCGCTCATCGGGCGCTTCTGGAGCCTTGATCGGGAGGGCCACTGGGAGCGCATCGAGAAGACTTACCGCTTGCTGGTAGAAGGGCGGGGGCGGCCGGTGGAATGGTAGTTGTGCGGGTAATGACCTCCCCGGTTGCCTGCCGCCGTGCGCCGATTGGAGAATCGGCTTTTCCGGGCGCCTGCGCCGACACGGAAACAGCGGTCGGCGCAGGCAGAAGGCCCAAAGCGGGTAACTTCGGTCGGCATGGGCAGGTTAGTTGCGTTTTTTGCGGACTGTGCTGTACAGGATCGGGTAATGCAGGATGTGGCAGGAAGTTTAAGTACCCTGGCCCGAGAACTCGGTTTCGACCTTGTGGGCGTGTCACCGCCGAAGCCACCACCTCAGGCTGTACGAGCCTACCGGCAGTGGGTCGCCGCGGGCTACCATGGCGAGATGTCCTACCTGGCCCGCCCTGATCGCGTGGTCAGAAGGGAGGATCCTGCCATTATCCTGCCAGGAGTCCGCGCCGTCATTTGTGTGGCCGTGAACTATTACCCCGGCCCTCCTCCGGCAGTGCAGGCGGATGGCCCGGCCCACGGCCGCATCTCTGACTATGCCTGGGGGCGGGATTACCATGCCTGGATGCTCCCTCGCCTGGAGGAACTGGCCGCTTTTGTCCGTCGTAAGGCTGGCGCCTCCCAGACTAAGGTCTATACTGACACCGGCCCCATCCTGGAGCGGGCAATGGCCTTCCAGGCCGGGCTGGGCTTCATCGGCAAGAACACCTGCCTGATCCATCCTCGCTTTGGCTCGCGGCTCTTCCTGGGTGAAATCCTGGTTGATGTCGAGCTGCCACTTACCGGACCGCCTCTCCCCTCCCGTTGTGGCACATGCACCCGTTGTCTGGATGCCTGTCCCACAGGAGCACTGGTTGCCCCGTATGTGCTGGATGCCCGTCGTTGCATCTCGTACCTGACCATCGAGTTGAAAGGCGCTATTCCGTCCGAGCTGGAACCTGCCATCGGTAACTGGGTCTACGGTTGCGACCTTTGCCAGGAGGTTTGCCCATGGCAGCGTTTTGCTAGACCGACCGCTGTGTCCGATTTTCGCCCTGACAGCCCGGACCGGGCGATGCCCTCCCTGGAGGACCTGCTCGCGCTGGACGAGGAAGGCTTCGAGACGCGATTCCGCGGTACGCCTGTTGCCCGCATTGGACTGGAGCGTCTCCGCCGCAATGTCCTGGCTGTTTTAAGGAGCCGATCATGCCCGGCATAATCTCCGCCGTACAACCCGGCAGTCTGGCTGCGCGGGTGGGCCTGCGCCCTGGCGATGAACTGGTCGCGATCAACGGCCACTCCCTCCGGGATGTTATTGATGTCCAGTTCTACGGAGCAGAAGAGCGGCTTACCCTGCTGGTACGGCGGGGAGCTGAGAAACTGACCTTGCAGGCATACCGTCGCTACGGTGAACCGTTGGGGTTGGATTTCACCGGCCCCACCTTTGATTTCAGCGTGCGCCTCTGCAACAACCGCTGTCCTTTCTGCTTTGTCTCCCAGATGCCGCCAGGTCTGCGTGCCCCCCTGTACGTTAGAGACGATGACTACCGTCACTCCTTCCTCTTCGGCAATTATATTACCCTCACCAATCTGTCGGAGGAGGATTGGGGACGCATTGAGGAACAGCACCTCAGTCCACTGTACATCTCTGTGCATACCACAGAACCCGACCTGCGGCGCCGCATCTTGCGTAACCCTGGGGCTCCGGACATAATGGCACAACTGCGCCTGCTCAAGGACATGGGGATCGAGATCCATACCCAAGTGGTGTTGCTCCCCGGGCTTAACGACGGCTCTCTCCTGGATCGGTCCATCAGTGACCTGGCAGGCTTATACCCGGCTGTGCGCTCCGTCAGCATTGTACCGGTGGGGATTACGAAGTACCATCGTGGCGGATTTCGGCCATACACCGACGAGGAGATGCGGCAGGTTCGGGCACAGGTGACATCCTGGCAGCGGCGTTTGCGGCAGCGGTTGGGTGTCAACTTCGCTTACCTGGCTGACGAGTGGTATCTCAGGCTGGGGGAAAACGTCCCCCAACTGGCGGATTACGACGGTCTGGACCTGCGGGAGAACGGGGTGGGGTTAACGAGGACTTTGCTGGAGGGCTGGCCTGAGGCCAGCCGGGCGTTGACCGCGCTGGGCGCTCCTCAGACGTGGGTGACCGGTGTATTGGCCGCACCACTCCTGGAAGAGCTGGCAGGACGTTTCGCACGTCGTACCGGCATCGCAGTTAAGGTTGTGCCTGTCCCCAACCATTTCTTCGGCACGACGGTGAGTGTGGCCGGGCTGCTCACGGGTCGAGATGTGATCACCCGACTCAGGGAGGACTCACCGCAGGGGGTCATTGTGCTGCCAGCGGTGATGTTCCGTGGTCCGGAGGGGCAATCCTTGGATGAAATGAGACCGGAGGAGATTGCCAGAGCGCTGGGACGGCCGGTCGTCGAATTTTGAGCTGTGGCCGCTCATTTTTCCCATACTCTGATGTCCACACTCACTGTTGGCCTGCTCTCAGACACTCACATCCCCTACAGAATGAAGCGGCTGCCTCAGGCCGCACTCGATGCGCTGGCAGGATGTGATGTGATCCTGCACGCCGGCGACGTTGACGATCCGGCGGCTCTGGAGCCGCTGCGGGCGATCGCGCCGGTCTATGCTGTGCGTGGCAATTTTCATATCATGGACTTTTCAGATGGTGGCGCGGCGTTGCCGGCAGCGATCGAGCTGGAGCTGGCGGGGATGCGCATTGTGCTGGTGCACGGCCATCGGCCCGGGTTCATTGGCTTCTGGCTCAAAGCGCTGTACCTGGTGGCATTGCGACTGCGGCTGACCGACAACAGCATGTTGAACCGGCTTACAGCCCGCCGGCTGGCCCGGCTCTATCCGCAGGCCGATGTACTCGTCTTCGGTCACTTGCACAAACCGCATGTCGAGCGGCTCGGTCAAACGCTCCTGATCAACCCCGGTGCCGTTTGCCCCTCACGCTGGAACGATCCTACGGTGGCGCGGTTGAGCCTGGGTAAAGACGGACCTGCTGTGGAAGTGCTCACGCTTGATCTTAGGACGGGCTTCTGAGCAACGGAGCGGAATTTGACCAGAACCGCTTTATCTGGTATACTTTTAGCAGTGAGCCGGAGTGGCGGAACAGGCAGACGCGCGCGACTCAAAATCGCGTGGGCTTGCCCCATGTGGGTTCGATTCCCACCTCCGGCATTAGAACCAACCGCGGCGTAAGGGCGGCACTGCGTCCAACCACGCCGCGTTTTTCTTAGGGTTTTGGTAACTGCCTGCCCACGCCGACTGAAGTCGCCCGCTTGGGGTCGCAGGCCTTCGGTCGGCCTGCACCGACCGCCGTTTCCGCGTCGGCGCAGGCGCCAAGAGAGGCCGATTTTCCAACTTGCATACGGTGGCAGGCAGCGGTAAGTGATTCCGGGTTTTGAGGATAATTGGTCAGGCGCAGGACATTCCTGGCAATAACGGCTTGCCTGATAGCGGGTGCAGCACTGGGAGTGGCCATCGGCTGGTGGTTATGGCCGGTCGAGTACGTTAACACCACGCCAGACACATTGCGTCGTGACTACCAGGACGACTATATCGTTATGGTTGCCACGGCATACGAGGTAGAGAGCAATCTGGACAGGGCCAGGGAACGGCTACGGCTGCTTAACCCGGCAGAGCCTGAGGCCCCCCTGGCGGAGTTAGTGGAACGGCTCGTTGCGGCAGGGGGAAGCCCGACCGACCTCACTCGCCTCAAGCGCCTGCTGGATGCGCTCCGTACAGCATCCCCTCCTCCGACGCCCGCACCGCTGAAGTGAAATGGGGAGCGCAAACCGGATCATTTTTGCTCTCGCCTTTATTGCCGGGCTGGCGCTGGGCCTTCTTTATACCTGGGTTATAGACCCGGTAGAGCTGGTCAATACCTCTCCTGCACTTATGCGCTCCGATTATCGCCGGGATTGGATACGCCTGGCCGCCCTCTCTTACCTGGCCGACGCCGATCTGGAGCGGGCCAGGGCGCGGCTGCAGGGTATGGACAGGCAATACATAGCCGGGGAGCTTGACGCCCTGCTCGAGGAGCGAACCACGGCCGGCCGACCGGCCGGAGAGCTACGCAGGTTGACCATGCTTGCCCAGACCCTGGGCGTACCGCTCCCTGCCAGGTGGAGCTATCTGCATACGCCGTTGCCTTCTCCGACCCCTCTCCCTTCCACACCAACACCCACTTCTACACCGACCAGATTGATGACCGTGCCGGCAGCCCGCACTCCTTCTGTCACTCCAACCCCCACCCGTCCTGCTCCTGCCCAACCGGCCTCTCCGCTGGCCTCTCCAACACCTGTCACCATTACTGTAAAGCCCATCCACACCCCCACCCCCACGCCTACGCCACCGCTGATTTCCCGTTTGCAACCCGTGGGACAAACGCTGATATGTGAGCAGGACCTTCCTCCACACATTGAGATTGTAGTGCAGGATGAGCGTGGCAGGGGAGTGAGTGGTGTAGAAGTATGGCTGCTATGGCCTGGTGGAGCAGACCGGGCTGTGAGCGGATTAAAACCCTGGAAGGGAGCAGGGTACGTTGACTTCAATGCCAGGTGGGATGTACCATATTCCATCGGAGTGGGCGAGCTGGGATTGCCTATCCTGAATAATTTAAAACTCAAACCCTGTCCAACCGGGGAGGGCCAGCCACCTCTGATAGGCTCCTGGCATATCCTGCTGAAACCACGGTAGAGCCGGACCTCTGGAGCCTGCGAGTGACCATTCAGGTGTTGACTGCAGGGGTAAGGCAGGCCTTGCCTGTACAACCTTTTGGGCCTGCGAACTGTTCCTTGCCGCACTGCTGAGCGGTCTCGGCGCAGGCCGATACCCGGCGTGAAGCGCCTTAAGAAGGCGATTTCAATGGCCATGATAGATACGCCTGCAAGACCATGAAATTACTCGCGTCATTCAGGAGGAGCTATGGAACATACGCGGCGTCCCCGTGTACCGCCAGGACAGACCGTTGTCCAGAGATTTCCCGTCTTACACTATGGAGCGATCCCCCGCTACAGAGACCTGCAACAATGGGATCTGCGCATCTTCGGCGCGGTGGAGAGCCAGGTGCGTTTCACATACTCTGAATTGACCGCACTGCCTGCCACACGCATCGTTGCCGACATCCACTGTGTCACCGGCTGGTCGAAGCTTGATACCGTCTGGGAAGGCCTCCGCTTCCGCGATCTACTGAGCTATGTCCGGCCTCTGTCGGGGGCAGAGTACATCATTGTCCACGCCGAGTACGGCTTTACCACCAACATCCCCCTCTGGAGGATGATGGCAGATAATGTGCTGCTGGCATGGAAATACGATGACCTGCCGCTCACCCCAGAACATGGCTGGCCTCTCAGACTGGTTGTGCCCGATCTGTACTTCTGGAAATCGGCCAAATGGGTGCGGGGAATAGAGTTCTCCTTTGAGGACCGCCCGGGCTTTTGGGAACAGGCCGGTTATCATAATGAGGGCGATCCCTGGCTGGAACAGCGATACGCGTAATAATGTGAGAGGGCGCGGTCATCTGATGGCTTCAAAAAAGCATGCGTATGCACACGGTCTGGATGGAGACTCCCCCGAATTTGTGCCAATCCATATACCTGGCCCAAATTGCCAGGTGCCCGACAGGAGAGTTGAGCGCCGGGCCTCTTGACATAGACAGGATTACAGTATAGAATGTCGCCACAGCGTCGAGGGGTTCCTCCAGATGGAGTACAAGGATTACTACAGCATCCTGGGCGTGGAGCGCAACGCCAGCGAGCATGAGATTAAGCGGGCCTACCGCAGGTTGGCCCGCCAATTTCATCCCGACGTCAACCCCGGCAACAAACAGGCTGAGGAGAAATTCAAAGAGATCAACGAGGCCTACGAAGTGCTGGGGGACCCGGTCAAAAGAGAGAAGTATGACCGACTGGGAGCCAACTGGCAACAATGGCAACGTATGGGCGGCGACCCCGGGCGGTTCGACTGGACACAATGGTTCAGCACCGCGCCTGGTGGGGCATATGTCCAATGGAACGGTGATATAAGCGATCTGTTCGGTCACTCAGGTGCCGGCCTCTTTTCCGAATTCTTCCGTGCCATATTTGGGGGCATGGGAAACACCAGGCAGGGGTACAACACAGGCCGGGCATATGCGGGAAGGGGACAGGACGCTGAGACCACTGTGGAACTCACGCTGGAGGAGGCTTTCCACGGCACAACCAGGACGCTGCAAAGCAACGGGCGGCGTATCCGGGTGAAAATCCCGCCCGGAGCACGGGAAGGGGCAAAAGTACGCATCGCCAGTATGGGCTATCCCGGTCCCGGTGGGGGCGCACGCGGCGATCTGTACCTCCGCATTCGGATTAAGCCACACCCATTTTTCCGGCGGGAGCAGGACGACCTGTATTGTGATGTGAAGGTTGACCTGTATACCGCCGTCCTGGGTGGGCAGGTACGTCTGGTAACTTTGGATGGCGAAGTGATGTTGAAAATTCCCCCCGGCACCAGCAGCGGCACCACCATTAGATTGCGCGGCAAAGGCATGCCCGATCCCCACGACCCCACACGACGTGGTGACCTTATGGCTACTGTACTGGTGCAGGTACCTGACCGTCTCACCGCCCGCGAACGGGCGTTGTTTGAGGAACTGGCCAGGCTTCGAGAGAGGAAATCCTGAGTGAAGAGGTTCAGACCTCTGCTGGCCGGCGCAATAATGTGTGCCGTACTGGCCTGCACTTTTGGTGAGCAGGGAGCGCTCATCGGTGCTACACCGTCAGCTCAGTTCTCGCTTACGCCGGGCCCCATCGTTCTGCCGACCCCTCTCTCTGCTGAGATCACCAGCCAACTGGAAGCAGAGGACGAGGTACTGGCCAACATCTACCAGCGGGCCAGCCCGGCGGTGGTTTATATCGAGGTTATGGCCAGAGAAACTGACGCCGGGGCATTGCTCAGTAGCGGCTCCGGTTTTGTCATTGACTCAAAGGGCCACATCGTGACCAACGCCCATGTGATCGAGCAGGCAGACTACCTGGAGGTCTCCTTTTTCGATGGCGAGGTCGTCGAAGCCAGGGTTGTAGGGCAGGATCCCTACTCGGACCTGGCGGTCATACAGGTGGATGTGCCCGGTGAGCGGTTGCTGCCTCTGGAGCTGGGTGATTCGGACACGCTCAGAGTAGGGCAGCGGGTCATTGCGATCGGCAATCCTTTTGGCCTGGAAGGAACGATGACCGTCGGCATCATCAGTGCCCTTGGGCGTTCGTTGCCTTCCCGACTGCTGGAAAGCGAGGGGTACTTCTCAAATCCGGAGATCATCCAGACCGACGCTGCAATCAATCCCGGTAACTCCGGCGGGCCGCTGCTGGATATTCACGGGCGGGTCATCGGAGTGAGCACAGCGATCCGCTCGACCACCGGTGTCAACACCGGGGTCGGCTTCGCCGTGCCGGTCAACACGCTCAAACGCGTTGTTCCCCACCTGATCGAGGAGGGCACGTATCACTATCCCTACCTGGGCATAACATCTGATACACGCTTCACCCTGGCAGAACTGGCGGAGCCATTGGGGTTACCGGTCACCCAGGGTGTGCTCATCTCCAGCGTCCAGCCCAATACGGGAGCCGCCCGTGCCGGACTGCGAGGAGGAGATCATGAAGTAGAGGTCAGGGGAGTCGCAGTACGGGCTGGCGGTGACATCATTATCGCGATTAACGGCTATCGGCTCCATTCCTTTGATGATCTGGTAGCCTACCTGGTACGGGAGACCCGGGTGGGGCAGGAGGTGGTGTTGACCATTATCCGCAACGGGGAGGTAATGGAGGTACCCGTTGTGTTGGGAGAGAGATGAGCGTTGCCCGAACGGCCGCCAACCGACGCCAGACACTCACCGGTCAACTCCTCCCTCCAGGCGGTGTCCTCCCTATACGGGAGCAGGCGACCACCAGGCCGGAAGCCCGGACAGAGCAGGATGCCCCAACAAGCGAAAGCCTCCGGTAATGCGGGGGATATGCTGACGTGGGGGGCCGGTACACGAGAAAGCATCGGTGCAGGAGGAGGGAGGGTCTCAGGCAGGCGGGGCGGGCTTTGGCCCACTCCGGACTGAGGACCAGGCGGAATATCCCCCTCCAGGCGCGCAGTTGCCAGGCGCCGGGAGTGAGCAATCGCCTCACACTCTAAAAGGCAACCGATGATGAAGATAAAGTACTTCTCAACATGGCAGAACAATCTTTCAAAACATCGCCTGATGGTGAGCGATTGACCATGACCGAAAACCGGGGCATCCAACGACAATAAAATCGAAGCCTGACACGCGCTTCGTGCGACACGAGGCTGCTCGTGTGCTGTTGTACCTTACCGGCAGGGTCGGCACATAACTCGCCACCCAGAGGCTTACCCCCGCTACATAACCCTTGATTCAGGAGTACAAACCATGTTTAAAGAAGATGAGTTGCGCGAACTTGCTACGGTACAGACCAACACGCCTGTATTGAGCGTCTATCTAAATGTGGACCCACGGGAGCATACGACAGATGAATACAAGCTGGCGCTGCGGCAAATGCTCAAGAAAGCCCAAAGCAGTGCGATGCCTGAGGATTTAGAAGCGGTCGAGCGGTTCGTCCTGCATGAGTACGATTGGTCCGGGCGAGGTATAGTTGTATTTTCCTGCCAGCGGGAGGATTTCTGGCGCACTTATTCTCTGGCTGTACCGGTTGCCTCGCACGTGATGGTGGCCCGTAAGCCTTACATCTGGCCGCTGGCCGCACTGGTGGATGCTTACGGCAGTTACCTGGTAGTCCAGGTAGATCGTCAGGGTGTGAAGCTCTCACTGTACGAAATGGGAGAGCTGGTGGTGACCGACGGTTACGTGGGCGAAGAGGTGCGCAAGCTAAAGAAAGGTCGCGGCTCTTCCGGCGGAGCAGCCCGGCGAGGGGGCGCCCCTATCTCCGGTCGCCACGAGGATGAGATCAGCCAGCGGAATATACGCGAGGCGGTCAGGGCTACGGAGCGCTTCTGCCGCCAGCACGGACCACAGCGGCTGCTCATCGCCGGCGCTGAGCCTACAGTGGCCCAATTCCGCGAATTGCTCCCTAAGGCTCTAAACGAAAAAGTGATCGGCACGTTTAACATTGATATGAACGCTCAGGAGCCCGAGGTGCGCGAAAAATCGCTCGAAATCCTGGAGGAGGTGGAGAGGGAACGGGAGGCTGCCCTGGTGGAAGCCGTCTTCACAGCAGCGGCTAAAGGCCGTGGCGGAGTCATCCGTCTCGCCGATACGCTGGAGGTGGCCCATGAGGGCCGCATCCATACACTGATCATTGCCCGCGATTACCACCAGCCTGGCTACCAGTGCCGTAATTGCGCCTATATCACTGATCAGTATATCGCAAAATGTCCCTTCTGCGGAGGGGAGTTTGCGGAGATCGCGGATGCGACGGAAGCCCTGGTGACAAAAGTTATTGAAGACGGCGGAAGGGTCGAGGTGGTGGATTATCACCCCAAACTGGCTGAATTCGGAGTGGGAGCGCTGCTGAGATATTAGAGCCTATCCGAAAAACGTAACCGACGCATCCCTGTGCGTCGTTATAAGCGGCATAGGGATGCCGCCTGTACGGTTTTTCGGATAGGGTCGTAACTACCTGCGTGCCGACTAAAGTCGCCTGCCATAGGCCTTCGGCCTGCGATCGGCCTGCACCGACCGGGGGCGTCGGCGCAGGCCGACGCCCGGCACAGCGCGCCCAGGAAGGCTGATCTCCAATCAGCGCATAGCGGCAGGCCAATCGGGCAGGTAGTTACATAGGGTCTTAATACCCTGACCCTCCCGCAGGTACCTGCGGGAGGGCAGGCAGTATGTAAATGCACGAACTCTCTATCACTCACTCAATTCTGGACATTGCCCTGGCCCATGCACAACAGGCCAGGGCAAATCGTGTGCTACGGATTAACCTGGTGGTCGGGGAACTCTCGGGGCTGGTCGGAGAATATATCCAGTTCTACTTTGATTTTCTGAGCAAAGAAACGCTCGCTGAGGGAGCTGAATTGACATTCCAGTATGTGCCGGCACGCTTCCGCTGTTCAAATTGCGGGGCAGAGTACGGTCCTGGAGATGCGGACTGGACCTGCCCGGAGTGCGGTGCACTACAACCCACGGTCATAGGGGGCAGAGAATTGCTTGTGGAAAGCATCGAGGTTGAGTGAGCAGGATGACAACGCTCCAGTTACTGGCACGCCAGGAGTCGCCAGAGGGCGATACGCGGAAGGACCTTTTACGTCTGCAGGACGGGGAATGTGTTGAAGTGGTGCTGCTGCGCTACAGGGACCGGCGCAGCGTATGCGTCTCCACACAAATCGGCTGTGCCTGTGGATGCGTATTTTGCGCCACAGGACAGGCGGGTTTTGTGCGCCAGTTGTCTGCTGAGGAGATCGTTGCCCAGGTACTCCACTTCTGGAACGAACTGGTGACCGTGGGCGAGCGGCTCTCCAACATCGTCCTGATGGGGATGGGCGAGCCGCTCCTCAACTACGAGCAAACGGTAGAGGCCATCCGCTGGCTGAGCCATCCCCGTACCCTCGGCTTTGTCCAGCGCCGCATTACCCTCAGCACGGTGGGGATCGTCCCCGGGATCGAGCGGCTGGGTGGTGAAGGATTGTACATCAACCTTGCCGTCTCACTTCACGCTGCGACAGATGAGTTGCGCAACCGGCTGGTGCCCATAGGGCGCCGTTATGACCTGGACCGGCTATGTGCCGCACTGAGAGAGTACACAGCACGTACCGGTCGCCGCGTGATGATCGAATGGGCAATGATCGCCGGGGTTAACGATAGCCTGGATCAGGCAGAGGCATTGGCCGCGCTTTTGCAAGGCATACCGGCGCATGTTAACCTGATACGGCTGAATCCAACGTCCGGCTATGCAGGCCAACCCGCCACCTGGGAAGCGATTGAGGCATTTACAACCGTGCTCGACCGCGCCGGCATACCTCACACCCTGCGTCAGCAGCGCGGCGTCGCCATCAGGGCTGGATGCGGACAGTTGCGCCAGGCGCAGGTTAGTGGTATCACACAGAGCCTGCCCTGTGTCGGCCGGACCACAGACCGGATAGTCGGCGCAGACCTGTAATCTACATGTGGCGGGCAGTTATAGAAACGGAAGGAGTTTATGGGACGAGTTATCCACACTGAAGCTCCGGGAAAAGTGCGTGAACAACTGCGCCGCACCGTCGCAGAGATGTTGCGACGGCTGGGCCAGAAAACCCGACTGGATGACGAGGCTAAGGACCAGGCATCCCTGATCGTTTTCTGCCTCCACGGCATCGCCGATACCGTAGACCAGACGGTGGAAGCCTGGGAGAAACGCGATTACTACCTGAAGGCCGAGAGGTTCAGACGCGAGTGGGACTGGCTGGAACCCGCCACCGACGAGCTGAGCGCGGTCATTCACAGGGGGCAGTGGGAGCGCCTCCCCGAAACCCTTTCCAGGCTCTTCCCCCACTTCGCCGATGTCAAGATCACCCAGATGACCCGTAGCCCGACCCTGTGGCAGGGTGCTTATGAGAAGCTCATCAAAGGTGATGGCTCAAGGCCTTAGCTCGCCTATCACCACAATGCGGTGGGTATCTATCCCGTAGGGGTAACAGGAGATCAGCGTGAGCACCGGACTTGAGGTCGGGTACATCACGCTGACATCGGTGGGGTCAATGATGCGCTTTTGGGTCACCACGTAGCGATATACCTTGCCGGTCGTGTAGACGAAGACCTCGCTACCCAACTCAACGTCCGACAGGTAGCGAAAGATTTCGCCGAAGATGTCGTTATGGGCCGAGATGATGCAGTTGCCGCTCTCACCCGGATTGGCACTGCCGATGTGATGGCCGGCCCCGCGCTTCAGCGATTCCCAGTCATCCCCTTCCACAACGGGCGCGTCCACGCTGATGGACGGTATTACGATACGCACAGCGTGCTCCGGTCCAGGCGTTGGCACCGGCAGCGGAGTGACTTCCTCTACCAGATGGCGCAGGTGAGCGGGGATCTCCTGAGGCGCAGGTCCGCCGGGCGAATCCGGCGGTGTATGCCCTCCTGGAAGCAACGCCACCCGAATTACAGGGGTCGGAGTGGGGGTGGGCAAAGGCGGTAATTGGGTCTGGTAAACGTGTGTGGAGGCGCGGTTGATCTCCTGGAGCGCTTCCATCGCGCTGAGCAGCACGAGTGCCAGTGCGATCACCAGCCCCAGCTCGATTACAAGCAGGCTCTTGTTGAGCACCCAACCCCAGCGCACCGGGCGGCGGACACGGGGAGCTTTTTCCTCCTCCGTGGTCTCTGCCACCGCGCGCGGCCGGTAACTGGCCGTCGCTCCCACATTCTCGAAGCGCCGATAGTCGGTCGGCAGGGGCGGCACATATGGCTCCGGCGTCGGTGGCGCAAGAGGATCGAAGGGAACCCGTCCTTCTGCGTGCTTGCCCAGCCGTCGCAGACGCTCCAGGCGTGCCTGGCGCTTGCGAACGCGCAGTACCTCTTCCAGTTCCTCTATAGTAAGCTCATCAACCGGACGGCGGTCTCTCATCAAGCCATGCCACCGCAAACACTTCCCGCTCGAAAAACCAGTTAAACGGAGGCCAGTTGAACAGGATGTAACGGATCAGTCGAAAGAGGGGATTTTCCCGCCGGTGCTGTGGCGGGGTATCCAGCCACACGCGGGCCCGAAATCCTGCCCGCCGCAGCACGCGCCGCAGGCTGGTTACACTCTGCTCGTTCACGTGCACGTCGAGGTTGGCCGGGATGATCGCACGCGGGTTCTCAGGATAGCGTTCCCCCTCCCCCATCAGCGTCCGCACCAGCCGCACCACCGGGTAGGCATATCTATCGTACCACACATTGGGGGCGGTGTGGATCACGAGCCGGCCATCCCGGCGTAGCACGCGTCGCGCCTCGGCCAGCGCCTGGTCCAGCTCCCAGGGATGCAGGTGCTCAACCAGGTCAAACATCAGCACGCGGTCGAAGACACCGTCAAGGAAGGGCAGCCATCTGGCATTGGCCTGACACACCGCTCCGCTGCTCCGCGCCATATAGAGCGCAGCCGGCGCGAAATCAACGCCGTAGGCATGTATGCCTGACTCCGTACAGCGGCGCAGAATCTCCCCCCGTCCACATCCCACGTCCAGCACCCGCATCCCCGGCGCGACCTCGGCCACCTCGAAGGCCTGCCTGAGCCGACGTGACAGATGCGCTCCCTCACTGGCGACAAATTCCTCATACCCTTCGCAAGAGCTGAGGAAATAGCGCTCATCGTACAGGTCAGGGCGTACTGATGGAATCTTTTCGCTTTCCAAGGGTCTTCCCCCACGCATTATAAACCGCCGTCTGAACCAGGTCAAGCGGTACCCCAGGTCGAGCAGAGCCATTTTCAGCAGACGCATCTCTTCAATCCCCAGCACAGCGGCCATCAATCCGTAGACTGTGACCCCTACGGCACCCCCAACCACTACCGGTATCAGCTCGCCCGCCAGGCCAGGCAGCTTTACCAGGCCGGCTGTCACAACCTGTACTGCCATACCCATCACCAGAGACGCCCCGGTGGCTTTCAGGACAAGCCGCCATATCCCGTGCTTACCCAGGCTGCCGATGGCTCGCTGGAGCAAGACCAGCATGATTATAGCATGTGCCGCCCACTTCAGTGAATTGGCCAGGATCAGGCCGTTCAGTGTCAGCGCGATAAATAAGGCTGGCGTCAGCGCCATAAATACGTAAAGACCCACGGTGACTGCGCCCACCAGCGCTGGCGTCCATGTGTCCTTGCGGGCGTAGAAAGCGAAGATCAGCGGCTGATCTACCGCAGCGAAGATCAGCCCAACCAGATGGCAGCGCAATGCGGCGACCGTACCCAGCGTATCGACGCCGGTGAAGCCGCCGTGTTCGAAAACCAGTGCGACTAAGGGGGTCGCCAATACCCACAAACCTGCCGTTGCCGGAATAGTGAGAGCCAGCACCAGACGCAGCCCCTGCGCCAGTGTGGCTTTGAAAGGGCCGGTATGGCCACCTGCTGCCTGCCGGGACAGTGTGGGAAGGATGGCTACGGAAACGGCAAGGGAGATCAGTCCCAGCGGGAACTGGATCAAAGTAGCCGAATATTGCATCCAGGGGATGCTCGAGGCGCCGGTGCGCGAGGCCAGGTTGTAGCTCAATATCACGCCCAGCGAGTCCACGATCAACCCCAGAGCGATGGGGACGTAAAGCTGGCCGATGCGACGCAACGCCGGATGACGAACATCCAGCGTGAAGCGGATACGGACTCCGCGCAGCCCGGGCCACTGCAAGGCCACCTGCAGTACGGCGCCGGCCAGGAGGCCCAGAGCCATGCCTGACACACCCAGGCGCTTCCCCAAAAGCAGGCCCAATGCCACGATCGCGGCGTTATAAGCGGCCGCGGTGAAAGCTGGCAGAGTAAACCGCTTCAGCGCGTACAACGTTCCCGAGATAATGCCGGCTGCATTGAGGAATACAACTGCCGGCAGCATCACCCTGAGCAGGCGAACGGCCTCCCATTGAAACCGCGTTGCGTATCCTCCTGCCATCGCCCACACAATCTGGGGAGCCAACAACTCGCCTGCCAGAACGGTGGCCGAGAGCACAACGGCTATCAGGCTGAGCAGAGTGCTGACCAGGCGCCCCAGTTCGGCCCTCCGCTCCGGTGCAACATAATCGGAAAGCACAGGCACCAGTGCCGAGCTGATGATACCACCGACCAGAAAGTCGTACAGCAGGGTTAGGACACGCATGGCTACCTCAAGCGCCCCAACCGAACCCGTGGCGCCGAACAACCCCGCCTTGACCATCTCGCGCACCAGCCCCAGCACACGGCTGGCTATATTGCCCAGCGCGATGATGCCGGCTGCCTGCGCCACCTCAACATGCGTTTCAGAATGCTCCTCGTACAAATCGCCTCCCCGCCAACCGATCTTTCTCCAGTGCCCCCAAAAGTATACTGCACTTCGGGAGTGACCACAAATACTGTCACCCAACCGTAACGCTTCTGTAACCTGTACCCGCTGCGCGTGAGATACAATTAGGTATGAGGGCAAAAGTGACACGTGGGCAGGCTTTCTGGCCTGCCAGCAGCCTGGAAAGGCTGCTTCACGTGCGGCTTTTGCCACAATGCACAATAAGATTGCTGCACAAAACAGACCGCCAGTGACGGGGGCAGAAAAATAAAGTGGACTTTGACCAGTTGTTCCGTAAATATCAGGAAGAAATCGAAACACAATGGCTGGCGCTGGCAAGAAGCCTGCCCGCCTATGCTTCTATCTCACCAGAAGAAGGATGTTCAAGCTTTCGCAGTCTCCTCCAGGCTCTGCTGGCAGGCTCGCCGGAAGAGCAGGAAGAGAAAATACGTCTGTGGATCGAGCATGAAATCGGAGCACGTAAAGCACAGCCCTCTGAGTTGCCTCAGCTCCTCGAAAACCTGTCCCAAATCCTGCGCCGATTGCTCCCCCCATCGGAAATTGCGATGCTCAACGGCCGCCTTGAGACCGGGATGGGGGCCGCAGCCCGCTGCTTTGCTGCCGAGGTTGAGCGCCTGGCAACGGAAAAGGCCCATCTGGAAGCACTTAACGAGATCGCACGCGAACTGGCCGCCAGTCTCGACCCGAAACTGATGCTCCACCGGGTGCTGAGCGAGGTTGTGCGGGCTATCGGCGGTAATATGGGCGTGATCCACCTGCTGGACAACACAAGCGGCCTCATCATACCCGAGGCAACGTACCGCTGGGAATGGGCGACAGGCCAGACAATCCCTCTCGCAGCGATACCCACGGAGTGGCAGTTAGGCAAGACAGAAGCCCACTGGTACCTGCCCGATTTGGCCCTGGAAATGCCCCCCGGATGGTTGAAAGCACTGACAGGCCCAGATATGCGCTCTCTGCTTGTAGCACCGTTGATCGCCGGCGGCGCATTTATGGGGCTGGTGACCGTGGCAAGTTCTCGGCCGGAGGCCTTCCGCCCGTCTGACATTCGGCTCTTCGGGGCAGCGCTCAGCCACATCGCTACTGCCCTTGGCAATGCCGAGATGTATCATCTGATCACCCGACAGGCTCAGGAACTCGGCCAGATGCTGCGCCATCAACAGGAGGAGGCCACCAAGAGCCAGGCCATCCTTGCCTCCATCGCCGACGGTGTGGTCGTGAACGATGTCGAGGGAAAGACCATCCTGGTGAACCCGGCCGCCGGGCGTATCCTGGATACCCCTGTTGACCAGCTTACGGGACGGGACTTTCGCACCCTTTTCTCTATTTTCGGCAGCCGTGGGGGAGAGGAGGCGATCAGCGCGCTCGAGAATATGCTGAGTGCCCCTGAAACGACGAGGGTGCACAAAGCGTTCAAGACAACACTGGAAGTGAACGGCCGCATCATCCGCGCTCACCTTTCGCCGGTGCTTACGGCACGGGGTGAATTTCTGGGAGTGGTCACTATCCTGCGCGATGTCACAAAAGAAGTCGAGGCGGACCGGGCCAAAAGCGAGTTCGTCTCCACCGTATCCCACGAGCTACGCACACCTATGACCTCCATAAAGGGCTACGCCGATCTTCTCTACGCCGGCGCTGTCGGCCCACTCAACGAGGAACAGAGGCGTTTTCTGGGCATCATCAGAGATAACGTCGAGCGACTGACCGCCCTGATCAATGATCTGCTCGACATCTCGCGGGTCGAGAGCGGCCGGATACGCTTCGAACCCAGGCTTATCCAGATCAGCGATGTGATCGCCGATGTGATCAAGGTGATGGTCGTCTCAGCCGAAGCCAAACGTCAGACCCTCACCTATGAGGTGATCGGCCGCATCCCGGAGATCATCGGCGACCGGGACAGGCTCAATCAGGTGGTGACCAACCTGGTCAGCAATGCCATTCGCTATACTCCCGAAGGCGGCAGGATCGAGGTGAAGGTCTACGCTGTCGAGGGGGCCGTGCGGGTAGACGTGCGTGATAACGGCATCGGCATCGCCCCCGACGACCTGGGGCACATCTTTGAGCGCTTCTATCGCGCCGACCACCCGCTGGTTGTGGAAACGACGGGCACCGGCCTGGGCCTCTCTATCGTCAAAATGTTCGTGGAGATGCACGGTGGCAGAGTATGGGTGGAGAGCAAACTGGGTGAGGGCAGCACCTTCACCTTCATATTGCCTGTGCCGACCGGAGAGGCGAAGGAGGCGGAGGGCCGCCGGCCGTTGCCGCGTATTATGACCCGCACCCGCCTGATCTTCTTCGTTGAGGATGACCCGGAGACCGCCGCTTATGTGAAGAAACTGCTGGAGGGCAACGGGTATCAGGTCTTCGTCCTGGGACGCGGCCGCGCCGTCGTCTCCAAGGCCGAGGATAGACAGCCCGATCTGATCATCCTGGACCTGATACTCCCTGACGTTGAAGGGCTGCAGGTACTCCGCTGGTTAAGGGAAAACCCTGCCACCGCCGACATACCTGTCATTGTGATGTCCATCGCGCAGGACGATGGAAGTGCCTGGAAGCTGGGCATCGTGGACTATCTTACCAAGCCTGTGGAAGATGATGACTTGTTGCGCAGCGTCGAGAGAGCCCTGACCTGGCAGGGCCGTGTGCTGATCGTTGAGGATGACGTAGATACCGCGGGTCTGCTCTCCGCCACCATGCGCCAGATAGGTTTCACTCCGCTGGTTGCTGCCAACGGTTACGAAGCACTGGCCATGGCCCGTCGCTACCGCCCCGACCTGATCCTGCTCGACCTGCGCCTGCCTGGGATGGATGGTTATGAATCGCTTACCCATCTCAAACGAGACGCTGTAACCCAGACCATCCCTATCATTGCCATCTCCGCTCACGTTGCCGATGTGGAAAAGGAACGCAAGCGCCTCATCGCGTTAGGCGCCAATAGCTTCCTTGCCAAGCCATTCCTGATCGAGGACCTGCTGGCTGAGGTGGAAGCAGCACTGCAATCGGTCACCGTGCCCCCACAGGTGTTTAACGAACGGATCAACTCTGCGAGTGTGGGCTGAAGGTCTGCGTTGCTTTCCACCGGAAGACGGCGGGGGTGTCCCAATTTTGTCGGACCTGGCCGCTTTGCAGGACAACTGCTCGCAGTTGTCCTGCAACTTTGGGATACACCAAAGACGGCTGCGAGGTTGACACCCGCCGATTATCGGCTATAATCAGCCCACAGGAAAGGGGCGCTATCGTGACCTATCACGGTAGCGCCTTTGGTGTATTCAGCACGCGCTATAAGGAGGGCCGGTGAAGATTAGTTTTGGCACTGATGGCTGGCGGGCCGTCATTTCCGATACCTTCACTTTCGCCAATGTGCGCCTGCTATCACAGGCTATCGCAGACTACGTGCTCGAAGAGTCGGCCAACAAGAGGCCCGAGGTAGTCGTGGGCTTCGATACCCGCTTCCTCTCCGACAGATATGCAGCGGAGGTGGCCCGCGTTATGGCGGGGAACGGCATCATCGCCCACCTCACCCGTGCTGACGCTCCCACCCCGGCCGTCTCTTACGCGGTGGTGCACAAGCAGGCAGTGGCCGGCGTGATGATCACCGCGAGCCACAACCCGCCGCGCTACAACGGCATCAAGCTTAAGGCCGCCTTCGGCGGTTCTGCGCTGCCGGAACAGGCCCGACGCGTCGAGGCTCACCTGGCGCGCAACCAGGAGCTGGGCCGTGAGCCACGCGCAATGGACTACCAGGAAGCGCTGGACCAGGGGCTGATTCAGCGCTTTGACCCGGCCTGGATTTACTACGAACACCTGGGGCGGCTCGTGAATCTGGATGTGATCTCTGACGGAGAACTCTGTGTGGTGACCGACGCCATGTATGGGTCGGGACGCAAGTGTATCGCCGATATGCTGGCGCGCACACGCTGCCGGGTGTACCAGATCCGCAGCGAAATGAACCCCGGCTTCGGAGGCATCCATCCAGAGCCTATCGCTCGCTACCTCAGCGCTCTGAGATCGGCAATTCAATCCTGCCATGCCGATATAGGACTGGCCACCGATGGGGATGCCGATCGCATCGGTGCGATGGATGCGCACGGCAATTTCGTGGACCCTCACCACATCTTCGCGCTCGCCCTCCGTTACCTCTTCGAGGCGCGGGGGTGGAGAGGCACCGTAGTTAAAACCGTTTCCACCACCCGTATGGTGGACCGGCTGGCAAACCGTTATGGACTGCCACTGGTAGAGACGCCTGTCGGGTTCAATTACATCGCCGACCATATGCTGAACGGGGATGTGCTGATCGGGGGGGAGGAATCAGGCGGTATGAGCATCAAGGGCCACATCCCGGAGGGCGACGGTGTCCTTATGGGGCTGCTTCTGCTGGAGCTGGTCTCCGCAGCCCGCGTTCCGCTGCACGAGCTGGTATCTGACCTCCAGCGCGATGTCGGCCCGGCGCTCTACATCAGACAAGATATCCCCCTCCGACATCCGGTGGCAAAGGCTCAGATGGTTGCCCGTCTGACCGGCGATGCCCCTGCCAGCCTGGGAGGCCAGGAGGTGGTCAGCGTGGATACCCTGGACGGAGTGAAATATCTGCTGGCCGACGATTCCTGGCTGCTGATCCGCCCTTCGGGCACCGAGCCGGTACTCCGCGTCTATGCCGAGGCCCGGGATGAAGTGATGGCACAGGAGCTGGTAAGATACGGGGAACGGATGGCCGCCTGCGCCTGAGTCAGCAGATTTGTACAGGGATTGTGCCAATGCGTTCTTTCTTCCTGGCTATCGAGGGAGTAATCGGGGTGGGTAAGACCACCCTGGCCCGTCTGCTGCAACCTCGCTTCGGCGCAGAGGTGTTGTTGGAAGCATTTGAACATAACCCATTCCTATCTGCTTTCTATGCCGACCGTGCTCGCTACGCTTTCCAGACCCAGATTTTTTTCCTCCTCAGCCGTTACAGCCAGCATCAAGAGGTACCAGCACTGCTCAACCGTGCCCCTCTCATCACCGACTACACCTTCGCTAAAGACAGTCTGTTCGCACAACTGAACCTCAGCGGAGAGGAATGGGAAGTATACAGGCAGTTATACACCATCCTGGCCGACCGGGTACCGCTGCCTGACCTGGTCATCTATCTGCGCGCCGATACCGACCTGCTGATGCTGCGCATCGCCATGCGCGACCGCTCCTACGAGCGGGAGATGGATCGGGATTACATCGAGTCAGTGCGGCAGGCTTATGAACAATACTTCTCCGCCTATACTTTGACTCCGCTGCTGATCATTGACGCCAACGAGCTGGATTACGTGCACGACCCGGAGGCCCTGGCCTTCATCGAGGGGCAGGTGCGCACGGCACTCGGTCTGGGAGTACACCAACGCCCGCTGCCACAGATGGAGATCACCAGTCTGCCGGTGAGGCCGGCAGCGGGTGGTACCATCCAGCAGGCAGAAGCGGGGCCGGTGGCTTACTTTATGGCCGCCAACGCCGCTATGGGGCGTCTTGGCAATCTCATGGCCGGCCATCACGGACCAGGAGAGCGGGACAGAGAGCTGAGGAGTGCCCTTCAAGAGACAGTACAGGGGTTAAAACGGCTGGCTGCCGTGCTGGGGGTGGAGTGGGATGTACTGTTGAATTGAATCTTGATTCCTGCATCCTGCGTCTTGCATCATGCATCCTGCGTCCTGCGTCTTGCATCATGCATCCTGCGTCCTGATTCCTGCATCCTGCGTCCTGATTCCTGCATCCTGCGTCCTGATTCCTGCATCCTGCGTCCTGATTCCTGTGAGATGACCAGGATGAACAAAGTCGTTTATCTGACAGCTTCTGACGAAGCCGGCCGCCGTGGCCTGCTCAATATCCTGCTGTCCGGTATGGCAGCGATCACTGTTGTGACGCTGGTACTGGCCCTGGCGCTGAGAGTCAAGTACGGCCCTCTGGCTCACATCGTCAGGCTGGCCCACCTGACTGCAGCGGCACTTGTCGGCTTTGGGTTGGTGTACATCATCAATCGTTGCTGGTCGTCTCAGGTAGCGGCCGGCCTGTTCGTGATGATCCTTTTCGTCGCCCTGCTTCTTGGAGACGATCCCTGGCAACTTGTGCACGGTCGCAGCACCTATATGTTCGTGATTCCTATCTTCGTGGCCAGTATCGTGCTGCGCCCGTGGGCCAGCTTTGTGATGGCCTTCCTGAGCTGGGCTGCTGTCGGTGTACTGGCGTCGAACGTGCTCCACAGCGCAGTCCCTATACCGACTGTACTGGGGTTCTTTGCCATCGCTATCATCTCCTGGCTGGCGGCGCGCGGGCGTGAGCAGGCGTTCATGGAGCTTCAGGCCGTGAACCTGGAACTGGACCGGCGGGTGGAAGAGCGCACACGTAACCTGGCGGAAGCGCTGGAGTGGAACACTAAATTGTACAGGGCTGCCACGGCGATCGGCTCCGAGATCTCTCTGGGTGCAGTCCTGCGCACCACGGCTGAGCAGATGGCCACTGCCCTCGGCACGGGCAGGTGCATCATTTCGCTGGTGAGTCACCAGGAGAATTGCGTCGAGGTAGCAGCGACCTTTCCGGAGGACGCAGCAAGAGAGGGCACAAAGAGAGACCTCCACGCCTTCTCGCAGGTTCTGAGGGAACGCGGGGTCAAAGTGCTCTGGAGCGACGATCCGGCGCTCGCCCGGCCAGAAGCGGAACTTCTGAGAGACTATAACGCCCGTACCCTGGTCATCCTTCCGCTCGTTGCACATGACAGGGTGTCAGGCTTTGTGGAGTTGGTTGATGAAATGACAAAGAGGAGTTACACAACTGAGGAAATTCAACTGGCCGAAAGTCTGGCGGCGCATGCCGCCCTGGCGCTCGAGAACGCGCGCCTTTACGAACAGGCCCGCAAGGAAATAGCCGAGCGCAGCATGGTAGAAGAGGCTCTGCGTAAGAGCGAAGAACGTTACCGCACTCTGGTGAACCAGGCTCCCATCGGCATCGTCACCTGTGACCGGAATGGGAACATCATCCACGTTAACCCGGCTCTGCTCGAAATTTTGGGCTCTCCCGGTGAAGAGGCCACACGTCAGTTTAACCTGCTGACGATGCCCAACCTGGTGCAGGCCGGGATCGCTCAGGCCTTCGGGCAGTGCATGGAAGAGGCCATCCAGATCACCGCCGAGTACGCTTACGTCTCCTACTGGGGCAGGGAGAGCATTATGCGCATACACCTGGCCCCGCTGCGCGACGAGCAGGGAACGGTAAACGGCGCCCTGGCGTTGGTTGAGGACGTGACCAGACAGCGCAGGCTGGAGGAACAACTGATCCAGTCGGCCAAGCTGGCCTCCATTGGCGAACTGGCCGCCGGAGTGGCTCATGAGATCAACAACCCGATCAATGGCATTATCAACTACGCCCAACTGCTGCTGAACAAGGCCGAACCCGGCAGCCGTGAGGCCCGCTTCATCGAGGGCATCATCCGCGAAGGGGAACGTGTGGCCGAGATCGTGCGCGATCTGCTTACATTCGCCCGTGTTGACCCTGACACCGGCACCAGCCCTGCTTACATACGTGACATCCTGAAAGCGACGCTCACCCTGGTAGGGCAGCAACTGGAGAAAGATCATATCATGCTGGAGATAGAGGAAACCCCCAATCTCCCACCGGTCCGTTGCCGCAGTCAGCGTATCCAGCAGGTTTTCCTCAATCTGATTTCCAACGCTCGCAGTGCCCTGAACGAGCGTTTCCCTGCCGCCGACCCGAACAAAAAACTGACCATCCGCATCGAAGAGGTGCACAAAAATGGGAAGCGTTATATACGCACTTCTTTCCATGATCGAGGCACAGGTATCTCACCGCAAAACCTGCCTCACATCTTTACCCCCTTCTTCACCACCAAGCGCCCGGGGGAAGGAACCGGCCTGGGGCTGTCCGTGAGCTACGGTATCATTCGGGATCATGGCGGAGAGATAACAGTGGAAAGCGTCGAAGGGGAATACGCCATATTCAGGGTAGACCTGCCAGTAAACCAGGGGTGAACTGAGGCGACATGACGCATGTGTTGGTAGTTGACGATGAGCTGAGCATTCGCGAGACCTTCCAGGTCTTTCTGGAAGACGCGGGATATCAGGTGAGCACCGCGGCCGACTTCTTCAGCGCTGAGGCGCTTCTGACCAGCCAGCCGTGCGATATAGTGGTGGCCGACGTGATCCTGCCCCGCGTGAACGGGCTGGAACTATTGGAACTGGTGCACCGGATTGACGACTCTATCCCGGTCATCATCATCACCGGCGAGCCGGATGTGGCCACGGCAGCCGAGGCAGTACGACGTGGCGCTTATGATTACCTGGCCAAACCGGTCACCCACAAAGCATTGCTGGGCGTGGTCGGCCGCGCCGCCGAAAAGAAACGCCTTCTGGACGAAAAACGCCGCCTGGAGGCGGAAAATCGCGCCTACCAGCTCGAACTGGAGCGCATGGTCGCTCAACGCACGGCTGAACTTGAGCAGCGCAACCGGGAGTTGACCGCCCTGATCGAAATAGGCCGGGACATTTCCGGAATCCTTAACCTGACAGAAGTGCTGAAGCAGGTAACCCGTCGCACGGCTCAGGCCTGCGGAGCCCACCGCTGTTCTATCCTGCTCCTCGCCGGGGATGGCAAAACACTGATTCCCCTGATGTCTCAGTTTAGCAACGGCCACAGCGACGAGACGCTGTGGCAGAAGTTTGTTAACCTGGCCTGGCCCACGACTCTGGACCGGCTTCCAGAGTGGGAGCAGCTCACCCGTGAGCAGCGCCCGCTGTTCTTACCGGAGGCTTCCAGTACATCTTTGCCCGAACAATGGCTCCAGCCCTTCGGTGTCAGGAGCCTGCTGCTCGTGCCACTTGTCGCCAAAGGAGAAGTGATCGGGGTCATGGTGCTCGATCAGGTGGAGGCAGATAAAGGATTTACCGCTGCCCAGATAGAGCTGGCCGCAGCGATCGGCGCCCAGGCAGCCATTGCCATTGACAACGCTCGCCTTTTTGAGGCAGAGCAGCACAGGCGGCAGGAAGCAGAGACCCTCTACCGTGCCACCCAGGCGCTCACCACCACGCTCGACCTGGACCAGATTTTCGAGCGCATCCTCAGTGAATTGCAACAGGTGGTGCCATACGATAGCGCCTCTATCCAACTGCTCCGTGAGGACGGATGCCTGGAGATCATCGGCGGGCGTGGGTTCTCCAATCCGGATGAAATCATCGGCCTGCGCTTTGACACCTCCAAAGGTGACAACCCCAACAGGGAAGTGGTGTGTCACCATGCTCCCTTAATCGTGGATAACGCACCGGCACTATACCCCGCTTTCCGCGCAGAACCCCACGCTTCCGCCGGCATCCTCTCCTGGATGGGAGTGCCCCTGATGTTCGGCGACCGCCTCATTGGCCTGCTCAGCCTGGATAAGCGCGAAGCAGGGTTCTACACCCAGGAGCACGCACGTCTGGCCGAAGCGTTCGCGGCCCAGGCGGCCATCGCAATTGAAAACAGCCGTCTCTACAACGAGGTCAGGCGCTCGGCCGAGGAAATGACCACGCTCTACCACATCTCCCTGGAAATGGGCGGTTTCACGGAGCTATCCGACCTGCTGTGGACGATCTGCGATCGGGCGGCCAGACTTATTAATGTGGATAAGGGAGGGCTTTACCTCTATGACCCCCGGCGTCAGGAACTGGAACTCGCCGTCGCCTACAAGCTCAGGGGCGATTTCATCGGCACGCGCCTCAAGCTGGGGGAAGGGGTCGCCGGACGCGTCGTGCAGACGGGCCAGCCACTTATCGTGGATGACTACTCCCACTGGGAAGGAAGGGCACGCGTGTACGAAGGGGAGCAGTTCACGACGGTTATCAGCGTGCCACTCAAATGGAAAGAGCGGATCATCGGGGCAATGACCCTCTCCGGAGAGGCTGAAGAGCGCGTATTTACGGCCGAGGATGAGCGTCTGCTCAGTCTGTTCGCACAGCAGGCTGCGCTGGCCATCGAAAACTCGCGTCTCTACCATGAAGCAAAACGCCTGGTGGATGAACTGACCGTTCTCCACAATATTGATATTGCCATTACTTCGACTCTGGAGCTGGATAAACTGCTGGAGATAGTCTATGAGCAGGTTGACCAGGCCATGCACCCCACCGCGTTCTATATCGGCCTGTATAATGCGGACAGAGACGAGCTAAATGTGTTGCTCACGGTGGAGAACGGCCAACGCTTACCGCCGCTGACCCTCAAAGTAGAGGAAACGCGCGGGCTGAGCAGTTGGGTCATCCGCACCGGACAGCCGCTGTGGATAGATGACCTGGAAGCGGAGCAGACAGCCCTCCCCGTGGAGGCGATCACAATAGGGCAGCCCGCCCGTGCGGCGATGCTTCTGCCCCTGATCTCCAAAGGCAAGACTATCGGCGTCATCTCTGCCCAATCCGACCGTCCCCACGCCTTCGATGAGGGCCATCGGCGGCTCTTCTCCGGTATCGCCAGTCAGGTGGCCATTGCTCTGGAGAACGTGGTCCTGTTTGAGGAAACCAGGCGTCGGCTGGCCGAGACACGTCTGTTGCAGGAATTGATGCATACCACCGCTTCCACGCTGGATTTCGATGAGGTGCTGGCCCGTGCTATGGAGATACTGAGGAGAGAGCTACACCTGGACCAGCTCACCTTCACCGTGCCCAACGAAGACGGCACCGCTCTTTACGTCCATTCCTCGCTCCGGGGCCCGGATGTGGTGCCACCCGGGCTTGCTGTGCCGCTGGAGAGAAGTGTGAGCGGGGTGGTCTACCGGACCGGAAAGCCGCAGCTCATCCCCGACGTACGGGAGGTGCCCTACTTTTTCGAAGTCACGCCGGGCATCCGTTCCGAGCTGACGGTGCCGGTAAAGGTGGCAGACCGCGTGGTCGCCATTCTGGACATCGAAAGTTACCGGCCGCATGCCTTCGATCAGGACGACCTGAATCTCTTCCTGGCCATTGCGTCTCAACTGGGCGTGGCCCTGGAAAATGCGCGGCTATACAAGGAGACCAGTCGCCGGCTCGCCGAGGCCGTCCTGATCCAGGAAGTGATGCTGGCTGCCTCCTCGACGCTGGACCTCGACCTGGTGATCGAGCGGACTGTAAAAGCGCTCCACCGCGCTCTGAATATTGAGGAGGTGGCTCTCCTGCTGCCGGATGAACAAAGTAAATTCCTGGTCTTCTACTCGCCCTCAACCGGAAAGCAGGGCCAGGCAGAAGTCACAAAGCTACCCATCGAAGACAGCCCGGCAGGGCAGGTGTATCTGACCGGTCAGCCGGTACTGCTGCGCGATGTAGCAGCACAGAGGGAGACGCTGGCTAAACAATTCACTTTCGATCCCACCGTGCGTTCCTTCCTTGCTGTGCCGGTGCAGTCCGGCCCCAACATCACGGCCGTGCTGCAGGCAGAAAGCCGTACCCCGGGGGCTTTCGGCGAGGATGAGCTGCGCGTCTTCACCACCATAGCCGGCCAGTTAGGGGTTGTTTTGGAAAACGCCAGGCTTTACAAAAAACTGGAGGCGCAGACCACGGAACTATTGAGGGCCTACCGGGAATTGCAGGAAGTGACGCGGTTGCGCACGGAGCTGGTGCAGAACGTGAGCCACGAGCTGCGCACCCCGCTCAGCCTGATCCAGGGATACACCGAGCTGTTGCTTGAAGGTGACCTTGGCCCACTGCCTCAGAAACAGCAGAAGGTGCTCCAGACGATCCGCGAGCGGGCAGCCGGTCTGGCACGCTCAATCCATAACCTGACCATGCTCCAGAACATGCCCCGCCTCATCCTGGAACGTACCCAGGTCTCGCTTGTGGACCTGCTGCACAGTGCCGTATCCGGATTCCAGGTCCTTGCGGAGAGGAGTGGTATCGTCTTCCAGGAACACCTGGCCGATGACCTGCCTGTGATATGGGCGGACCGGGAACGGATGGAGCTGGTGTTCAGCCACCTGATAGAAAACGCCATCAAGTTCAGCCCCCATGGTGGCACGGTCTCCATTCACGCCTGGGCAGATGAGCATTGGGTATACGTTTCCGTGAGGGACGAGGGAATTGGTATCCCCCAGGACCGTCTCCACCTCATCTTCGAGCGCTTCTACCAGGTGGACGGCAGCGCCAGCCGACGCTTCGGCGGGATGGGTGTGGGTCTGGCGCTGGTCTGGGAGATCGTTGAAGCACACGGTGGGACAGTGACGGTGGAAAGCGAAGTGGGAAAGGGCAGTAACTTCACTGTTGCCCTGCCACGCACCAATTGACGGACATATGCTCGCATAAGGTAATTCACAGGACTTACGCAATGGACAGCATTGTCACCGCAAAAATTTGCGACCTGTGCGGTTAGATTGAATTCAGCGCAGAGAACTCAAAGGACGTAAAGATTTCGTAACTACTCAGCCTGCCCATGCAGTGCCGTGCGGACCACAGTCCGCACGAGGCAGATACTTAAACGCTGGCCACACTGAGACACCCGCAAATGGCTCAGATGGCCTTGACCCGCCAGACTGTAGTCCGGCGGGCACAGGCTGAATAGATACAAGATTTTTGCGGTTTTCCAACTGCACAGGTGGGAAAATTTGGGGTGGCTCATAACTGGTTGACACCCTGATACCAACGCACAAGTCATAACGATGATGAAGCGTTTTATCGCCATCGCGGGCAACATAGGAGTGGGTAAATCTACCCTGGCCCTGCTCCTGAGCAGGCGGCTGGGGTGGGAGCCTTTCCTTGAAGCCGTCGAGGATAATCCTTACCTGGCCGATTTCTACCAGGATATGGAGCGCTGGAGCTTCCATTCGCAAATCTACTTTCTCTCACGCCGCCTGCGCCACCACTGGGAACTGCTCCAGCATGCCAACCCGGTGATTCAAGACCGGACCGTTTATGAGGATGCCGAGGTATTCGCTCAAAATCTCTACCAGCAGGGACTGATGAGCGAGCGGGACTATCGTAGCTACCGGGAGTTATACGAGGTGGTCACCGCAGTGCTTCCTCCGCCAGACCTGATCATCTACCTGCGCGCCTCGGTGCCGGTGCTCCTTGAACGTATCCGTAAGCGTGGACGCCCCTACGAGAAAGGCATCCCGTCCGTCTATCTGGAACAACTTAACAGGCTCTACGAAATCTGGATCGCCAGGTTTTCCCTTTGCCCGGTGCTGAGTATACCCTCAGATGATATGGATTTCGTGCTTAATTCCAGGCATCTCGAGCTGATTACCGAAAAGGTCCTGGAGAAGCTACATGGGCGGGAGGAGGTAGTGTTCGACACACGATGACTCCCACAGTAGCACAATCACAAATCATCTCTCTTCAAAATCGCATCCGCGATCTGACCTTTCTGCATGAGACCAGCCGGGTCCTCACATCCACCCTTGATCTGGACGATGTGTTGCGCTCCCTGATGTCCCAGGTGCGCGAATACTTCCAGGTAGAGGCCGCATCGGCGGCCCTGCTGGATGAGGCAACAGGTGAGATTGTGTTTCGCGTCGCCGTGGGTAAGGCCTCTAACGAGGTGATCGGCCTGCGCTTACGCCCCGGCCAGGGCGTCGCTGGCTGGGTCATCCAGACCGGAGAGCCGACCATCATCCCTGTCGCACATGCTGACGCCCGTTTCTACACCATCATAGACGACCGAACCGACTTTTATACACATGCCATGCTCGCCGTCCCGGTGAAGGTCGAAGGCCAGCCCATCGGCGTGATCGAAGTGCTCAATCCTGCCACAGGCCACTTCACCCGGGACACTCAGGAATTATTGCTCGCCGTAGCAGATATCGCGGCCATCGCCATACGCAACGCCAGGCTTTACGAGCGGGCCAGGCAGGCCGAGCAACGCTATGAAAGCCTCTTCAACGAAAGCTCTGACCCTATCGTCGTGCTGGCCCCGGACGGCAGAGTCATCAATTTCAACCGGCGGGCAATGGAGATTTTCGGCCGCCTGGCTACAGCGCGAAACGATGGGCTGGAAGACGCATATTTCTGGCATATCATCGGTGTGGAAGAAAAAGAGTTTCAGGACACTCTGCTCCAGGTCCGGCAGGGCAAGAGCCTCAAAACAGAGCTTAAACTGACCGTTCAGACACCGGACGGCGAGGAACCCCGCACCCTGGAAGCCACTATGACCCGGATTGACTATGGAGGCCATGAGGCCATCCAGTGGATCGGCCACGACATCTCCGAGCGCGTGGCGTTCGAGCAACTGCGCACAGACCTGATTAACATGATTATCCATGACCTGCGCAACCCGTTGGGCAGCATTATGAGCAGCCTCCAGTTGCTACACACCGGCCTGCTCGAACGGGATCAAACGTTGCCGTTCAAAAAACTGGTCAGCATTGCCATCCGCAGCGGCCAGAAGATGTATCGCCTGATTGACTCGCTTCTGGATACCGGACGCTTCGAGGCCGGCGAGGCTGAACTGAAGAAAGTCCCTGTCAGCCCCGGTGCCTTAGTCCAGGAAGCGATCGAGCAAATTCACCCGCTGGCACTGAACAGGGGCCAAAAGCTGGAGAGCTACGTGGAACCGGACTTGCCGCCGGTGGTGGCCGATCCGGATATCATCCTGCGCGTACTGACCAATCTGCTGGACAATGCGGTCAAGTTCACCATGGGGCCGGGGACGATCGCTGTGGAGGCCAGACAGGCCGACCGGGAGATACTCTTCTCCGTTACAGATAGCGGACCGGGTATCCCGCCCGAATCGCAACAGCGTGTTTTTGAGCGCTTTGTGCGGCTGGAGAGCTCCGAGGGTACCAGAGGCACCGGCCTGGGGCTGGCCTTCTGCAAGCTCGCCGTCGAGGCCCACGGCGGACGCATCTGGGTCGAAAGCGAAGCAGGCCACGGAGCAACCTTCCGCTTCACTCTGCCACTTGGCGACCGCTCATCGCCACCAGCCGGCAGGGTGCAGGATGCAGGGTGCAGGACGCAGGAGTGATGACCACACGACTGTACTACACGGACGCCTATCGCACTCAATTTGTTGCCCGGGTAATGGAACGGCTCACCTGGGAAGGTCGCCCCGCCGTGGTCCTCGACCAGACCCTCTTCTATCCCACCTCTGGAGGTCAACCGGCCGACCGGGGTGTGCTGAACGAGACCCCCGTGCTCGATGTCGTCGTGCGGGAGTCGGACGGAGCCATCATCCACATCACAGCAGACGAGCCGGAGCAGGAATTGCTCGAAGGCACGATAGATTGGCCGCGCCGCTTCGATCATATGCAGCAACACACCGGCCAGCATATCCTTTCCGCAGCATTCGAGCGCCTGCTGGATGCCGACACAGTGGGGTTTCATCTCGGCACGCAGATAAGCACGGTGGACATCGCCCGCTCCAGGCTGGAGCAGGAAGCCACCAGAGCGGTCGAGGAACTGGCCAATCAGATCGTCTGGGAAGACAGAGCCGTCATCACCCGCTTTGTCACCTCTGATGAGCTTGCGGCTCTGCCGCTGAGACGTCCACCGACCGTCGCCAGCCCTGTGCGCATCGTGGAGATCGCCGGTCCGTTGTCCAGCCCTCAGGAGCGCTTCGACATCAGCCCCTGTGGCGGCACACATGTGGCGCGTACCGGGGAGGTCGGTCTGATTAAGATCACCGGTATGGAATATCGGGGAGAGCTGACCCGCGTCGAGTTTCTATGTGGCAGGCGAGCCTTCAACGATTACCGGGCCAGACTGGAAGTCACCACGCGCCTGGCAAACAGGCTGACCGTTGGATACAGAGAGCTTGAGCAGGCGGTCGAGCGCATGCAGGCAGAGGAAAAGCGGCTCCTCCACGAGCTGCGTCAGGCGCGCGAACGGCTGCTGGTCGCAGAGGTGAGAGAGCTGGCAGGCTCAGCGATGACCGTCGGGCCATACCGGGTGCTCTCCCACCTCTGGGAGCCGCCTGGCAGGCCACCGGAAGAGTTACGCGCCATAGCGTCGGAGCTGGCAAGCCACCCGGGCATGATCGCTCTGCTGGCCACGGTCGGCGAACGTGTCCACCTGTGCTTTGCCAGGGCGGAGGATGTCGACATAGACGTCTTGCCGCTGCTCCGCGATTGCTGTGAGAGACTGGAAGGCAAAGGCGGAGGCCGTCCACACCTGGCACAGGGCAGTGCCCCAGTAACCGAACTCTGGCGTGTCAGGGAGGCACTGGACATCGCGCTCCGTTCCCTGTATAATTCAACTCCATAGGGGCGGGGCCAGATTCACCCGCATAAACCCCATGTACTGCGCGCATGTACGTGCTGTAGCCGTTTGGACCAGAGCAGCCTGAATGGATAATATCGCGCCCAATGTGTACGTTTCGACCGCGTACCCTGGTGTCAACGCGGGCTGTATCGTGTTGCCTGAAGGCATTATCGCTGTGGATGGGCCAACCCTGCCGCAGGACGCCCGCGCCTGGCGCAGACAACTCGAAAGCCTGGACAGGCCCATCCTTTACCTGGTGCTTACCGATGGCCACCCTGATCGTCTGCTCGGTGTTGGAATCGTGAGTGAGCACGGAAAAGTCCCGATCGTTGCCACCAGGGCGACTTATGAGCAAATCTCCACTTACAGCGATAACTTCTTTCGCCTCGCTGCCGAAAGCTGGGTGCGCCGTTATCCGCAGCTCTCCGAAGAGGTGGCAACATTATCGCCCGTGCTGCCGGAGATCACATTCACACGGCGCCTGACGTTGTGCAAAGGGGGTGGTGAGGTAAGGATAGAACGTGTCGCAGGCGCTGCCCCGGGCAGCGCATTGGTTTACTTTCCGGAGCAGGACGTGCTCTTTGCAGGCGACACGCTCGTCGTGGGCACCCCGCCGATTATGGGGGCCATGCCCGATAGCAAGGCCTGGCTCGAGACGCTGGCCCGGCTGAGCGCCCCACCATTCTCGAAGACACGCATTGTCCCCGGCCGTGGGCCCGTATGCGACCGGTCGGCGGTCGTTGCCTTAAGCGATTACATCGCTATGGCCCGCCGACTGGTCCGTTCGCTCAACACAGTCGAGCAGGGACACGTGGATTACACCACGTTGATAGCCGACATGCTTGCACCGTTCGAGATCGCAGAAGCTGAGCTTGAGATGATGCAACGGCGTGTGAAGGCCGGTCTGGAACGTCTGCTCGAGGAAATGCAAGCGGAGCAAAAACATGGCAGTGGGTAAATTCTTCGTTCCCACCACAGCGCACACACCGGCGGATCAGGTGCGTGAAGCGCTTGACAAGTCCGAAAAGATACTCGCCACCCTGCGTGGCAGAGGCTCTCAGGTATTGGGATTGCTTCACCTTATGGACCGTACGGCACACCTCCTGGCCGGGCTTGAGGAGGCCGGCGTGGATGTGCGCGCCGAAAAGGCCAGATTCGAGAGCATCAAGGGGCAGCTACGCAGCCGTAAGATGCGCTTCCTGCGCGAGGCGAAAAAAGCCCTGCTTGAAGAACGGGCCATAGTCCAGCCCGAGCGCGAGAGATGGTGGTGGTTTCTGGATGTAGAGGCAGCCCAGGAATGGAAGCAACGGCTGCGCCGCGGGGCCATCAGCCTGGCTGTGACGGCAGTACTGCTCCTGATCGGCTATGTGATCTACGACCGCTTTATCGCTCCGCCACCGGAGGTACGTCAGGCCTACAGCCACAATATGAACGGCGAGAAATTTGTGGAGGAAAGGAATTTCGAGGCGGCATTGCTCGAGTTCGAGGCCGCGGCTTCCCTTGTCCCGGATGACCCCAGCTACTGGGTCTGGATAGGAGTGCTCAGCTCGGAGCTGGGCCGCCAGGAGCGGGCAGAAGAGGCCTATGCCAGGGCGCGCATGCTTTACGCTGATGAGTACGAGTTCCTCCTGGAGCGCACAGTGGTTTTCCTGCGTACCGGCAGACATGATGCTGCTCTGAGCGATGTAGAGCAGGCCATCGCTCTTCAGCCTGCGTCAGGGCGCGGTTACTACACGCGCTCCCTGATTTTACTGGAGCAGGGAGATCGGCTGGCAGCCATCGCCGACCTGGAGCGAGCCTCGACGCTGGCCCATGAGGCCGGCGATGTCCATCTGGAGGCTATGGCACGTACCCAACTGGCGATGGTGATGCAGATGGTGCCGCTCCCCTTCACAGAGGAGGCGACACCGGAGGAGTAGCAGACGCATGAAAGAAAACCGCATGGAACGTTTACGAGCTGTCAAAAATGCCTACGAGGCTGAGCTGATGCGCAAGGCCAACGTTGTGGGAGTGGGCATCGGCCTGCGACGACGCGGAGGCCGGGAGACCGGCGAGCCGGCCATCATCGTTTCGGTTACCAAAAAAGTGCCCCTGGCGCAACTTTCCCCATATGATGTGATCCCGCCAGAATTGGACGGCATGCCTGTAGATGTGCAGGCAGTCGGCGAAGTAAAGGCTTTATGATGAGCACACAACTGATCACTCAAATAGCCCGGGTGCAAAGCGCCTACCTGCACGAGCTGCTTAACAAGCGTAATGTTGTAGGGATAGGTATCGGTTACAAACGTAGTGGCGGAGAGCTTACCGGAGAACTCAGTCTCATCGTCTCCGTGACGCGCAAAGAAAGCCCGACGGCTCTGGCGGCCGGTGATATGGTGCCACATATGCTGGAGGGGATAAAGACGGATGTGGTGGAGACCGGGCTGATCCGCGCGTTTGACCTCGGACCGCGCGACCGCTGGCGACCTGTGATTCCGCCGGGCGTTTCAGTGGGCCACCACCGCATTACTGCCGGCACCTTCGGTTGCCTGGTACGGCGGGGCGAGGAGTATTTCATTCTATCCAATAACCACGTCCTCGCCAATATGAACGAGGCGCGGATAGGGGATCCCATTCTCCAGCCTGCCCCATCGGATGGTGGCAGTCCTGAGGACAGGATTGCCACTCTGGCCGATTTTATTCCTCTCGATTTCGGCACCGCACCAGCAGAGTGCCCATACGCGCAACTTGCCACCAGCCTGTTGAATTACGTGGCCGGCGCTTTCAAATCCTCCCATCGCCTGCAGGCGGTCAAACAGACACCCGGCGTCAATCGGGTGGATGCAGCGCTGGCCCGTCCCGTATCACCACAACTGGTGAGCAACGCCATCCTCTACGTCGGTACCCCCACCGGCACAGGCGAGGCCACCCTGGGCATGCGGGTGCAGAAAACCGGCCGTACCACCGGGCATACCACGGGGGTCATCTCCCAGATCGAGGCCACCATGCGCATCCAGTACGACAACCGCTCGGCTCTCTTTACCGGCCAGCTTGTCGCGGATGCGATGAGCAAGCCCGGGGATTCCGGCTCGGCAGTGCTGGATATGGACGGCAGGGTGGTGGGGTTACTGTTCGCCGGCTCCGACTACACGACCATCATTAACCCGATCGGGGAGGTGCTCTCCGCCCTGAACGTGGAGCTGGCGTAAAGCAGGAAAGCGCCAGAGGTGGTTTAAGGCTCAGGGGGCGCGTATAGGGCCGACAACAGCCCGCAGCGCTTCATCCGAAATGGCTCCGCGCCTTAGCATTACAGGCGGGGACACCGTGCAATCGAGGATGGTGGAGGGCACGCCACCGGGCACCGGCCCGCCATCGAGGATCAAATCTATTCGCCCGGCCAGTTGCTCCTCGACCTCCTGAGCTGTGAGAGGGCTGGGCTGCCCCGAGATGTTGGCGCTGGTAACCGCGAGCACACCGTGCACACCCTTTATCAGTGCAAGAGCAAGCGGGAGGTCCGGTACACGTACTGCCACCGTGGGCCCATGGCTCACTATGTGAGGGACAAGCTCGCTTTTGGGCAGCACCAGCGTCAATCCGCCAGGCCAGAAGTGGCGGGTCAGAAGATTGAGCTGGTGCTGAAGCTGGGGGGTGATCACGGCCACACGCTCAAGCTGGCCGGCGTCAGAGAGAAGCAAGGGGATAGCCCTCTCGGTCGGACGGCGTTTGGCCTCATACAGGCGGGCCACAGCCGCGGTGTCCCATGGCCTGGCTGCCAGGCCATACACGGTGTCGGTGGGAAAGGCAACCAGTCCCCCGGCCTCCAGTACCTCAATGGCGCGCTGCAGGGCGTATGCACTACCTGCGTGAATGATCTCCATAAGCGTCTCCCGTAGAATCTGTGCGTGCATTGCCTCTGGCCAGCGAGGCAAATACCCCGCCCAGACAAAGTACCGCAAAGATACCGAATGCCACACGAGAAGCGGCCAGGAACCGCGTATAGACCTCCGGTGTGATCGCGACCTCGCCCAGTGCCAGGGCAAACACCAGCATTACGATGCCCTGGCTGACCGTCTGCCCGACCGAGCGCATCGTTGCCAGCGTTGCCGAGGCCACCCCGTAGAACCGCCGCTCGACCGAGCCCATCACCGCGTTTGTGTTGGGTGAGGAAAAGAGCGCAAAGCCCACACCCAGCAAGAGCAGGCAGCAGATAATGAACCCCAACGCTGTATGGCTGCTCAGAGATGCGAGCAATGCCAGCCCGGCCGTCGTTACCCCCATTCCCGCCGAGGCCAGCACCCGTGCCTCGACCCGGTCGGAAAGCCAGCCGGTGAACCACGAACAGAGCGCCATCACCGCCGGCTGAGCCAGCAGAATGACTCCCGCCTGCTGGGCTGTAAGCCCCTTGATATACTGGAGATACTGACTGAGCAGAACACCGACTGCAAAAGTGGCACTGTAGTTGATCAGCGCCGCCAGGTTGGAGAAGGCAAATATCCGGTTATACCGGAACAGGCCCAGGTTCAGGATGGGATTGGCCACTTTCACCTCCCACCTGACAAAGATCGCCAACCCCGCCACACTCCCGGCCAGTGACAGTGCTCCCGACAGCGCAGGCAGCTTCGAGAGACCCAACATCAACGCCACCAGCGTCAGCCCATAGATGATGGCGCCCACGAAATCGAAACGCGCACTCTCTCCCTCTGCCCACTCTCCCCGGAGTTTCCATACCGTCAGCACAAGTGCGGCTGTCCCGAGCAGTGCAACGGCCAGGAAAATGCTGCGCCAGCCCAGTTGCTGAGTCAGCACACCACCCAGCACCGGCCCCAGCGAAAGCCCCAGGTAAGTCACGGCGACGTTGAGGCCGAGCGCCTGACCGCGCTCCCCCGGCGGAAATACCGAAGTAACGATCGCCACACCGGTGCCGAAAATCATCGCTGAGCCGAGTCCCTGCAATGCCCGGCCGCCGATGAGCCAGGAGGCAGAGTGCGCCATGCCGCACAGCAGCGAGGCCAGAGCATAGATCAACAGACCGCCGGCAAATACCTTCTTGCGTCCATAAAGATCGGCGATCCTGCCAAACGGCACCAGGAACACCGCGGCCAGGACCAGAAAGGCGATGTTAACCCAATAGCGTGAGACTGCGTCCAAAGCGAACTCGCTCGAGATCGCGGGTAGCGCCACGTTGACGGCAGAACCGACGAATGGCGCCAGGAAGGCAGCCATTGCGGCCACGACAGCCGCAACGCGCTTGAGCGACGGTGGGGTCATTGAGCCATCCATATCACAACTACAGGCCACCCTCATGGGCATCAGTAGCGTGCTCCGGCGCGGCCTCCATACCAGGCCGCTCGCCGGTGATAACGCCGGCGAAAGCGCCCAAAGGCACTTCCATGAACAGCGGACGTTTGGTGCTCTCGGTCACCTGTTCCGGCGGGATGCCCTCCTCACGGAAAAGTTGCCTGATCAGCCCGGTGCACGTCTTGCCCCCGCATGCTCCCATTCCAGCCCTGGTCACACCTTTAATGTGGTTCATATCCCTGATCCCGGCCCGAATCAGGGAGCGGATGGTGCCGGCTGTCACCCGCTCGCAGCGGCAGATCACCTCATCGTCGGCCATACGTTCCACCCAGGCGTGCAGTGGTTGAGTGCATTGCGGCTCCTGCACGCGTATGCCGGCGATATAGCGGGCAATCCGGCGCGACGCCCGCACTTTCACCAACAAAGCCCGATCGGCGAACCTGGGCGCCCGCACGTCTATCACCTCCACTTTCCCCAATTCCGTACCCTCCGTATCGAGCACCGTCACCCAGCTCCCCCGGTGGACGGTATCGGCCAGGAGCTCGTAAGGGATGGTCACCGTCGGGAAATCAGGGTCCTCCCGATAGTCTACCAGAGTGATCGCCAGTCCCGGGCATATAGAGACGCAACGAGCGCAGCCCGTACACCCCCTTCCGACATATTCCGGCAGGCCGCGGATGTCGTCCCCCTCTATCACAATGCAACCATCAGGACAGACCGAAGTGCAGGGGTTGCAGGGTATTTCCTGCGCGCAGTGAAGCACAGGGAATACGCCGCTTTCTGTACCCGGTATATCCTCGGTGACAACTGCGCCAGGACGGGATTTGAGTACCTCGGCAGAGCGATACCAGGCGGCGGGTATCTCGCCGATGTCCCGTCCCAGGCTGCGTGCGATCTCCAGCCCCCGGATGCGGCCGGTGAACATGGCGGCCGATGCCTCGGCGATCTCCTCGGCGTCCCCGGCTGCCCAGACCGGCAACCCGAACTCGCGAGCTTTGTGGTAGAACTCGTTCACCGGGTCGAGTCCAACTGCAATGAGCAGGGTATCGCAGGCAAAGGTCTTTTCTGTACCCGCGATGGGTCGCCAGTGCTCATCCACCATGGCGATAGTGACGGATTCCACTTCTTCGTCTCCGTTGGCGCTGATGATGGTATGGGATAGATAAACAGGCACCCCCATGCGCATCAGTTTGTCCTTATGCACCTTGTAGCCGGAGCATTCAGGTAGCACCTCGCACAGGCCAACGACCTGAATCCCGGCCTGGAGAGCATGATACCCCGCGATCAGGCCCACATTCCCACCGCCCACGATGAACAGACGTTCGGCCGGTCGCACCAGGTCCCGGTTGAGCAGGGTCTGAAACGCTCCCGCACCATAGACGCCGGGGAGCGTGTTGCCCCTGAAGGCCAGGGCCTTCTCACGGGCACCGGTAGCCACCAGAAGAGCGTGAGGGGCGACGGTCACGTAATGCCCTTCTCGCAAGATGCCCACCCTGCGATCTGAAAAGACGGCCAGGGCAACAGCATTGGTCCATGCCTGCACGTTCTCAAAACGGCGCATCTCCTGCTCTAATCTGGCAGCGATGTCTATGCCACGGGTGCCGGCGTAACACTCCTCGATCGAACCGAAGAATTTGTGGGTCTGGAGCACCAGTTTGCCCCCCAGGCGATGCTTATCGTCAACGATAAGCGTGCGCACACCCGCGCGGCCCAACTCTATCGCTGCTGCCAGGCCCGCCGGACCACCGCCGATAATCAGACATTCCACCTCAACAGCGGGGATAGGGTGCATTTCGGGGACAGCGGTTACCTCCGCCAGCTCCGGCAGACCGACAAGAGGGACGATGTGCATACCAGGCCTGACCCGGGTCATGCACGCTTTGACCGGCAGGCCATCGGCGATGACTGTACATTGGGCGCATTGCCCGTTGGCACAAAAGATGCCCTGGGGCGCGCCATCCTTGTGATGGCGACCGAAGATACGTATTCCGTTGGCAAAAAGCGCCGCAGCTATCGTCTCTCCCTCGCAGGCTTTTAACGTCCGCTCCTCCCATGTGAATTCAAAGGTCGTCCGCTCTCCCGCAGGGAGGATGGGGTGCTTATAGATACGGTGATCGGCCATTGTGTCTTCTCCTGTCCGCGGCACGCTGTGTGCTCGCATCGCCCCTGCGCAGACCATAGCGATTGCGCATGGGGGCCCGCAACTTACTCCGGGCGGGTGACAATCCCTTCCTCCAACCACACCTCCAGCACCCGCCCTACCCGCTCCAGGCTCTCGGGACTGACTTTGTCCGGTGTATCCTGCGTCGTGTGCCAGTAGGGATAGTCAAAGTCAATGATGTCCACGGCGGGTATACCTCGCTCGGCGAAGGGGATGTGATCGTCATAGACAGAAAAGCGGTACTCAGAGACAAAAGTATTGGTATAGCCAAGCGTTGCGGCCAGCTCCCACAGCCGGGTCTGCAAAGTCGGGTCGGAGTTATACTCCAGGTAAAACTGCTGGTCGGCGTCGCCGACCATATCCACGACAATGACCGCTTCCGGCTCGACCGTGAGATGAGCCGCCATATATTTGGAGCCGACGCACCACTCCCAGCCGTCGAGCTGGCCGTTGTCCTCAGCATCGAAAAAGGCCAGCCAGACCTGGTGCCTCAGCCTGTCCCGGTCGAGCGTACGGGCCAGTTCCAGGAGCACTGCGACGCCAGAGGCGCCATCGTTTGCCCCCAGCACGGGCCGCGAGGGGTCTTCCTGATCTGCTCTGCGGCGGGTGTCATAGTGGGCACCGAGCAGCACCACCGGCCCCTCACCCGTCCGACCGATGATATTGCGTACCGGAGTGTCACGGTAGATAAACTCCTGGGTCTCGACCGTCCATCCCAGTGCTTTGAGTTCGGCGATGATATATTCGGCGGCAGCACGGCCGGCTTCTGAGCCGGTCGGGCGGGGGCCAGGCTCGCACTGCCTGACGACGTGGTCATAGGCTGCCTTACCATCGAAGGTGCGGGGCGCAGCGCTCCTGCAGGCCACACACACGAGCACAAGCAAAAGCGGGATGAGGCGCTTCATTGGTCCCCTCCGTTGCCGATTTCCCTGATGAATTGAGAGAGGTGTGTCAGCGCGCGGGCAGCATAAGCCTGATAGCGTTTGCGCTTGTTGTGCACCGGGGGGTCGAGTTCCGGCAGGAGGCCGAAATTGGCTTTCATCGGTTGAAAGGTGGCGGGGTCGGCATGGCTGATGTAGTGACACAGGGCCCCGAGCATCGTCGTGGGGGGCAGGGTGACCGGTGGGCGTCCCTGCGCGACCCGGGCGACGTTGACCCCAGCCACCCAGCCACTGCCTGTGCTGCCCACATACCCTTCCACCCCGGTGATCTGCCCGGCGAAGAAAAGGTCGGGACGTGTCCTGAGGGCCATAGTCGGCTCCAGGAGTAGAGGAGCATTGATGAAGGTGTTGCGGTGCATCTGTCCGTAACGCACAAACTCGGCCCGCTCCAACCCGGGGATCATGCGGAACACACGCTCCTGTTCGCCGTAGCGCAGATTGGTCTGGAAGCCCACAATATTGTAGAGGGTGCCGGCCAGGTTATCCTGCCGCAGTTGAACGACGGCGTAGGGGCGCTTTTTGGTGCGCGGGTCAATCAGGCCGACGGGACGGAGCGGTCCGAAGGCCAGAGCATCCCGCCCTCGCGCGGCCAGCACCTCTACCGGCAGGCATGCCTCGAAGAAGTGGTGGTCTTCCCGCTCAAAGTCGCGCAGAGGGATGCGCTCCGCCGTTACCAGCGCCTCGACGAAGCGCTCGTACTCCTCTTCGGTCATCGGGCAATTGATGTAGTCGGCCTCGCCGGTGCCGTAGCGTGAGGCACGAAAGGCCACCTCCATATTGATGGATTCGGCGGTAACGATCGGCGCCAGCGCGTCGTAGAAGTAGAGATGCTCCTGGCCGGTCAGTTCGGCTATTGAGGCAGCCAGAGCGTCAGAGGTGAGGGGACCGGTAGCGATCACCGCCGGCCCGGGGGGAATAGCCGTCACCTCCTCACGCACCAGATGGATACGGGGGTGAGAGGTGATCCGACGGGTGACCTCCGTAGCGAACCGCTGACGGTCCACCGCCAGGGCACTGCCAGCAGGGACGCGCGTTTCGTCCGCGCATGCCAGTAAGAGCGAGCCGAGCTGGCGCAGTTCGGCTTTCAGCAATCCTGCCGCGCGGTCCAGAAGGTCGGACCCCAGACTGTTGGAGCAAACCAGCTCGGCCAGCATGTCGCTGACATGGGCCGGGGTCATCTTGAGTGGCCGCATCTCGTACAGGAGTACGTCAGCCCCGTGTTCTGCGGCCTGCCAGGCGGCTTCGCTGCCGGCCAGTCCACCACCGACGATGATGACCTTAGCCACAGCGCCTCCTTATCCGCCCTCCTGCGTACTGCCCACGGGGACGTACCACCCCACTGTGCGGTTGGATCGTTTGAGATACCTCTGGGCGACGCGCTGCACATCCTCAGCGGTTACCGCGCTCAGGCTGGCGATGTAGTTTTCGAACCAGGAATAGTCAGCGAAGATCTCGCTGAAGCCAAGCCACAATGCCTGAGCGGTAACCGATTCACTTGAGTAGGCGAACTGGGCTTTAGCCTGCTTTATCGCTTTAGCCAGCTCTTCAGGGGTTACGGATTCGGCGGCGACGCGTGCCAGCTCCGCGTCCAGCGCTTCCTCCACCTCTCCAGGCGTATGACCGGTGCGCACTACCGCGGAGATGCTGTACACATACGGGTCCACCGTGGGTACCAGAGAGCCTCCCACACTGGTCGCCAGTTCCGTTTCTACAAGCGCCTTGTAGAGACGGCTGCTTTTGTTGCTCAGACCACCACCCAGGAAAGTGACCCCCCCGGCCCCGGCGAGGATGGCATCCAGCACGGTCAGGGCGAAGAAGTCAGGTTCCCTCGCTGCCGGGGTGCGGAAAGCCACCTGGAGATAGGCCACGTTGCCCTCGCCCTCTACCACGACCCGCCGCTCACCTTTTTGAGGCGGTTCCACGGCCCGCACAGGCTGGGGGGTGGAGTCGCTATTGGGGATGGCACCGAAGTGTCGCTCTATCAACCGTGCCATCTCGCTGGCGTCGAAGTCGCCCGCAGCCACCGCCAGTGCGTTGGAGGGCGTGTAGTAGGTGCGGTAGTGATGGTAGAGCTGGTCGCGGGTGATCGTCATAAGATCACACATGTGGCCGATGGTGACATTACCATAGGGATGCACGCGGAAGGCAGCGGACATTACCTCCTCGTGCAAGAGAAACTCCGGGTCGTTTTCATCGCCCTGGCGCTCACTGATTACAACGGTACGCTCGGCATCAACCTCATCCGGTTCAAAGAGGGCATTGACCATCCTGTCGGCCTCAATGCGCAGCGCAAGCTCGATCCGCTCAGCCGGCAGCGTGGCCAGATAGGTTGTGAAATCGTACCAGGTCATACCGTTGAATGTACCACCCTCGCGGGCGATAAGCCTGTCCACCTCGCCTTTGGGGAACGCAGGTGTCCCCTTGAACAGCATGTGTTCGACCCAGTGGGAGATACCCGTGATACCCTGATACTCATTTCTGCTTCCCACCCGGTACCAGACCCAGAAGCTGGTCACCGGTGCGGAGTGGGACTCCCTGAGCAGTACGGTAAGGCCGTTATCAAGCGTTGTTTTGAGAAAGCCGTTTTGCTTCGTCATCGCTCCACTCCAGAATCCCCATATCCCCGTCCCATACCGCGGTAGTAGAACCCAAGTTCTTTCATCATCGCCGGGTCGTAGATATTGCGTCCGTCTATCACCACCGGCCGGTTCATCAGATCACGCACGCGCTCGAGATCGAGCTGTTTGAATTCATTCCACTCGGTCACGATAACAATGGCGTCACATCCCGCAGCCAGCGAGTAAGCATCGCCGGCCAGCTCGATCTCCGGGACCGCCCGTCTCACGTTTTTCATAGCCACCGGATCGTAGGCGCGCACCCTGGCGCCCGCAGCCAACAACATATTGGCGATGTGAATTGAGGGGGCCTCACGTATATCGTCGGTGTTTGGTTTGAAGGCCAGACCTAACAGGCCGATAGTCTTGCCACGCAGGGAGCCCAACGCTTCCTCGAGCTTGCGTACCACAGCGCGGCGCTGATAGCTATTGATCTCCATCACCGCACGCAGCAACTGGGGATGTCGCCCCTTGATTTCCGCCATATAGGCCAGCGCTTTGACGTCTTTGGGAAAGCAACTCCCCCCATACCCGACGCCGGCATCGAGGAAAGCGTGGCCGATGCGTTTGTCGTAGCCCATCCCCGTAGCAACTTCTTTGACATCGGCTCCCAGCGCCTCGCAGATATTGGCAATCTCATTAATGAAGGAGATACGTGTGGCCAGGAAGGCGTTTGAGGCGTATTTGATCATCTCGGCCGTGCGCAGGTCTGTGATCATAATCGGTGCACGCAGCGGCAGGTACAACTGAGCGACTTTCTCGGCCGCCTCGCGGTTAAGCGACCCAAGCACCACCCGGTCGGGATACATAAAGTCGCTGATGGCGGAGCCTTCGCGCAGGAACTCGGGGTTGGATACGACGGCGAACTCCACATCGTTGTTACGACACTCGCGCACGATGTCGGCCACCCAGTCGCCGGTGCCCACAGGGACGGTGGATTTGTTCACGATGATCAGAGGGTGGTCCATCACCTCGGCGATTGACCTGGCGGCCATGCGCACATACTGCAGATCGGCTTCACCATCCACTCCCTCAGGGGTGCCCACAGCGATGAACACAAACTCTGCCTCCTTCAGCCCCTCGGCGTAGGAGGTGGTGAAGCTAAGCCGATGGGCGCGCACATTGCGTGCGATAAGTTCTTCCAGCCCTGGCTCGTAGATGGGAACGATGCCCTGCTTCAGCCCGGCGATTTTTTCCTCATTGATATCCACACAGACCACGCGATTGCCCAGGTCGGCAAAACAAACGCCCGTAACCAGGCCCACGTACCCCACGCCTATGACAGTAATGTTTTTCATCCCCGGTAACTCTCCTTATGTTGGTGCAACTATTAACCGATTGAAATCGTCCTCCCCGGGCACTTCGTATGGTTTAATGATACCATACCAGGCGATTTATGCCAGGCATCTGAGGCCGGCAGTGCTTCGCCGGTCTCTCCACAACGACGGCAACGCGCCGGTCTTATCACACGCTGGCCCTGGGGAAGATCACGGAAAAAGTGGAGCCTTTCCCCACCCTACTCTCAACCGTAATGCGCCCCCCATAGCGGTCCACCAGCTCCTTGACGATGACCAGTCCCAGGCCGGTGCCCACCTGGCTGAAAGCCCTGGCGTTAGGCGCACGGTAGAACTCTTTGAACAGATGGGGCAGCGCTTCTTCTGGAATGCCGATGCCGGTATCGGAGATGACGACCCTGACCTCGCTCTCGCCGACAGGTTCAATGGTCACGATGACGCGACCTCCGGATGGGGTGTACTTGATCGCGTTGCCGATCAGATTGACAAAGATACGGTCAAGCCCTTCCTCAGTACCCCGCACGACCAGCTCTTCGCAACAGGCGCGGTGGATCAGCTCCACTTCCTTCTCCTCAGCCCGGGGCTGTAAAAGCAGCACGGCACGTCCCACCGACGCGTTCAGTATCACCGCGGTTTCCTCTTCCTCCATGGCCGGCGATTTGCTCGCCGCCAGGTCAAGCAGGTCATTGACCAGGTGCTCCAGAAAGTCCAGGCGGTGGCTGATGCGTTCGAATATCTCTGCCTGTCGCGCAGTCACCGGCCCGGCGTACCCTTTGAGCACACCGCGTATCAACGACTGCGCCACGGCCACCGGTGAGCGCAGCTCATGGGTCGCCACACGGATGAAGTGAGCTTTTCCGGCATCTGAGGCTTCCTTTTCAACAACTGAGCGGGCCATCGCGATACTCAAAGCTCCCAACCTGGCAAGCGGGTTCAGCAGAGCGATGGTATGTTCATCAAAGCGGTCAGGAGGCACTGCATAAAGCTGGATGGCACCGATTGGTTTACCTTCGCACAGCAGCGGAAAACATAGAGCCGAGCGATACGCACCGGGCAGGTCTCTGTCGCGCGTGTCAGCACAGGTATCGGTGAGAATGAGAGGGCCTCTGGCCAAAGCTTCTGCATCGAGTGGGCCGTGTGTCGATGGAGGCAGTGCTGTCTGGTCGGGAGCAGGCAGTAGCCCCGAGGTCGCTGCAGTGTACAGCCGGCCTGTTTCCAGGTCAGGCAGGAGGATCACTGCTGCGTCTGCCTGGGTCATCCGCCTGGCCTCGTCGGCCAGGGTGGTGAGTATCAGTTCCAGTGATACCGATTTGCTTCCTTCTGAACTTCGCGGCGTCATTCTGGATCAGTAGTGGTGGGCGGGTATCCTTTGTTTCTGAGCGCCCGTTCTATCAATTGCTCTGCCTCGCCGAGCACTTCCTCAATACTCTTGCCGGTGGTATCAAGAATAATGGCATCATGGGCGGCGCGCAGTGGAGATACCGCACGGTGGCTGTCAATTTCATCCCGCCGGCGCATAGAGGCAAGCACAGACCCGTATTCAGTATGCTCTCCCCTGGCCTGCATTTCCAGCCAGCGGCGACGCGCCCGCTCCTCAACGGTCGCATCCAGGTAAAGCTTGACATCGGCATCAGGGAGCACGACGGTGCCGATGTCGCGTCCGACCATGATCACAGGCCCCTGTGCCGCGATCCGCCGTTGCTGGGGGACCATCGCGCTGCGCACGCCCGGGTAGGCGGAGACACGCGAGACATTGGCGTCCACCTCGGGGGAGCGAATGGCCCAGGTGATGTCTTCTCCATCCGCAAGGACGGTGTAGCGGCGGCCATCCTCCGCCGTCGGGGGGAGAACTTCGATGTGGAGTTCTGCTGCCAGCCTGGTCACCGCCGCTTCATTATCGAGGGGTATCTTCCTGACCAGCGCAGCCCAGGTAACGGCACGGTACATCACGCCGGTGTCAAAATAAAGATAGCCCAGCCTGCGGGCAAGTAATTCAGCGATCGTGCTCTTGCCTGAAGCAGCCGGGCCGTCTATTGCGATAGTTGTCGGAGGCATTTTCGGTCCTCGCCTGAAGCTCTCTACTCCACGGGAGCATCATGATTTGTGAGGTGTAGTGTGGGAGGGGGCGAGTAGACGACTCGCCCCCCTTTCTTCAGAAACAGGAATTGCCCTATAGATGATGTATTCCCTGTCGGCCTGAATAGCTACCAGAAAATTATAGGACAAACTCAGAGGTACGTCAAATGCAGTTTGACCGGGCACGGGGTGCCCGTTGGCCCGGCTGCAGAGAGGCCAGAGCGACACTTTGGCTGCCCATGTCACATACCAGGAAAAAAACAAGGCCGGCGTATGTGCCGGCCTTATGTGGTGGAGATGGCGGGAATCGAACCCGCGTCCGAAGAATTCGACCAAGAACTTCTACAAGCTTAGTCGGCCCTTACCTGTCCCCGGGGAGTCGCTGCCGACCGCGCTGTACCCGGGCCAGCCGATGGGAGCCTAAACTCCCGCTTGGGCGCTCATATCGGCATCTGAGCGCTGCACGCCGACTCTATGACGCCCTTCTCCAACCCGTCGGCGGGAGGTCGGAGAGGACGTTACCGTCTGCTGCGGTAATTTGCCCTTAGACTGGCTTAGGCTGCCAGAGGAGCAGCCGCGAGCGCAGCCTGCGGGACCGGAATCCAGGTGTTCCTGGCACTTTGGAAAGTACGCTCTGTTTTTGCGGGGTCAGAGCGCCCCGGCTTGCCGTCCGTGATCAGCTTTCCCCGTCGAAACCTGTCATCCCCAGGCACTTATATTATAGCGCATCCTGGTCAGAATGACAAGGCTTCGTTGCGGGGTGTTCGAAGCAAATTCCAATCCGGGAGCGGAGTCGAGGCTTTAGCATCAGGTTTGCATGCGATTGTGATACACGCTAACTGGATCCGCGCGCGGCTCCTACCCTGTGCCTGCCGGACCACAGTCCGGCGGCCGGGGGGCGCGGGTTGTGACCCGCGCAGCACAGTCTGTAACCGCGCAGCACAGTCAAAGGATGAGCACAGTCAAGGGATGGGCCAGAGCGTTGCGCCCCAGAATCAGTTATGCGAATAAAAAAGCCTGTACGAAGATGATGCTGGCCGGCGCAAACGTGGCGCAAACCGGCTGCAGCCTCGACTCCGGGCGGGAAAAGCGGCATCAGCGTAGCCCAAATCACTTCTGCTTCGAACACCCCGGGGAACGCCTGCTTGCCGAGGGCAGGAGAACATGATATAATCTGCCTGCACGAACAGGCTGGCACGGAGACCCGGCCAGACTTGGAGCCTATCCTAAAAACGTAACCGACGTACCCTATGCATCTATATAATCGGCATAGGCATGCCGCTTGTACGGTTTTTCGGATAGGGTCTTAATACTCCCCCAAGTGAATAACTATGGAAGTCTACATAAACATTGTTCAAATCATCATCAGCGTGGCATTGATTGCCGTGATTTTACTACAGGTCAGGAGCGGAGAGTTGGGAGGTATCTTTGGAGGCGTTGAGAGCGCAGTGTACAGGACACGGCGAGGAGTGGAACGCCTGCTCTTCAACGTCACCATCGGTCTTTCCATAGCCTTCTTCATCATCACGCTTATCAACGTTATCGTCACCGGGTAAACACGGCTGAACCTGTACCGTGACCCGTCATATCCTCTGGCAGAGCATACTGCTTATCTTAAGCGGCCTCCTGGTTGGACTTCTCCTGATATATCTGGCCGCTAACTATACCACCGTAGCCCGTCCCGGCTATGGCGGCACTTATGTTGAGGGCATCGCAGGTACCCCTCACTACCTGAATCCTCTGCTGGTAGGAGCGCATAACGAGGCCGAGCGGGATGTCTGTGCCCTGATTTTCAGCGGCCTGACGCGTTTCGATGCCTACGGCGAAATAGTGGCCGACCTGGCCCGCTCCTGGGAGGTCTCCCCCGATGGGTTGCACTACACCTTTCGCCTTCGCCCTGATGCACGCTGGCATGACGGCCTGCCCGTCACTGCCGACGACGTGTTATTTACCGTCGGCCTGCTGAAAGACCCAGAGTTCCCCGGCCCTCCGGAGGCCGCCGCAGCAATCTGGCGCACGGTTGAAGTCGAAAAGGTGGATAGTCGTACTGTGCGCTTTACCCTTGCCCAACCCTACGCGCCGTTTCTCGACCTTACCACAATCGGCATCCTGCCGGCTCATCTGCTCAAAGGGATCCGCGCCACCGAACTCACAGAAACGGCATTCAACCTCAACCCTGTCGGCAATGGACCGTTCCGCCCGAAAGAGGTAGGGATAGAAAACGGAGCGCTTACCTGGATCTTACTGGAGCCGTTTCCCGATTATCACATGGGGTTACCCTATCTTGAGCACGTGCAGCTTCGCTTCTATCCCGACTCTCATGCGCTGCCCGACGCTTACGCGGGCGGAGAAATAGAGGGAATCGCCAGCCTGAGAGCCGCCGATCTTCAGCGCGCTTATACACTGCCCGGGTTGAACCTTTTCTCGGCTCAGACGGCGGAGTACGGGATAGTGTTCCTGAATATGCGCCGCACGGATTCGCCATTCTTTCAGGAGACTGAAGTACGCCAGGCATTGCTCTACGCGCTGGATCGTCAGCTTATCATAGATCAGGCCCTGGAAGGACAGGCAATTGTAGCCCACAGTCCCCTCATACCGGGCACGTGGGCATACAACGACGCGACCCCGCAATACACCTACGATCCGACCATGGCCAGAAAATTACTCGACGAGGCGGGCTGGATACCTGGGGACGACGGGGTACGGAGCAAAGAGGGACACCGGCTGGCGTTTACCCTGCTCGCCCCCAATGAAGCTGAAGATACAGAAGTGGCGCGCCTGCTCGTCCAACAATGGGCAGGCATCGGGGTTACCGTCACGCTGCGCAGCGTCCCGTGGCGGGAATTACGCGGGGCCCTGGAAAAGCGTGACTTCGAAGCCGTTTTGACGCAGGTGAGCCTCCCTGGTGACCCGGACCTCTACCCCTTCTGGCATGAAACTCAAATAGATAACGGACAAAACTACGCCGGCTTTGTTCATCGTCACACCAGTGAGTTGCTGGAACAGGCCCGCACAGAAACCGATATAGAGCGCAGGAGGGCACTTTATTACGAGTTCCAGGAGCTTTTTGCCCGTGAGGTGCCGGCTCTTTTACTCTATGTGCCGACGTACACTTACGGCGTAAGTGAGCACATCAAAGATGTCCAGGTGGGTCCGCTGCTTATGCATCCCTCCGACCGGTTCAGCTCCATACACAAATGGTGGATCGTGCCACGTCGCGTGTTTGTGAAGATCTCGGAGGAGCGGGGCGGCAGCAGCCCTTGACAACGACGACATTTGATGTAAAATAAAAACAGCTTCACTGCAAAAGAGACGCCGAGAGCGCAGAGTTCTACATTAAAATCCTATCCTGAAAATGTAACAGACATCACTATGCGTCGGTACAAGCGGCATAGGGATGCCGCTTGTACAGTTTTTCGGATAGGCTCTAAGGATAACCTCTACATCTCGGCGGTAAAATAACCTTTTTGCAGTGGACTCAAGCACAGGCCGAAGTGGCGGAACTGGCAGACGCGCTGCGTTCAGGGCGCAGTGGGTGTACGCCCATGTGGGTT
>Ga0209227_1000040_pt1 | contig 96151 bp, 68 predicted proteins | sample YNPBryantNP2012_FD_185815 | JGI IMG/M metagenome (GOLD analysis project Ga0209227, IMG submission 185815) | Anoxygenic and chlorotrophic microbial mat microbial communities from Yellowstone National Park, USA - YNP Bryant NP 2012 (SPAdes)... ...
TTTTTGATGAGCCTATTTCTGCATTGCACGCGCTCACTGAAAAACCCATCAAAGAAATGTTGTTTGAAAAAACGAATGGCAAGACCACCTTCATTATCGCCCACCGTTTGTCCACCGTTTCTGCGGCAGATAAAATTATTGTGCTGGATAAGGGCAGGATTGTGCAAATGGGAACCCATGAGGAGTTGATTGCGCAGGAAGGATTGTATCGGAGGATGTGTAAGGAGCAGATGTTAGTGAATGGTTAGTGGTGACTGGTTAGTGGTGAATCATCAAAAATAAGATAGCAGTTACCATTTTTGACCTTTCGCTAACTAATTTACCAAATTTAAACAGCTATTCAGCAGGGAATATCGAATGAGCAAATGGCGACTTGGCCAGCCACAAAATCATTTGCTTCATAAACAAACGATGCATAAGATGAAAAACCCGCTTTCAAGTGGCCAAAAGCGCTCTAAAGATCAATGCTTTATTTATTGTAATTTTCAATAGTTAGACCAAAGGAAATCATAGCAAAAAATTTTAAAAATTGAAAAAAATACTTGACAAATTAAAAATAATTTATTATAATACAAATGTAACTTTGAGCTACAAGTTGAATTGTTTACCTGCCGCACTGCATCAGATTTGATGTTTATTTAACGCTTTTGAGCGACTGAAAACTGCCGACTGAAGACTGCTGACTGAAAACTGACGACCGATTTTTAGCATCTTGGAATTTGAACTATTTTTAAAAACGATGTTAAAATGAGCCAAAGAAACATTAAAAAAGGATACTTTTTACCCCCCCCCCCCACAAATAATTGCGGATAAAAATAAATTTACTTGACAAAACCCAAATTGCAGTCCATGCTATAATATCAGTGGATTGTGGTTTGGGTTTTCTTGCTTATTAAAAAATCAAATGCTTTAATAATTGCCAGCCGTTTGTATGATGATTGAATTTTGATCTTACTTTCTGGCGAGTAAGGAATTTTTTCATTCATCATGCAATCAGCAAGGAGCGACAATTCATATCAAATAGCTGAAAAATAATAAAAGCTAAAAGGAGAAAATCATGAAGCGGAGCAAAGCTTTTTGCATTCTAATAGCTTTAATATTAATCTTAATTACTTCATTAGCTTACACGATAAGTAATTCTTATTCCCATGGATTGGTACAATGCTGCTATACCAAGTACTGGACTAGCACTCACACAGTGGGAGAGAAAACATATGTTTGTTGCTTTCAGGGTTATGAGTGCACACCATGCATTGTTGTAGAATACTAAACTGCGATTTATGGCTTATCCTATTTTTTTATAGGATAAGCCAATTATTTTTGATATTATATAAATATTTTTATTATTTCTATTTGTGATAATATGAAAATATTGAAATAAGAGCTAAAATAAGTTAGATATGAGTAACTACAAAATATCATCCTCAGATTGATTATGGCTAATTATTTTAATTTAAGATATGCCAGGCTATCTATTTATATAGTAGCGCTTTTAGTTCTGTCTCTGCTTTTTTATATAATTCATAATAAAAAAAGGCGGTTTCCTAATGTACCGTTAATCGATATAGATAGAAATGAGATTGCTAATATCCACTGCGGTAAATATATAGCGTTAATTTTCTCACCAACCGATTGCAGCATTTGCTTGGATGAAATTATCTCCGCACTCAATGAGATCGAATATAAAAAAAGCAAAAAAGCTAAAATTATAGGGATAATAAATTCTATAAATAAGCAATCAGTTGCGAGAATTAAAGATAATTATGAAATTCATTTTGCATTAATGCAGGATACCACTTTTGCAACAAAAACGTTTTTTTCAAAATCTTCGCAAAGCTTCTTAAAGCCCATTTTAATTCAATTATCGAATGGAAAAATTATTAAAAAAGGCATCATTGGAGAACCAAGAGAGTACCACAAAATAAAACAAATTTTAAACTATTTAGAAAATGGTGATTGAGTTATGAAACCTATTAATTCCTTATTTATGTTAATAATTATCTTCTTTAGCTTTTTACTAATTTCTCTTTGCAAGTCAAAACAGCAAATCGAAACAGCTAATGATCAATTGAAATACATCCGTAAAGAACTCATTAATAGAGGGGCACTATTTGAACAAGGATATCGTTTAACTCTTAAAGAATTGGACCGAATAAGATTTGATACAAGTGGAATGGGATTTGTTGAGTCTTTGTGCGACATAAAATTATATAACAACCATTTTTATATAGTTGATTACGCGAATACAGGAATTAATATATATCAGCTCAATGGTAAATATGAGAAAACATTAAATATAATACCCACTCCTAAAAAAGGATGTTCATATAGCGAACTTCTTCAAACGACGAGAAACACCTTTCTATTAAAAAATTATAGGCAATCAGAAATTATCGAATTTGATTCCACAGGCAGCATTAAAAAAAAGTATCTTGAAAATGAAGAAGAAATTGAAATTGCTCCTGAGGGATTGGATTTTCTTGAAACCAAAACAGGTTTTCAAGTATATTCTGGTGTCTTTCAATGGCAAAAAAAATTAGATGACGTGCTAATCAAAACCCTATTGGTAGGTAGGTTCGATGAAAGTGGCAAATTAGCTGACCAATTTATTAAACACGATCCGATTTATTCAAAATATAATCTTCTCAATTTTCAGCCTTGCTTTCTTAAAATATTCGACAATAAATTATATCTCGTTGAGCAAGCACTCCCTTATGTGCGCGTTTTCTCTTTAGATGGAAAGCAACTGTTTAGATTTGGTGTCCCAGGACTGCACATGCGTCCATTGAAAAAGAGACCCGAAGGACGGATGAGTACAGAAAAATTACTTAAATACATTAGCAATCATACTTTATATGAGAAGATTTTGATTATAAATAGAATAAAAGGTTATCCTAACACTTTTATTGGCATTTTTTATTATAATCCCGATCTTATTGAAGATAATGACAAAGAAACAGAACGGTATTTGATGTTTTACACACCAGAAGGAGAATTATTGTATAACGATTTGGAAATACCTGGACCAGTCTATCAGGTCACCGAAAATTCGACCTTTCTAATTTTACTCGATAGAAATCAAAGTAACCTAACTGCTGGTTTATATGAACTGGAGTTAACAAAAGGATTCTAATCTTATGATTTCAGGAAAAACTATATCTTGGGTTATAGTACTTTATTCAATAAAACTCACCCTATTTATCATCAATATACTCTTATTTATAAGTTGTTCGAATAACAATAAGCAAAAGTATGAGCTAATAAAAACAAAGGAGATAAAGCTAAATTTTCCGCAAGGCGAAATGATCGGCAGGATTTTTGACATGTTAGAACATGATGAGAAATTTTATCTGGTTGATTATAAAGCTCATAAAATTTGGATAACCGATCTCAATGGTTGCCTGCTAAAATCAATTGGCAAATATGGAAGGGGGCCAGGAGATTTAAACGGACCTGTTAGCATTGTTTTAAAAGCTGATTCTTTATTAGTTCTTGAAAAGGAAAATTCTCGTATTTCTATATTCAACCTCTGTGGCGACTATATATCTCAATTTCCAGTCACAAGTGGTTCTTTGACTTCTATGGAAATTGACCGTGACGGAAAAATGATTATTATTGGTGAATCTTTGGGTCTTTGGAATTATCAATTTTACTCATTAAATGGCAGACCAATAAACAATTCTCCAAAATCAGAAAGAACGCAAATTTTAATGCCAACAAGTATTCCTGGTGGACAAATTTCGCTTAGCAGTGATAATAATATTTTATTCTCCAATATCAGAAACTATAATATTGTCATGATAAATTGGAATGGGGATACATTAAAATCATTTACGGCCAATCCTCAAAATTACATCGCACCAAATTTAAACAATAGAATTAGATTGATGAATCAAAAATATTGGTCATTGATAATACTTCCGCTTCAAATCGACAATCTAATTTTGATTCAGCGCTTCAATTATTTTCTAAATCCCAAAAATAAACCGAATAATGATAATGATAAGTTCTATTATGATCTTTTTTCATTAGATGGCAAGCTAATTGCAGAAGGACTGAGATGTGAAAGTTCCTATTTTCTCTATCAGAAAGATAATTTTTTATATTCTATTGATTACGCGCCTATTGAACTTGGTAATGAAAATCCTAATATCGTAATTTATAGACTTGAGAAATTGCTAAAATGAATATTTCGACCAATAAAAAAACTTGATTTTAGCTGTTGCTTTTGACATTCAAATTCTACTACAATTTCATCTGATATTCGCACTTATTACTTGAACTCAAGTAAATATATTTTTTAATATGCTTAAAATTGAATATGAAAAATTAAACAAAGCCCAACTTATTAATAGAAATAAGTATATAGGAAATAGGGCCTTTAATTTATCTGTGACAAATAATTGATACTATTCTGCAAAAGCCCACTATATTGATGATTTATGCAGCTCCACCTTAGATGCCCTCACCGAAAAAGCCATCAAAGAAATGTTTTTAGAAAAGACGAATCGCAAGACCACCTTTAGTCAGTTCACTAACAAAGTCATCATCGCCCACCGTTTATCCACTGTTATGGCTGCGGATAAAATCATTGTGCTAGATAATGGGAGAATTGTTCAAATGGGCTCTCATCAGGATTTAATCAAGCAAGATGGGTTGTATCGGAGGATGTGTGAAGAACAGATGTTGGTGAGAGGTTAGTGGTGATTGGTTAGTTGTGATTAGTCAGTCGTTCGTATTGAACTATCAAAAACACAGCAGTAGTGAACAGTTTTGATGTTTCGGTAGTTTAATTAACAAATTTGATTGTTGCTGAAACTTTTAGCGGATTAGGTAAATTCCCAGTTACCCAATTACCCAGTTACCTAATTACCCTATTACCCATTTACTTACGAACAAATGAGCCTGATCAAAACCGCCATCAATCGCCCCACTGCGGTGCTGATGTTTTTTCTGGCAATCCTGGTCACCGGGTTCATGTCACTCTATCGATTGCCATTGGAATTGACGCCAGAGGTGGATTATCCGAAGCTCTCGGTGACTACGAGCTGGTTCAATAGCTCAGCGGAAATGGTCGAAGCGTACGTAACTTCACCCATCGAAGCGGTGGCGCAAACCCTGACCGATGTTCATAAAGTGAGCTCGGTTTCCAGCGAGGGCCAATCCCAGGTGGATATCGAATTGATCCAGGATGCCAATACCGATTTTGTGGCGCTGGAGCTGAACGAAAAGCTGGCCGTCATCCGCAAGAACTTACCTTATGGAACCTCGCCGCCCAAAATCACCAAATACGTGCCTCAGGAATTTCAGACTTCGGAGTTTTTATCCTATCAATTATATGGGAATTATTCGCCGCTGGAAGTGAAAAGATATGCGGTAGAACACATTCGAGGACCGTTGTTGGGAGTCCCTGGAGTGGCAGAGGTGCAGATAGTGGGCGGTCTGGATGAGGAGATTCACATTATCCTCGATGAAGCGAAGATCAATTTATTTGGCATAACGCCTCAACAAATTGCCGAAACGATTCGGGAGCTATCGGCAGAGAACACGGTGGGACATCTTGTCGAAGGGGATTATCGGTTCGACCTGGTGGTTCGCAATCCGCTTGCCTCCATCGATCAAATTTCCCGGGCGCTCGTTAAGACAGATAAGAAGCCTAAGATTCGGATTCGGGATGTGGCCAGCGTGGTTCGAAGCGTTCAGGATGCCACCCAGCTCAGTCGTATCAATGGCAATCCCGCCATCCGCATCAACATCATTCGTGAGCCTGGCACCAATACCATCAAAGTCGCGGATCGGGTATTCCAAAAAATCGAAGAGTTATCCAAAAAATTTCCACCGACGATGAAAATGATCAAGCTTTCTGATCAAAGCGAAGCGATCCGAAAGCAACTGCGCGATCTCAGCTTTCGCTCGATCTTTTCGGTGCTGGTGATCTTTCTGGTGCTATTTTTCTTTCTGCGAAAGCTGAGAATGCCGATTATTGTTTTGACAACGATTTTTTTCTCGGTGCTGCTCACTTTGAATTTTTTCTATGCCGCGCATATGGGGCTCAATCTGTTCACGCTGGCGGGGCTGTCGCTGGGATTCGGCATGTTGGTGGACAATTCCATTGTGGTATTGGACAATATCGAGCGCTTCTGGCGGCGAGGCATGGCATTGAGCGAGGCCTGTCATCAGGGGACAACTTCGGTCACACTAGCAATTCTGGCTTCCACCTTGACGACCGTCGTTGCCTTCCTGCCGTTTCTTTACCTGACCGGCGAACTGCGATTGTACTATGTGCCGTTTGTCATGGCCATCGGGCTTTCGCTGCTGTCGTCATTATTGGTTGCTTTTACCTTGATCCCATCGCTCTCTTTTCAGGTGCTGCGCCGCGATGTTCCAGTTCCGGAAAACACCAATTCAGGAGGATCGCTCGTGCAATGGGCGCGCCTGGTTTATCAACGACAGTTAAGGTGGGCCTTACGCCATCGCTGGGTGATTATTCTTGCCACAATTGCCATTTTTACTGGTAGCTATTTGATTTTTGATAAATACGTAACCAAGGGGCGGATCTGGAGCGGCTGGGGAGGTGATACCTATATTACCATTTATATCGGAATGCCGGCCGGCGCGGATATCGAAAGCACGGACCAGGTGGTTCGCTTTTTCGAAGAGAAATTAGCGCAGGAACAGGGGATAGAAAAATATAGCGCATTGATCAGCAATGAACGCGCGTATATGAGAGTCTTTTTTCCAGATTCGATCCAATTTACCTCAATCCCGTTGATCATCAAAGAGAAGCTCACCGGGGCCGCCACCCAGTTAGCTGGCTTGTCCATCAGTATTGCGGGCTTTGGTCCGGGTTTTTGGAGCGGCGGCGGAGGCAGCGCATCTAATTTTCGATTGAAAGTTCTGGGCTACAATTATAATCAGGTGAAAGAGTTTGCCGAAAATGTGGGGCAGCGATTGCAACGCTATAGTCGGGTGCGCGATGTCGACGTCAGCAGCAGCGGCTGGGGCTGGTGGGATAACCGCTCGGAGCTGGTGATGCAACTGAACCGCGATGAAGTCGCCAAGTATCATCTTTCCAATTTCGAGGTGCTGCAACAACTGCGGGCTCACCTGCGGGAAAGCCTGGACTGGCAGCGGTTAAAAATCAACGGCAAAGAATTTGATTTCCGGATTAAAATGGCCGGTTTTCAGAAGTTCAATTTAGAAGATTTGAAAAATACCCTATTGCGTTCGCCCAAAGGAGAATCCGTTCGTCTGGAAAGAGTGGCCAGCATTGAGGAGCGAAAAGTGCTCTCCCAGATCGTCCGTGAAGACCAGCAGTACCAGCGCTGGATCACTTTCGAGTATCGTGGCCCGTACAAATTGGGCGATCGGCTGGTGGAAAGCATCCTCAAAACCACGCACTTGCCGCCAGGCTATGAATTGAAGCGAGAGACCTGGGGCTTTTTGAAGGGCGAAGAGGAGCGACAGATTTATCGCGTGCTGGCATTGTCGATTTTGCTGGTGTTCATGGTGACAGCCGCCCTGTTTGAGTCGCTGCGACAGCCATTGGTGATTATTCTCACCATTCCACTAGCGCTGGTCGGAATTTTCCTGATTTTTTATTTGACTGATACAAACTTTGATCGTTCGGCTTATATTGGTGTGATTTTTCTATCGGGGATTGTGGTGAACAACGCCATTATCCTGGTGGATCATATCAATGCGTTGCGCTGGCAGGGGATGGAATTATTCGATGCCATTGTTACGGGCGCTGCCGACCGTGTGCGTCCAATTTTAATGACCACTGGCACCACGATTTTCGGTTTATTGCCCTTGGTGTTGTTTGGTGAGGAAAGAACCAGCATCTGGTTCTCTTTGGCCCTGTCAAGCATTGGTGGTTTGCTCAGTTCCACAATATTTGTTTTGATCACGATTCCTGTGGCATATTATTTGATCGAACCAAAATCGAGAACGTCAATCCCATTTTCAACCTAAACGATATCCGAGCCGAACAGCGCTAAAAGGGATTGCTTGACCTATCCGCGATTTTACGTTCATCCAAAATTTCATTATCGCGAATGCTGAAAACGAAAAAGACCAGACTCTATTGATAAGCCTGGTCTTTTTGTTTTGATTTGTGTAGCAGTTATTTTGCCAGAGAGGAGGACGGCTCCGGCAAAAGCTGGCTACATCACCAAAATCATTTTTCTGGTCGCCTGGAATTGATCAGATTCCAATCGATAGAAATAAACCCCACTGGTTAGCTTATTCCCAGAATCATCCGTCCCGTCCCAAATGACTTTGTATCGGCCTGCTGGTTTGGTTTGATCCACCAGGGTCCGAACCCGTTGTCCCAATTGGTTATAAACTGATAATCGAATATGGCTGAGCTTTGGCACATCGTAAGCGATCATCGTCTCGGGATTAAACGGATTGGGATAATTTGGATAAAGTGCAAACTCAGTTGGCAGAGGGCCATCCTGATTCGATACATCGGTAGAAGTCGACACCGTAAAGGTGGTAATCGAACTGCCCGTCGCGCCGTAGGGATCTCGGGCGTAAAAGATGATGGTCTCGCTCCCTTGCCATTCGCTATTGGGAACGGTTATAGAGGCAATACGATTGGTAATGTTAATGATTAGCTCCAGAGCGCCGAAAGCTGACCATTGAATCTCCTCGTCGTTATTATCAATATCCAATACATAATCATCCAATTTAATCGGTTGAAAATTGCCCCCAGGTTTGATGCGCTGATCTGGGATACGCGTTACCACTGGAGGATCATTTAGCGCAATGACTGTAAAATTGGTTTTGGTGCTATCGCTCAAGCCTTCTGGATCGCTCACTTTTAAAGTCAATGTCTCTGTGCCTGCCCATTCGGAATCAGGAACGGCCACCTTGAGGATGCGATCAACTATGACTACCAATAATTCTTTGTTCCCGGAGAAGGTCCATAGCAACTGGCTGTCATTGTTATCAGGATCAGTGACATAATTATCCAAATTGACGCCAGCGAATTGTTCATTTTCCAAGATGATTTGCTCGGGGATCGCTGAAATCACTGGTGGTTGATTGGATGGTGTCACAGTGAAAACTGTCGCCGAAGTATCGCTTCGATCGCCAGGGTCAGTGGCAATAAACAGCACGGTATCGCTTCCGACCCAATTCTGATCTATCACGGCTATTTCTGCAATCCGATTGGAGATCGTTACTTTGATATATTGAGCACCGTAGGTGCTCCATCGAATTTGATCATCTGGGTTATCCGGATCTGCGACGTAATTGTCCAAATTGATCTTCGTGAATGAACCACCTTTTCGAATGGATTGCCCTGGGATCTGCGAGACAACTGGAGGCTCATTCACAATAGTCACTGAAGCAGAATCCAGTCCAACCCCACCATCATCGTCCTTCACGCGAAGCCATACTTTATGTTTTGCACCAGCGCTATAGCTTCGTTGCGCATTTTTTCCAACCGTCTCGAAAATCCCATCCTCATCTAAATCCCACTCATACATCAATGTCAAAGCATCGTTAGGACTTGGATCTGTCGCGGAGCCGATGAAATTAATCATCTGATTCCATTTGCCACTGTATGGGCCTCCAGCTTCTGCAGTTGGTGCGATATTTGAAATGGTGACATTGGCGCTATCCAGCGCCGCATCATCCTCGCTGTCGATCACTTTTATCTTTACCATGCCCGAAAAGTCATCAGGGTACGCATAGCTATTTGTCGCAACGGTGGTGGTATCATCCCATTTGCCATCGTTCTGAAAATCCCATAAGTACTTAACGATTGTTCCATCTGGATCTGACGATTGCGACGCATCGAATTGAATGGCCGTTCCCTCTGTGCCTTTATAGGGGCCACCGATCTCTGCAACTGGGAGTTGATTGATCGTCATCTTCAAATATCTCAACTTGATCCCGGAGGCCGCAGGGTAGATCACATAGAAATTGCTTCGATAAGCGCGAACGATATGCTTGTTGCGAGCATCCGTCGTGTTCCAGCCATCGGCCAGCCGAACCGGTTCACCCCATGTCAGCCCATTGTTTTCAGAGAGGCGAGCGTAAAGCGGCCCCGTTTCTGAAGCCAGATAGGCGATGACAATCTTCGAACCATCTTCGCTGGCTGCTAATGAAGCGACCCCGACAGGGATTTTCCAGCCGGTTAATTCGCCATTCGCTGTAACGCGAACATCTCGAACTTTCGTGCCATTTTCGATTCGGGCATATCGAACGGTGGGACCATTGGTCACCGAATTATCCAACTCTGCGCCATAACACACATGGACTTTCCCCGAGGCGTCCACAAAGAGATCCGGTGAACCATTGGCGCCGCCACGTGCATCACTATCATGAATATCCCCGCGATAGACCAACTTACCCCCCACCGATCCTGAACGCCAATAAAAAATAGGACCTCCTTCTGGCGGATAAGAAAAATCTCCCGAAACCAATTCAACGATGCCGGCGGATGTCACATCCAACTCAAACCGCTCATCCCCACGAATTTGCTTGATGTCATTCTGGCTCAATACCACCTTATTATTTTGAATTATGTAGTAATTAATTGGCCCCAACACAGTATTGAGATCAGTGACCGATCCATGGGCAAAATGTACCCGATCTGCACCATCAATGGCCAAACGAACCACATAGCCGCGATAGATATTATCCGCTATTTTTAATGGGCTCGACCAGCCACTGGCTTGTTTGTAGGTGTAAAACACATCATAATAATTATCGTATTCGTTCTCGCGAAAGCCAATATGCGGCATCTTGCGGCTATCGATCGCCAAGGAAGCGCCAAATCGCCACAAGCCACGGTCGTTTTCTGTACCCGGTACCATCTCCTGGTGAAGCACCTTGCCATTGCGATCCGTGATCACATATTTCACTCCGCTGTTGGTCATGGCCGTCAAGTGAAGTTGCCCAGTGGTTGGATCGATGACTAAATCAGGGGTGTTTCCCTGAGTAATAAAGATTTCATCCGACCATTTCACCTGGGAATAACCATTGGAAATCGCCAACAGCGATACAACCATCAAAACAACGCCGATCGTTTTCATTGTTCTGCTCATCTTCATGCTCCGAATAATCTTTTGAATTGCCTGAATTACAAACTTTCCATCTTTCAGAATTGGTCTTGCGCACCTCGATTCTGCAAACACCATGCCTTCATGATCCTTAAAATTGTTACTTTTTGGTAATTGCAAAAGATGATGCTTTCGTCTGTCCCACTCAGGTGGAACAATAATTTCAGTAGAATTAGATGGCTTCTTGATAGCGTAACCTGTATTGAAAAAATATTTTTTGGTTGGTTCGTTCAATAAAAAAACGATCCTCTCGTGTTCTCAGCCACTATTTCGTGGAAGCCATTTTTCTTACAAATTTGTATCCACAGAACGACACTTGTTTCTGGTTGAAACAACCAACGAGAGCGACTTTAATTCGCATTCCGTGAAAATTGACCAATATTCTTGTTGATTCTTAAAATATTTTTTTTAAATTTGGAATGCAATTGTTGCTGGTCAAACTTTGAGAGAAGCGAACTTCGTTTAATCGAGGAAAGCACCGATGGTTTACGACCAATTCGCAGGCGTGTTCGCGCCGATCCCAACACCATTTTCCCAGAAGGATCGTGGGATCAATTTCGATTTTATGCGCCGCCACATTGAATTTCTTAGTGGGAAAGGAGTTCATGGCATCGTTGTATTAGGAACAAATGGCGAATTCCCTTCCTTATCGATCGAGGAACGAAAAAACGTCATTTCCTGGGTGATGAAGTTCAAAAATAATTTGAAAGTGATCGCCCAAACTGGTAGCTGCTCGTTTGTTGAAACGGTGGGTCTATGCGATTACGCCAAAGAACTGGGCGTTGATGGAGTGCTCATCGCTGCCCCTTATTATTTTAAGAACATCACCGATCATGGCCTTATGGAATATTATTTTGAAATCCTGAATCGGGTACAGCAACCAATCTTTTTATACAACATGCCTCAGAACACCCATGTCCCCGTGACCCATGAGGTGATCAACCACTTGCTTTCATATTCCCATTTGCTCGGATTGAAGGATTCTGGAGGCGACTGGGAGATACTTAAATCCTACATTGAAAGCTATCGCCAGCTCCACATTTTTGTCGGTAGTGATACCCTACTGCTACCAGCCTTTGAGCATGGAGCCGGTGGATGCATCACTGCTTCGGCCAATGTTGTTCCGGAACTGGTGGTCAACCTGTATCGAGCAGTCCAGCATCACGGGGATGCTAGACTATGGCAGGAGCGGCTCAGCGCATTTCGTCAGTTGATGACACGATATCCCATTCAAGCGGCGACCAAATATCTTTTGTCGCTTCGTGGATTTGAAGAGAGCGCGGTTCGAGCGCCGCTGGTTAATTTGACCGAGGCCCAAAAACGGAGCTTGGAGCGGGATCTGGAGGCCTTAGGATTTCAATTTGTCAATGGAGATTTCATTATCAATCACTGAAAGGGCTGATTATGGAGTGCTTTGGGATTCGAAACAAGGTCGCGCTGATTACTGGCGCCAGCAGTGGGATTGGTAAAGCAACCGCCATTCGGTTTGCCCAGGAACAAGCAAAACTCATGCTCGTCGCCCGAAATGCCGATGCATTGAAAGCAGTCGCAGAGACAGCGAAGCAGTTCGGAACCATTGCTGAAATTTGTGCCGCGGATCTCACCGATGAAAAGCAGATTCAGCACTGTGTCAATGCCGCGATCGAAACGTTCGGAGGCATCGATATTCTGGTCAACAGTGCGGGCATTATCGGCAGCGGCAGTATTGAGACAACGAATCTTTCCGACTGGGATTACATGATGAATATTAACCTTCGCTCCATTTTTTTGCTCACCCAATTGGCGCTGCCATCATTAATTCAGCGAAAGGGAAATATCGTGAACGTATCCAGCGTGACAGGGTTGAGAGCCTTCCCGAATGTGTTGGCATATTGCGTCAGCAAAGCGGGCCTGGATCAATTTACGCGCTGTGTGGCCTTGGAACTTGCCGCCAAAGGTGTTCGCGTCAATGCGGTAAACCCTGGCGTGACCTACACCAACTTGCATCGCAACAGCGGGATGGATGAACAAAGTTACCAGGCCTTTTTGGAGCGCAGCAAATCCACCCATCCGCTTGGCCGTGTGGGACAGCCCGAGGAGATCGCCGATTTGATCCTTTTCCTCGCATCACCGCGCGCCAGTTGGATTACCGGGGCCACCTACGCCATTGATGGAGGCCGAAGTCAAACCTGCGCCCGTTAGCGTGATCGAGATCAGCGAATACTTAAACGAATAACATTTAAACTGTCCATCCATTTATGATAAGGAGTCACAATTGAAAAGCAAAATCATCGTCGTATTAGGTATCTTAGTGCTTATTCTTGCTTCATTCTTTTTTCTTGCTTGTTCGAATGAAAATAAAACCGCGGATCAGCGCATGATGGCCGAAAAAATTTACGATGAAACGGCTGACGCTCATGCCGATATTCAGCAGGCGATTGCAACCGCTCAAACTCAGGGCAAACATATCCTATTAATGTTCGGCGGGAATTGGTGCATTTGGTGCCATCGGCTGCATCGACTGTTTAAAGAGGATAAGGTAATTAGAAAATTTTTGGATAAAAATTATATTTTGGTAATGGTGGATGTGGGAAAGCGCGATAAAAATTTAGATCTCAATGAGCGCTATGGCAATCCATTCCAGCACGGATTCCCGGTATTGGTCGTACTGGATAAGGACGGCAATCAACTCCACACCCAGGAGACAGGCAGCCTGGAATATACTGCTGCGGAGAGCAAGAAGAAGGGACATCACCCAGAGCGCGTGCTGCAATTTTTAAAGGCCTGGGCGCCTAAAAAATAGTGCCCAATTTTAATCAATCCGTGGTGGCATTTGGAACACGATCATTCCCTGGCGATTCGTCAGGACAGAGGCGATGCAATTTTCAATAAAGGGAGCGACGGAACAAATTGCATATTTGAATTTGGTCACGGATAAGGTGAAAAATTTCCCACTATCGAAGCTGCCGTTTTTTTCAAAAAAATAAATTCTATGTTGACTTTTTAAAAGCTATTTATTATATTTCAACAAGAAAATTTCTCCCCAACCAATCCATATATGGTCTCTTCCTTTAAGCAGCATCAGGGAGGAATGAGACGGTTATCCTGAATAAGGGTAACAGATTCCGTGAATCAGGATTAGAGCAAGCCTCGGCATCAGCAAGCGCCGAGGCTTTTTTATGCGAGCCCAATCGATCCCTTTCATCCTGGGCGGCAGAAGTGCTCCAATGATTTTTTTCGAATCAACAATCCGGAACGGCCTAAGCCCTGGCATTCCAGGCAATCTTTTTCATTCGTCAAATAATGAAACAATCGCCACTTAAAGAAGAATGATTGACAATTCATGGGCGCGATTTCCTTGGAAATTTATATGCCATTGATTAGATCCAAAATTAAAAATATTTTTGTGACGGGCGGAATTCACAGCGGGAAAACCACCGTTTTAAATCGGGTAATCTCTGGGCTCCCGCATTTAAAAGTTGGCGGTTTTCGAACCATTCCGATTATCGAACACGGAGTAAAGAAAGGCTTTGTTTTTGAATCCCTCACCGGAGATAGCATGGCATTTGCCCATGTGAGCCTCGATACAGATCGCCAATTCGACATCTACCGCTATGACCTCAACGTTTTTGATGACCTTGGGGTGAAATCCTTAACGTCAGCGCTGTCCGACTGCGATCTTATCCTGATGGACGAAATTGGAATGATGGAACGAGATTCCATCGATTTCCGCCAAATGATCTTGAATTGTCTGAATTCTTCCATCCCGGTATTAGGCTCTTTTCAGCAGCGTGCCACTTGGTTCGCCGATCTTCTTCGCATCAGAAACGACACCACCGTCTTTGAGGTCACGACCTCCAATCGCGAAACCCTCCCAGAACAAATCATCTCCTTGCTATCGATCTGAATGACCAACTTCATTGGATCACTCTTTTCCTCGTTTTCTATTGAGCCATCAAAAATCTTAAAGAAATATTAACAAATTTCTGACCATTGTTCTATCATCAGGCGATTTTGCTTTGGAAAATCATTGTGATATTTTCTAAGTTAACTGGTTAATATTTTGGCCATTAATCCTATTCGTTAATTTTTAGAAATAAGCTTGTAAAAGAACCATCGATTCATTATATTGACACGCTGGCTTGAAAAAGTGACAGCTTTTTCATGCCTGACTGGTGATGATTCGAACGCTTCTTCTTCCTGCATCCTGATTAGCGTTAGCAATGGGTCGTTGGAAAACTCATCTAACTCTGGGCTTTCGATGAAAATTTTGCTAATCGGCTTTCGCTATCTCGAGATTGAACAAATTCAAGATCGGCTGCTAAAAGAAATCCCACACATGCATATCGACTTCGCTATTTCTGTGCGGGATAGCTGGTATCGATCGAATTTAACACCATACGATTACATTGTTATTGACATGAGCGATAGCGATGCAAATGCGAAAGAAATTATTCATGATATTGCCGACAAGAGCAATGGGGCTGATCTGATCTGTCTGGCTATTGAGAAGGACGTCAGGAAATTGAGCGAGTTAAAGATGGCCAAACCGTTCAAATATCTTGTCAAAGATCCGAATTATCTCGACCGGCTGATCGCTGCCATTAAGGCGAAACACCATCAACTGACACACTCGAAGGACCACTCCTATTTTGCGCTCCGAGAACTCGAAACCAAAGCCCCATACCTGCTGCCGACGATTCAGACCGCCTTCGAGCCGATCGTGATTATCAATAAAAAATTAGAAATTGCAGCGATGAATCACGCCTTTTTGGAACAATTTCAGCTTTCTGGGAATCATGTGCTGGGAAGACCTTGTTGCGAGGTGCTGGGTCGCTATTTTGCATCATGTGGCAAGCAAGGCGCAAATTGTGCGGTTCATCAAGTGATTCGCCATGGGACCCAATGCCAATTGACGATGGAAGGTAATGAACTTACTGGGAAATTCGCGGTTCGGGCCAGTGCTATTCGGAATCAGCAAAACGAGATTGAATACGCAGTCCTTACGTTGCAGAAATCAACCGCCTCTCAGACGGGCGTATCTCATCCCCTCTTCAATAAAAGCTTGTTAGAGCAATTGCTCAGCGGTCTATCGGATGGAGTGCTTTTCTGCAACGCGGAGCATCAAATCATGTTCTCCAATCTCGCTGCAGAGTCCATTATTGGTCTCAAAAAAATGGAATTACTCAATCGTTCTATACTGGAATTGCCCTTGGGCAATGGGATTGAATGGTTGGATGAAGGACTTAACAGCATCAAAGCTGGCATCCGATTCAATTCTATTGCCTTTAATACTCCTATTGGTGATCAAAAAGTACAAGTCCGATTTTCCCCGATTTTCGGTCAGGGAGAATGTTATTTGGGCGGCTTTTTGTATCTCACCGAAGTTGAAGAATTTTTGCCTTTCGAAAAAAGCCCAGTCGTCCACCACTTAAAAGATCAAAACTTCGATATAATTCGCCTGTCCTCACCACGAGTGATTGCCGAAGGTTAGCCGGTTCATCGGAATTTCATCTCGATGGCTGACTCAAGCCGAGGCGTTGCAAGTGAAACGATCGCAAGGGATTTCAATTTTGCAGGGTTCATCTTTCGCGAATCGCAAACCATTTGTCAAATGGCGGCTAAAAATCGAATGCTCAAATCATCGATTTGATAAGTATAGCTGAAAGCGTGTCCCCGTTCAATCCCCTACCGATAAAACTGGCTGGAGCAAACTCAAATTCCCATCATTTAATATCCTCTAAACTCACCTCAAGATTCGTCCTAAAAGTATGTGCGATGATATCCATCTGTCTCAGATAGTGCATTTTGCGCAATCGAAAATCTGGAGAGAACACATGCATATCAATGAAATAGATCCGCTCGGTTGGTTCATCGAAAAAGCAATACATGCGAAACGGGCCGCCAGCTACTTTTTCTTCACTTTTCCAGAGGCCTTTCAGCTTCAACGCGCGACGATTGAGAAAGACAACTTCCTCAGCAGTGACTGGTTCATAATATTCTTCGACAAGTTCGTTCTCATAAAATTTTCTGCCAATCTCATTTCGCTTGGCGACACACCATTCTTTGGTAATGACGCTGGGATCGGTGGCCTCGATCCAAAATACCGACATCCAGCGCAGGGGGGGCTGGCGTTTAAACATCACGAAACGATCGCTGGCCGACTGAATTTCTGGCTTGAAATCGATGGGCAGCCGGATGGTCCAACCGTAATTTTGGAGCAGATGGCGTTCTACGTCTTTGAGCTCTTTGTATTTGTATAGGGTCGCTTCGTGGAACTTATTCCAATAATCGTCAAATTGATAAAAGATCTCTGCTCGCTGGTTATCAATTCTGTCCTTTAGGGTGGTTAAATCAGGACCGATCAGGAACATCACCAGTTGTGGGATGGCCCACTGTTCTTTTGAGACGAAAATAAAGTTCCCAGCGGTGATCTTTTTTTTGTGTTCCTCACTGAGGCTGGCATTGATGTTGCGAGAGATTTCATCGGTGGCATCCAGAGTGGAAATGAACAAAATATTTTTGAACCGCTTGAAATTATTTATGTCTGCTGGGATCAAGATGTAATGTTTTTCTGGCTGAGGATTATATTCGATGCGCTCCAAAATTTCTCGCAGCAAAGGGCCGGTTTGATTCCAGATAGTGGAATCCGCCACCACCTGGATCTCATGATCCACTCCCATGGGTGCCTTGGAGCTGAGACAGGCGCCGATCACGATGATCGCCATCACCCCAACCACTTTCAGGCTAAATAATGGCAACGATTTTTTCATATTCACCTCTTCTGGTTTACTAATATAATTCACATCGAGATCATTCGTTTCATTTTTTAGGGCTGGGCGCCATTATTGCTTGGAATTTTTTCGGGGCGAAGCATAAAAATCAGCCCGCCGGGGATGGTCGCAATCAGCCCGATCAGATAGGACAGAAACTCCATGGCCACGATGGCTTCGGCAGGAATCGAGTTAATCTGCGAGAACAGGGCAACCCCGCTGGTCTCTCGAATGCCAATCCCGCCAATAGAGATGGGCAAGCTGGATAGCAAGGCAATGGCTGGGACAAAAATAAAGAAGTATTTTAGGTGCGCATGAATTCCTACCGCTAACGCGGCAAAGTAATGGACCAAAATTCTCAAGGTCTGGACGACCACTGAAATCAATAATAACTGCAGTAAAATTTTCCGCTCGTTTTTAAATGCATGGATGCTCACATAGAGTTGCTTCATTTTATTTTTGATTCGAACTGGCAGAGTTAGCCGGAAGATCCAGCCAATTCGTCGCGCAAATTTCTCATTGAACAGCACCACAAATGAAAAGATCCAGCAGCACAAGATTGCGCCGAGAACCATCAAAATGGTATCGGACTGAAAGATGTTATGCCAAACTAAACCTGCCACCAGTGCTAAAGTGGTCAACATCACAAACCCGATCAGTCGATCCATAAGCACTGTCGAGATGGCATGCGAGGAATTGCCCGAGTGCCGGGCGATATCGAAGATGCGAATCGCATCGCCGCCGACATAGCCGATAAGAAAATTGTTGAAAAACAGTCCGACATGGTAATAAGCGACCACGCGCCGGAATGGAATGACAATTCCCTGGGTCCTTAACAACCAAAACCATTGGACCGACCCGAACAAATTACTTAGCACAAATAACGATGTGGCCACCGCAATCCACCAGAGATTGGCGACGGCCAATTGGGTCGTTACCTGGCGCAAGCCAAGCTTCGTCAGCAGCAGACCAATCAGGGTCAGACTCACCAGAACCTTGATGAATGGGATCAGTAGTTTTTTAATCACTCGGTAACGATTCGCCTCAAAAATGTGATCGAACAGCTCGTTAATTTTTGCTCAAGCTATCCTGCGATTGTTTTGCCATTAGCTCGAATTGGGATAACCAATATTTAGCAGCAGAATTATTTGGATCAAGCTCCAATGCACGCTGGGCAGCACGTTTTCCAGCTTTATGATTGTGCGTTTCAGCATAGATATTGAACAGCAAATAATAACCATCGAAATAATCCGGCTGCCGGGCAAGCAACTGCATAACCGTTTGCTCTGCTTTTTCGGGTTGACCAGCGTCAAGATACATTCCAGCCACCGTTAAGGCAATTCGTGGATCTGGAAAAGGGATGACCGATGCTGGTATCCGCTGTTCCATGAGATCCAGCGTGGCGACCAGATCCTGGTGCATTTTCTCGCGATGATAGAAATAGGCCAATCGCAAAAAACCGATGCGATAATTCATTAACAGGCCGATGGTGCTATCGTCATAATAAACGCTGGGATTGTCGAGATTGCGGTATAGGAACACATCGAATAGATTGCGGCGCAATCGCATCGGGGAGATCTCCTGCCCTGGATAACTGACCAGCTTATATGCCAGGCCATCCATCCGGAGATAGTCGTCAAGGTTTAGCATGCTTTCTTTTGACACGGTGACCGCGAAATAAATTGGCTTCTCAAATTGGTTTGCGGCAATAATGTTCAGCACCATCCAATCCCGGACTCGAATCGCCTTACCGATAAAAGTTGGTCCAAGCTCAAAGCTGATTTCGGGAGGCTCTTCTTTGGCCTTGTTGACAAATTCGGTCCGGTGTTCCAATTCTTGAAGCTCCTTCTGATACGCCTCTTTCGGCACTGGAATTTTGATGATCCTCGGCTCTGGCCAGAAGATCGGGCTCAATTGATCGATCTCCCCATTCTTCAAACCGATTGGCACACGCGGTGCTTGGTCTCGCAATTGCTTGATATACCAGGGGGTGTTCAACAAGCTCAAATTTACCACTCGGATGTCTTGACGAATATGATAAACATATTGCAAAAACCAAAGCGGAAAAGTATCGTTATCCCCATTGGTAAATAGGATGGCATCTGGCTCACAGCTTTGAAGCAGATTATACGAATAGTCGAATGCGACATAATTGCCGCTCCGATCCTGATGGTGGAAATTGAACGCCAGCATCTTCACGGGAACAAAAATGAACAGCAGCGTCGTCGCCAGAGCCAAAAACGCTGTTCGTTGCGCGTTAGACCTTGTGCGAAATTGGGCAGCGATGGTTTCCAACACAGCCGTGCAGCCGATGCCGATCCACAAGGCAAAGGCGAAAAACGATCCGACATAGACATAATCCCGCTCGCGCGGCTGTGGATCTGGCTGATTGAGATAAAGCACGATGGCAAGTCCGGTCATAAGAAAAAGCAGAAGCACCGCGATCGCCCGACGATGATCTTTGGCAAAGTGATGGAACATACCGATGATTCCCAGCAAGAACGGGATACCCCATAGGCCGCGCCAGCTCATCGTCTCGGCCAAGATGCCCTGGGCATCGCGAACCGTACCCTTGCCGAAATACTGCCAGAACAAATAACGCAGATACATCTTTTTAATCTGGTACTCCCATAGCGGCGCCCGACGTTCGATATAGCTCCAATCCCCATATTGCTCCCGATTGATATAGCTCACGAGATTTTCAAGGTTCTCGGGATCGTTCTCATCGATGGCTGGATCTAATTGGGAACGCAAAAAAACGCTCGTATAGGTAGAAGCTCCGAGGAGGATCAAGAGCAGCGCGACCAGACTGAGAAAAGCGATTCGATTTCTTAAGTGGAACGAGACCCCAATGGCGAACACCAAGGCGAGCGCAAGGGTGATAAGCATGAACAGGGTGAAGCTGCTGCCAAACAATCGATTCACAGCCAGCACAAAATTGGGCAACCATTTGACGATTCCAGGATAAACCGCGATGAAAATTGCCAGGGATACCAAAGTAAATTTCAGCAACCGAAACTGTTCGGCCTTTGGATGACGTTGGAACATCAAGACAATTATCATTGCGGCCGGCAAAATGAGGGCATACATGGGCTGCTTGGTATTCAGATAGATAACCAGGCTGAGAAATGCGACGACCAGAAGGATGATGAAAAACATGACCAGATCGCGCCACTTCAGCTCGCCAAGTCGACCAAAAACGATGAAACAAAGCGCTGGTAGTGCCAAGATATTGAGCAAATGCACGCCGATTGCCAGACCGATGCCATAAGCAATCAATAAAATGTATCGATCACTTTCTGGATCGGACGCGTGGTCATACCATACCAGGATTAACCAGACGATCAGCGCGGTAAATAACATGCTGATGGCATAGACCTCGGCCTCGACAGCATTGAACCACAAGGTTTCTGAGAAGGCGAACGCCAATGCTCCGATGGCGCTGGCGCCGTACAAGATGAATCGATCTTCCAGACGCGCCGCGCCTCCTCGCCAAAAACGGATCAGCCGGGCAATGATCAAATAGGTGAGCATCGCTGTAAAGGCGGTGGCGATGGCGGAGATGAGATTGACCCGCAGCCCAATATCTGAAACCACAGGGATCATGGTGAAGACCCGTCCCAACAAAATGTAGAACGGCGCCCCTGGCGGATGCGGCACGCCCAGAGTATAGGCACAGGCAATAAATTCACCACAATCCCAGAACGAGGTGGTTGGCGCAATGGTCAACAGATAGACCACCAACGAGCTCACCCAAACCCCAGCCGCAACGAGACGATGCACCCACTGTTCGCGTTCCATCGATCGCCTCATTTCTTTTTGGATGCGGTATCCGTTTCGGTGGTAGTGGCTGGCGCAGTATCTTTTGGTGCTGTCTCAAGAAGTTTTTTCAATTGCTCAATCTGGGCCGTCGCGCTTTTATCGTTCGGATTGCGCAATAGCCATTTATTCAAAATATCAAGCCCGCTTTGATAGTCCTTGGCATTGATGTATTGTCGCGCCAACCAATAATACGTATCCTGAAATGATGGATTGGCGGCATTCAATTCCTGGACCAGTTTCACCATTTTCGGCGCCTCATTGGGGTAGGCCTGGACGAAGATCTCCGCATATTGGAGCTTTTCATCAATTGGGATATCGCTGCGCTCAAACAATCTCAGCAAAATTGCTTTGAATTTGTCATGTTGACCAGCGAAATAGTACATGCGACCCATCTGAAACTGCAGTTCTTTTCGAATCGGGATCACCGTATCGGGCATGATGGTCTGCAATTTATCCAGCACCGTGGTCATATCCTCGTACATGCGCTCGCGGAGATAAAATTGAGCCAGATGGAAAAAGGCGCCTTGATAGTTGCGCAACAGACCTTTGATATTTTCATTGAAATAGACGTCGGGATTGTTCAAATTGCGATATTTAAATTTTTCAAATAAGTTGGTTCGTAAATGGGTCGGTGAAAGCGGCAGATCCTTGGTCGGATACGTGACCAGCTTAAACACCAGCCCGTCCATTCGCAGATAATCTTGGAGGTTGAGCTGATTATCGGATGAAACGGTTAGCGCAAAATAGATCGGCTTTTGAAACCGATTGGTGGCAATGATGTTTAGGATCATTTTATCTTGAATACGAATAGCGACATTATCCAGCGTGGGTTTCAAATCGAACACAATCTGTGGCTTTTCTTCAATGGTCTGGATCAATGGCTTTCGTTCGATGTTTTCCTCGATGTCGCGCAGATAAGCCTCGCGCGGCACATCAAGCCGAACGGTTTTCGGTTCTGGCCAGTATTCCGCTTCCATGCGATCGATTTGCCAATCGCTCAAGCTGATCGGCACTCGTGGCTCCTGATCCCGCAACTGCTTGATGTACCAATGGGTGTTCAATAAGCTCAAATTCACTACGCGGACATCCTTACGAATCCCCTCGACAAATTGCAGATACCAGAGCGGAAAAGTGTCGTTATCACCATTGGTAAATAGGATGCCATTGGGCTCGCAGCTTTGCAAGATATTATATGAATAATCATAAGCTACATACTCGCCAGTGCGATCGTGGGAAGTATAATTGTGAGCCATCATATTGACTGGCAGGATAAAGAACAGACAGAAGACGACGGCAGCAAGCACTGCCATTTTTTGCCAGGGCTTAAATTTCTGGCTGAGCTGCTGAATATAGTCGGTAATGGCAGTTACGCCAATCCCGATCCAAAGAGCAAAGGCAAAAAATGAGCCGACATAGACATAGTCTCGCTCGCGCGGCTGGGGATCCTCCTGATTCAGATAGATAACAATGGCCAGCCCGGTCATAATGAATAACATCAAGATCACCGATGCATGCTTCCAGTCCTTTGAGAAATGATGGATCATGCCGATCATTCCCACCAAAAATGGAATGCCCAGCAATCCCAGCAGGCTGAAATTCTCTTTGATGCGGCCCTCTTCATCCAGGGTGGTCCCATGGCCGATGAATTGCCAGCCAAAATAGCGCAGATACATCTCTTTGATCTGGTAGTTCCAGAGAAAGTCTAACTGCCGGCCCAGGTCATAGGTTTGATAATTGCTATAAGGAAACCTTCGTTCAAATTCGGCTTTGGGTGGCAATCCAGGATAGCGCCTCGGGAAAATTCCCCAGTCTCCATATTGTTCCCGATTGAGATAGCTGACCATGTTCTCCATGTTTTCTGGGTCATTCTCATCAATAGCAGGATTCAGGTTCGATCGGATGTAGATAGCCAGATAGCTGGAAGTGGAGAGCAAGATCAGCAGGAAGGATATCAGCGCTAAAAACGTAATTCGCTTTTTATGTTTGAATGCCCAGGCGATCAGCGCAATGAGTGTTACGATGGCAGCGAAGAAAAACAATCCGGTGAATCCGGAACCGGTTTGCCGCTTCAAAAACAGCGCGAAATTTGGGATCCATTTGACAATTCCTGGATAGATGGCGAAGAATCCCAAAGCGAGAACGCCGATAAAAAGCCAAAAAGTGCGCCATTCTAACCGAGGATACTTTTTGAAATAGATGACAAACATCATCGCCGGCAGGGCCAGGATCATGAGCAGATGGACGCCAATGGCCAAGCCGGTCAAATAAGCGATTAGGAGCAAATAGCGATCGCTGTGAGGGTCATCAGCGTGTTCCCGCCAAACCAGCATGAGCCAGACCACCAGCGCGGTGAATAGCATACTGATTGCGTAAACTTCGGCTTCCACTGCGTTGAACCAGAAGCTATCGGTAAATGCAAAGGCAAGCGCGCCGATCATGCCACTGGCATAAAGGATGAGGCGATCTGCGTGGTCGCGGGGCCGTCCTCGAAACATGGTGATCAGGCGAACGATGATCAAATAGCCGAACATGATGGTTAAGGCGCTCGATAAAGAGGAAATGACATTCACCCGCAACGCGATGTCCTCCACGAATGGGATCATGCTAAAGATCCGACCGATCAGGATGTAAAGCGGCGCGCCTGGAGGATGCGGGATGCCCAGGATATATGAGCAGGTAATGAATTCCCCGCAGTCCCAAAATGACACCGTTGGCGCAATCGTTCGTAGATAAATGATCAGTGAAAACAAAAAAATGAAAGCAGCGAACAACTTGTTTAAACGCTTGTCAAGATCCATGAGTCATTTCCTCCGGGATAAAACGTTTTCGATCAGATGAAGCATTTTGATGGCCGAGTGTTCCCAATTGAATTGATGAGCCCATTGAATTCCTTGTTGCGATAATGTTTGCCGTAAAGAGTCATTTTGAATCAACCGAATGATGCGCTCGGCCAAAGCATCGATATCGCCAAAAGGATAAAGCAAACCAGTGTGACCATCCACAACAGAATCGCGCAGGCCAGGGGAATTGGCCGCTACCACTGGCACACCGCAGCAATTGGCCTCGATCACGGTCAGCCCCCATCCCTCCTTTGGAGATGGATTCACCGCCAGCCACATGCGATTCAAATATTCGATTTTCTGTTGATGATTGATTGCACCCGCAAACTCAACCAGTTGTTCCACTCCCAAGCGACAGGCTAACTTTTTCAGCTTAACGAGATGATCGCCATCGCCGACGATTAACAATCGGGCGGACGGAATCACCTCAACTACCTTTGAAAAAGCGAGGATCAAATGATCAACACTTTTGTATTTCTTGATCCGACCCAGATAGCCGACCAGCGGCTGAGGAGATCGCTTTTCGGCACAATAGGGATAGGCGGAATGATCGACCGCATTGCCCACCAAATGCAGCGATTCTGGTGCCAATCCCTTTTGGATCAATTCCTGCCGCGTGCTCTCCGAAACAACTGCCAAAGGCACATGCCGATATACCCGAGGGATCAATCGTTCAGCCAAAGTGACATACAGCGCAATCGGCAAACTCGACTCCATAAATATGCTCGAACCGAACAGATGATGCACAATACCAATCAGTGGCTCTTTGACGAACAACGGTGTATAAAAAGGGATCTTATTGATGTCATCAACAACAATATCGAATGACCGCTTTCGGGAATAATGCCGATACAGCCTGGGAACTTCATAATTGAAAAACCGTCTTGATCCGTGACGTACCACCTGAATCCCATCGAGGGTTTCGGTTGGTGGTAGGCTGGGATGAGCGCAACTGAGAAGCGTTACCTCATGTCCCCGCTGGACAATCCGCTTGAAGATTTCATGAAAATGAACTTCTGCTCCCCCACCCAAGGGGTTTCGAATATCCTGCCAATTGATCACCAGAATCCTATATCCCATATCAATCCCATCAAATAACAACCCCAGCCTTCCTCAGTCAATACTTCAATTTCTCGTTGCAAAAAAACTGGGACTGGCTTCCCCAGTCGGTTTCTGAGCCACGACGCCAATATCCAGGAACGTCTGAAACGCCCATGGCTGCTGCGCCAGTGCTCGGCTCAATCGCTCGCGAAGCTGCCGAATCCCCGGAATGCCCGGCGGATATAACGGCAGTGATACTCCCAGCTTCTTTAGCAGTTCTCGCACCATCCGATAGAACAAGCTGGGCCGCATCCAACGACCGTATTGATGAACCACCGTGAAACCAGCTTGCTGAACCAGGCGCTTGAGCTGACCGATGGAAAATTCTGTTTCCCAGCCCGCAAACCAGCGATTCAACAAGATGAGCCCATGCTTGATCAGCGTATAAATATGATAGCGCTGCGGCACATCGACCAGCAGCAGGCCACCCGGCTTGAGCACCCGAAACTGCTCGCTCAATAATCTCCCTGGTTCTTTAAAATGTTCCATCAATCCCTGATGGAACACGATATCCAGAGTCCCATCGCCAAAGGGAAGCTGCAATGCGTCTGCTTGAATCAACAGCAACGAACAGCCATGCTGGTCATTCAACTTGTTGATGATCTCCAATGCTCGGGGCGAATAATCCAGCACATAAACGGTGGCATCCTCGCGCGCCAGTTGAAAACTATCCCGGCCACTGCCCGCGCCAACTTCGAGCACCCGCTTGCCAGCGAGAGCGGTCACCCGCCTCAAATTTTGATAGATCCGGTCTTCGTTGGAATAAACCTGCTCGATCTGCTGCTTATCTTGCCAGAATTTTTCCCAATGATCCAGAGTTGATTGCTTATTCGTCATGTCGTTTCCACCCTTAGCTCGCTTGCCCGATATAACGATTTGCCCGCAGCCCCAATCCAGGGGACGTGGAGAGTCTCGCCTGAGTTGCTCCTTTTGCGCACCGGTGTTCGATGGAACCATTGCTCAACGGTGCGCGGCTCAATGAAGGTCGCCGATGCACTTGGCTATTTTGACTCGCCCCTGGCAGTTTCTTTAATATACGCTAATCTCAATTCCCGCAGCACGCTATCGAGCAACTCGGCTTCATCCTTTGTCAGGTTGTTTCTGGTTTTTTCCTGCAGCATTCCCAAAATATCGATGGATAACTTGGCTGTTTCCAGATCTTTCTCCGTTTTCTGGGTATGGGGATCTTTGAGTAGTCCCAGTTGCATTAGCGCCGATCTCTGATAGCTCATCACCAGAAAAGAGAATAGAAATTTGCTTCGCTCTTCACTGGATAATGTTTCTGGCATGATGTGCTCCCAATTTAACCGATTCGGGTTAATTCAAGCTTATCTCGATAATTTTGGAACAATGGGTTTCGCGCCAGGGCTTTGGCGGTTTCAATGAACTCAGTATGATGAGGCGCCAGGCCAAATGCCTCCTGTCGCGCCTCGAATAACAGGGCTGAATCTTCGATCGGGTCGGCGATTTTCAATTCGGGCAAGCCGTGCTGTCGCGTTCCGAAAAATTCTCCTGGCCCACGCAATTTCAAATCTACCTCGGCGATCTTGAACCCATCATTGCTTTGCGTCATTGTGTTCAATCGCGTGATCGCCTCAGGTGTGAGCGGCGGCTTCGCGATCAAAATGCAATACGACTGCTCACTCCCCCGGCCAACGCGGCCGCGAAGCTGATGCAATTGAGTTAAACCAAATCGCTCAGCGTTTTCGATCACCATAATTGTGGCATTCGGCACATCCACACCCACTTCAATGACCGTGGTGCTCACCAAGATCTGAATTTCCCCATTTTTGAATGCCATCATGATGGCATCTTTCTCCTCCGGTGGCATCCGCCCATGCAATAATGCCAGTCTGAACTGTGAAAAGATGCCCCGCGCCATCTCTTCGTAGCTTTCAGTCGCCGCCTGGAGGTCCAGTTTTTCGGATTCCTCGATCAATGGAAAAACAATATAAGCCTGATGACCTTCGGCCACCTTGGTGCGAACGAATTGATAGATCTCTGGTCGTTTATTCTCATAGCGCCAGGAGGTTCGAACTGGGATGCGGCCTTCGGGCATTTCGTCCAGGATCGATACATCCAGATCGCCATAGATGGTTAGCGACAGGGTTCGCGGGATTGGAGTGGCGGTCATTACCAGCACATCGGGTCGCTCGCCTTTCTCTGTGAGCATTGCCCGCTGCGCGACGCCGAACCGATGTTGCTCATCGATCACCACCAATCCCAATCGGTGAAATGTCACTGGTTGCTGAATCAGCGCATGGGTGCCGATGATAATATCGCAATCGCCCCGCTCGATTGCCGTCAATACTTCGGTCCGGTGCTGCGCTCTTTGTCCGCCGATCAACAAATGCACCCGCACGCCCAACTCATCCAACCACCGGTGGAATGTTAGATAATGTTGTTCTGCCAAAATTTCGGTTGGGGCCATCAACGCCGCCTGGTAGCCGTTCTCCACGGCGATCAACATGCTCACCAATGCCACCATGGTCTTGCCGGAACCCACATCGCCCTGCAACAGGCGATACATCGGCCGTGGGCTTTTCATATCCGCGCGAATCTCGCGCAGCACTTTCTTCTGTGCCTCGGTTAGCGCAAAGGGCAACCGGTCCACCAAGGCCTTCACCCGCTCTCCGACTGTTGCAAATTGAATCCCCTTCTGCTGCGTCGCAATATAGTGCTTCCGATAGGCCAGCAAGAATTCCATCAGAAACAACTCATTGAATTTCAATCGACGCTGCGCCTGGCGCAATTGCTCGAAATCCGCCGGAAAATGGATGTTCTGAAACGCCTCGGCCAATGGCATCAGGTTATGTCGCTGCAAAATCGACTGCGGCAAGATCTCGTCAATCTCCTCCCCGTGGTTGGACAGCAACTGGCGAATGACGCGGCGAAACCCTCGGCTGTCTAATCCCACCTGCCCTAACGATTCCGTCGACGGGTACAGCGGGATGATCTTCCCTGTATGAACGAACTCCTCCTCCCGATCCTCTCCTTCCCCGGATAACAGATCAAACTCTGGATGAATGATCTGCAAACCGCCAAAATAGCCGAACTTGCCGCTCACCGCAATGGTTTGTCCCACCTTGAACCGCTTCTGCCAATAATTGAGCCGATGAAACCATACACAGTGCACCATCCCAGTATTATCACTGATCACCATGATAAATCGCGATCGCGCCCCCTTTTTTATCCCCTGGGTGACAATCTTTCCCACCACAGTGGCAGTATCGTTCGGACGAACGTGGCGGATCGGCGTGATGTGGCTGCGGTCCAGATAGCGACGGGGATAATATTGCAACAGATCACCAATCGTGTAGATCCCAACCTGATTGAGTTTCTCCGCCCGTTTCTCTCCAATCCCCTTGAGGTATTGTATCGGTCTTGTGAACAAAGTCTCCGATCTCTCGATCAATCCTCGATCGTTAATTATGTCTTTCGCGTGAAAATCAAACGTCATCCTTTGCGCTGCGCAATGACGCCCTTTCCATCATCTATATGCTACGGAAACGCCCTGCCCGCCAGCTTCTTGGTGGATAGCTGAATGGCACTCAGCTTATCTTTCGAAGCCGACGCGCTTTGGCCTCACGTCCAGCCTCGCGGTTTCTCCACTTGTTTCATCGGCTCATCACCGAACCAGCGCGATGATGGAGGATCCATCATCAGCGCAAGTCAATTCGAGTTAGCAACGCTCATTTATCTCGTCCGAATTGCAACCGTATATTCCAATGTCACTTCTTGATCCGCGGCCACATTCACCAGAAACTCGACGGTATTGGCATCTTTCTTTTTATAAGAGTGGGTGGATTTTTTGATGTCCCAGAAACCATAAAATTTTTCAACAACCACGATTTCGACTGGTGCATCTTTGTGGTTGCGCAATTTTATCTGGTAGCTTTCTTCCCAGGAATTTTTGCCAGTGGAGACCCGATTGGTCATTGCCCGTTCCGCTTTGAGGTCGAAGGCATTGCCCAAGAACAGGCGGACCTTTTCATCCTTGGGAGTATGATCCAGGAGATCCTCTCCAATAAACTCGAGCGAGGCATCGGCAGGATCCTGCTTATAAACCCGGACCTTGCCAGCGGGAAGCGGCATTCCCAATCCGTTCTGCTGGCTATTGAAGAATTCCAAATTGACCCGGATATCATCTTGAGAACGATGCGGCTCATAGCTATAGATTTTTTTCACTGGCGTTTCGGCTGCTGGAAATAGCGAGATCTGTTTGATTTGATTGTTTAAAATCGTGGCCGGCCGGGTCAAGGTGTACATGTGATATTCGAAAAACGATTTTTCTTCAAATTGCGGAGCAGCCACATCAACTGCTTCCAGCATCATCCCTTTGGCTGCGCGACGCGGGATCGCCTGGGGAACGCGATGGACCTCACCAGCGATGAGCTTCAGCCTTGCCTCTGGATATGCGGCACCAGACCGATTATCGATCGATACCCAGGCATTCAGCTCAAGCCGCTGATCCTCATTTTTCGCCACAGCAACATACTCCGCGTGCCATGTCATCCCAGATGTCAAATAGCTCACCTCAGTCTGATGGTTGCCCCCCTGATCATTATCCAAGATCCACACCAAAGTCGGTCGCGTAATTAGTTCTTCTGGCAGCTTTGGAAAATCAATGTTCAAAACATTGCTTCGTGAGATCAGCTTCACGATATCGGCTTCGGTTTTGATGATCACATACCCAGCATCATAACTCAGCAGCACACCCTGAAACATCCCTTCCTTCGAATAGATGGTAATCTGTCGATCAACATATTTCTGCAGAATCTTGTCGGTATTGATTAAATCATACTCGTAATTTTGCTCAATGATGGCAACTTTATCCGGTGCGGTGAGCGATTTGAAATGGACGCTTGTCGGGTCGATGGAAGCTGCAACGTCCTGAAATTTGAGCTCGGATCGTCCCTTTTTCAGCTCGATCTCTCGAACGTCCTTGACCACTGCAAGATCGTTATTGTAAATTGTCACCGCAAGGCGTCGATTCTGGCTCCACGTATTGCCGAACATGATGACGCCAAGCAGCACGAATAGAAATAGTGTTCTCATGATTCAATTCTCCTCTGCAATGGGCTCAAAACGAAAAGATCGTTTTCTCCTTCTCACCCAATTCATTTTCGTCGGCCTCTAAAGTGGGTCGGTTTCCAAAATTTTGTTTGCCCAGCATGAGAAGCGTTTTTTGAAAATGGATGACACACATTTTCAAGGCCCGCATGTTCAGATCAAACGCTTACTCTTCCATCTCGTTATCCATCCCCACTGGCCGAATTTTTCGCCACATGAACCATCCGACATTATATTCACAAACCCAAATATGATAAAGCGCTCCATCCTCAAAGGGAGATGAATTTTAGCGCTGGGAAGCTGGTGACGCAAAAAAGAATAGCGATCGCCTTATTTCCCTCCAAGCGTCAGACAAATGACAACCTTGGATCGATTTCCTTTTTCATGGTCGAGAGGGGACTCACTCCTCGAGGCTATGTAAGTTCGCCTGCAGTTTGGACAAACTCGTCTGAAAATCGTCGCGTTTCTGGCGCTCGCGATCCACAACTTCTTTGGGCGCCTTGGCAAGGAAATCTTTGTTCAATAATTTCGCGTTGATTGTTTCGATTTGCTTCTCCAATCGCACGATCTCCTTGGTCAAACGATTGCGCTCCACTTCGATATCGATCAGTCCCTCTAATGGCATGTAAATCTCCAGGTCGGCGACCACTGAGCTGGCGGAATAGCGGGGTCTGGCCAAATTGCTTCCCAGCACCACATTGCTGAGTCGCGCCAGCGAGGTCAAATAGATCTGATATTGTTCGATGAGCCGGAGATGAGCTGCATTAGTGCTTTTAATGAGCACCTGAGCCTGCTTTGCCGGCGGCACATTCATCTCGCCCCGAACATTTCGGATCGCTCCGATCACCTGCTGGAGCAGTGCCAGATCGCTTTCGGCGGAAGAATCTAAATAGTTTTTATCGGCAACCGGCCATGGCGAGACGATAATATCTGGTTCGGACGGCAGTTTCATCCCATGCCAGATCTCCTCAGTGATGAACGGGATGACCGGATGCAACAATTGAACGATATGGCGCATCACATGAATCCCGATCCCCAACGCCAAATCCCGAGCTGCTGGATCGCTGCCGTACAACCTCGGTTTGATCAATTCCAGATACCAATCACAGTACTCTCGCCAGAAAAACGAATACATATTGTCCACGGCTTCATTGAGATGAAATTCGTCCAGCGCACGGGTCACCGCTGCAATAGTCCGATGCAGCCGGCTCAAAATCCATCGATCGGCCAATTGCAGTTGATCGGTTTTCTCCAAGAATTTGCCGTTTTGCAGCAGCCGCGGCAAGTCGTGTTCATCATAGCTCAATGCCAGAAACCGATAAGCATTCCACAATTTATTCGAAAAATTTCGACCGATTTCGAAATTGGATTCAGCAAGGTTAATATCCTGGCCCTCAGAAGTGAGCATTAATAACGAAAAGCGCACGGCATCGGCGCTGTATTTTTCCACCATTTGCAACGGATCGATGCCATTTCCCAGGGTTTTGCTCATTTTCCGGCCTTGGGCATCGCGGATCAGCCCGTTGAAATAGACATGCCGAAACGGAACATCGCCCATGAATTCCAGTCCGGACATGATCATCCGCGCCACCCAAAAGAAAATAATATCGGGCGCGGTGACCAGGGTGTGCGTGGGATAGAAATATTTCAATTCTGGTGTTTGCTCGGGCCAGCCCATGGTAGAAAATGGCCAGAGCCATGAGGAGAACCAGGTATCCAACACGTCCTCATCCTGAACGATACGAGTGCTTTCGCACCTGCTACACCGTTCCGGGGCTTCGCGCCGCACCATCATCTCGTTGCAATCCTGGCAGTAGTACACCGGAATCCGATGTCCCCACCACAACTGCCGCGAAATGCACCAATCCCGAATGTTCTCGATCCAGTTGGCATAAACTTTCACCCATTTATCTGGATGAAATTGAATGCGGCCGTCCAACACCGCCCGCAACGCTGGCTCGGCCAGTGGCTTGATTTTGACGAACCATTGCGCCGACAAGTACGGCTCGATGATTGTATCGCAGCGCTGGCAATGAGCAACTGCGTGTTGATGGTTTTCGATTTTCTCCAGCAACCCCATCGCCTCCAGTTCCTTGACCAATTCTTCGCGGCATTTGAACCGATCGTAGCCATTATATTTGCCGGCATTCTCGTTCATTGTCCCGTCTTCATTCATCACATTGATCGGCTGCAAATGGTGCCGGAGCCCAATTTCGAAATCGTTGGGATCATGCGCCGGGGTCACTTTCACCGCACCGGTGCCAAAATTGGAATCGACGATGTCATCGGCGATGATCGGGATCTCGCGGTTCAGCACTGGCAAAATAGCCGTCTTCCCAATAAGCCCAGCATAGCGCGCATCGTTCGGATTGACCGCCACAGCTACGTCACCGAGCATGGTCTCGGGCCTGGTGGTCGCCACCGGAATATAGCCCCCATTCCCTTTGATTGGATATCGGATATACCAGAGCTTGCCTTGCTCATCTTGATGAATAGCCTCTTCATCGGAGAGCGCCGTGCTGCAACGGGGGCACCAATTGATGATATATTTTCCTCGATAAATCAGACCCTTTTCATATAGCCGACAAAACACTTCAATGACAGTCCGAGACAGACCTTCGTCCATGGTAAAGCGTTCTCGTTGCCAATCGCACGAACATCCCAGGCGTTTCAATTGCTCGATTATGACACTCCCATATTTTTCCTTCCATTGCCAGACACGTCGGACAAATTCTTCGCGACCTAACTGATGCCGGGTCAGGTGCTCGGTCCGTTTCAAATGTCGCTCCACCACATTCTGCGTGGCAATTCCAGCATGATCCGTTCCTGGGAGCCACATCGCTTCGTCCCCGGCCATGCGATGGTATCGGATCAACATATCCTGGATCGTATTATTATAGGCATGCCCCATGTGCAGCACATCGGTAACATTGGGCGGAGGAATCACTATCGAATAGGGTCGCTTATTTGGATTGACTTCCCCATGAAAATATTTTCGTTCCATCCAATGACGATACCATTTCTCTTCGACCTGCTTAGGATCGTACACCTTGGCAATTTCTTTTTCAGCCATAATGCACTTGAACTCCTGTTTGAAACATCCATTGACCAGCGAATTGTCCCATCTCTCTATCGGGTACATGGCGCCTCGTCGCCGACGAGAAGATCGGTTTCATTCGCCTGGATCTCTATTTTTAAAAATCAGCTGTAAATATAAAAAATAAATTCGTAAAATGAAAGACAAATTTAGTGGCAATGTTAAAAAAATCATCAGTAAAAATCAAGGAAAAAATTTGCAAGAAATGGATGGATGCTATTCGCAAACAGGCCTGCTGGTCATCGTGAAACCAGCGATGACCTGATAGAATACTCTTTGTTTAACAAAATAGGACAATTTTAAAGCGCTTTTGCTGCGAATCGCAGCGATGACATCCGACCTGCCTTGCGGCGTCGATTCATCCAAATCCAATGATAGCCGAATAGAATAAATTTGAGCTGATGATGATCGTGTTCAATCCCCTTTCTACTACGCTAAGCTGAAAAAGCATGCGAATAAGACTCGGATTTTTTCGCAGATGTGCCTCAGGCTTAGATCATCCGAATGCGCTCTGTCCTCTCAAGAACTTGATCTTTTCTGCAGCATAGTTTGCCCCCAGCAGGAGCGATCTTTGGAGCTGGATAGGTTTCGTGAGCAGAAATTCTCGGTTCGCGATCCCTTAAAGCAACAGGCAATGGATTTTTCGCTGCTGTGATGAAATTTTTCTATTTCAAGATCATTTATGTGAAATTTTCCTTGATTATTTCCTTCTAAATTCCTATACTTGAGCCTGAAAATTGGTAAGGGCAATGAAAATTCCTGGAATTTATTTATCCTGATCTCTGCAAGTTTTCGCGCCCCATCTCTGCGATCCGTTCGCTGCCTGGCGGATGGATTTGCCCATTAATTTAAACTTGATTATTTTGCAGCTGTTTCTTATTGCACAACTAAGGAGGCATGGTTGAAACTTTTTTCTTTCGTCAATAATGACCAAATGGTGCGGATCGGCATCGAATTGGATGGACAGAAATACGATTTTTCTCTGATCTGGGAGATGTTCAAAGACATTCGAGGGAAACATCATTTTCCAGAGCTAAGCTTTTTGCAGGTTATGGTGGAACTTGGATTGTTCAATATCGATAATATCACCGAAGTCATTTCGACGGTGAGAGAGCTGCGACCTTTGGACGATCTGAAGCTAAAAGCCCCGATGCGATTTGACGTGCCGATTGCGCGCCCCCAAAAAATCATCTGTCTCGGCCGGAATTACCGCAAGCATGCTGAGGAATTTAAGAATCCAGTGCCAAAAGAGCCGATTATCTTTGGCAAAATGCCCTCATCTTTGCTGCCACATGAAGGGACGATTGTGCTCCCCAGGCAGGTTGGACGGGTGGATCATGAAGGTGAACTGGCAGTGGTGATCGGAAAATCAGGCAAATATATCTCGGAATCCCGCGCTTATGAATATATTGCTGGCTACACAGCGGTGAATGATGTCACAGCCCGAGAGTTACAGATCAAAGATATCGAAAATAAGCTCCCCTGGATGCGAAGCAAAAGCTTTGACACCTTCTGTCCGATCGGCCCATTTCTGGTGCCTCATGGCATCATCACCAATCCACATCAGCTTGAGCTGACCGTGAAAGTAAATGGTGTGGTGCGGCAACACTCCAACACCTCGCAATTCATATTTAAGATCCCCGAGATCATTCAGTTCATTTCCCGGCACCTGACGCTGACACCAGGGGACATCATTGCCACTGGCACGCCCGAAGGAGTTGGCGAATTGCTTCCTGGAGATATTGTCACCGTTGAAATTGAACAGATCGGCCGATTGGAAAATCATGTTGTGGCAGAGTAATGGTGTGATTTTCGAGCTATGATCTATCACGACTTCATTACGCGCTTGACTCTGTCAGAGTGAACTTTCAATTTCATCAAAGTTTTCAAGCTATGCTTTTGGAGCGAATAATCATCACATGCTGCTCATCAAAACCGAGGAACATTGCATGAAACCGAATAGCAAATTGGTTTCAATAGCGAAAGGGGAATTCACTGCGACCAAGTCGCTTCTGCCAAGGCAGGAATTTCATTGCAAGTCTTCGGCCAAATCAAGCCAAAATTGATATAGCTGGGTTCGCAGGCAGGACATGTCAGCCGGCTATTGGAATTTTGCTTCGATGCTCTGCGGCGCGTTTCGTGGGTAGGTTTGAAAGGAAATTTCCATGTTAGAAATTCAGAATGAATTTAATAGAGGGATGTGAACCATGAGTACACCGAAAAGAATCGGAATATTAACGGGCGGAGGTGATTGCCCGGGCCTTAATGCGGTCATTCGGGCGGTAGTGAAGACGGCGATCAAGAATTACGGAATGGCCGTGGTTGGATTTTTAGATGGGTTTGAAGGACTGGTAGAGAAAAGATTTATTAATCTGACCAACGACGTGGTATCGGGAATTTTAACCCGTGGCGGGACCATTCTCGGTACCAGCAATCGGGCTGATCCGTTCTGGTACCCCAGCCTGGAAGGAGGGAAATATGAATATCGCGACCGTTCGGACCAGGCGCTAAAAACTATCGATGAACTCGGCTTAGAGGCACTGGTCTGTATTGGTGGGGATGGCACTATGGTGGTGAGCCAAAAACTGGCTCAAAGAAACGTCCCGATCGTTGGCATTCCCAAAACCATCGATAATGATCTGGTGGGAACCGATGTGACCTTCGGCTTTGATTCAGCGTTAACGACCGCCACCGAAGCGATCGACAAGATTCACACCACCGCGCAATCGCATCATCGGGTAATGGTGATCGAAGTGATGGGACGGTACGCTGGGTGGTTGGCGCTTTGTTCTGGTATTGCGGGTGGCGGCGATATCATTCTGATCCCTGAAATCCCGTACGATATCGAGAGCATCTGCAATGCGATTAAGGAGCGAAAATATCAGGGACGCTATTTCAGTATTTTGGTGGTCGGCGAGGGCGCAAAGCCAAAGGGCGGTGAAATGGTGGTCAAGAAGCGGATCGCAGGAAGCCCGGAACCATTGCGCCTTGGCGGCATCAGTCACAAAGTGGCTGACGAGATCGAAGATAAAATCCAAGTGGAAACGCGGGTGACGATCCTGGGTCATTTGTTGCGCGGCGGAGTGCCGTCCCCAGCCGACAGGCTATTGGCCTCCCGCTTCGGCGTCAGTGCAGCCGAGCAAGTGGCAAAACGAAATTTCGGACAAATGGTAGCGCTGCGCGGCGATGAAATTATCACCATTCCGATCAAAGACGTCGCTGGCAAAACGCGCACCGTTCCATTGGACCATCCTTACCTGATGATGGCGCGCTCCCTGGGCACTTGTTTGGGAGATTGATCGTCCGGAGGATTCTTAACGCCAGCCGAGTGCCCTGGCAAACGGCTGGCGCCGAATCGAAAGCCTCCAGCTAAATCGATAATCGCCGGTAAATCCCACCAGCCCTCCGCTTAACCGATTAATTCAAGAACTTGCTCTACGCACTTCTCGATTCCTTTCGCCACATGGGCGATGCTCGGCCCCAACATGTAGGCTGGAGTGGTAACAATCTTATGCTCGCGATCACATTCTGCTTCATCCACTCTCCGAACCACATGCTTGCCGCCTAATTTTTCAATGGCATTCGCAGTTTCCGGATCATTGCCAATAGTCAATTTGGGATGATGTTCCCCGAGAACCTTGGCCGCAATCACTGGAGCAATGCAAATAAACCCAATTGGCTTTTTCGCCTGATACATCTCTTTCACCAACCGTTCCACGTCGGCATTCACCTTGCAGTTAACGCCATCGACCGCAAATGTGCATAAATTTTTGGCCGCACCATAACCGCCTGGGAAAATCAATGCATCGATGTCCGCTGCCTTCACCTGGCTCATCGCCTTGATTTCTCCCCGCGCGATCCGCGCTGCTTCGACCAACACATTGCGGGTCTCACCACTGACCGGCTGACCTTTCACGTGATCCACCACATGCATTTGAGCCACATCTGGCGCCATGCAAATCGCCGTTGCGCCAGCCCGGTCAATCGCCAAAAGCGTTAATACCGCTTCATGGATCTCCGACCCATCATATACCCCACATCCCGAAAGAACCACACCAACCTTCTTGCCAGCATGCTGTGCCATAATCTGTCCTCCGTCGTTTGATTGAATGTTCCTCTATCCTTCCCACATTGGTCTAAAACAGTGACATGCTGTGTTCCGAGAGCCACAGATTTTTGTCATTTCCTGCTTTTAATATAAACAAATAGCATCGATTTGTCAACACAAAATTTCGGACGTCAAATGCCCTTAGGGTCTTATCGATTATCTGATCGGCATGTCGGCAAATCGCACTGCCATCGAGCTGTTTCCATGCAATCATGCGTCACCGTCCATCAAATTGGAGAAATTCATCGATGACCATTCGAAAATTGAAATGAGTTGAAAAGAACATCCTCTCTGTCGCTTGGGTGACCGGAGCTTCAATTTTCGGCGATGGCATCTGCTTGACTCGACCCCTGTTGTGGCGCCGATTTTCTGGGCGAGTTCATCGCGAAAATCGACATTTTCGAACTCCCTGCAAAATGAGCCCCTAATAGATCACAAGAAATGATGCGCCTAAGTGTTTAAATAAGTAACACCAAATTGGACTTTTTTCAGCGAACAAAATCATAAAAGGCCAACGAACATCAACTCATTTGGAGGGAGCTATGTCATTAACGAAAACCGAGGTGTTTATCCGATGCTTGGTTGTTGCCATTTTAGCCGTTGCGACGAGTTATATTTCTGGGATTGCCGCACCTCAGTCGGAAATTTCGCTCGCCTACAAGGCCCATATGGGCGATTTGCTCAGTTATCAGAGCAGTCAAACCGATACTCGCACAACGGAGCGCGAGGGAGAATCCATGGAATTTATTACTAAACGAACCCTCGATTTTGACCTGCAGGTAGATCAAGTGGATAGCCTGCTCAGCTTCGTGCTCACCGTAAAAAAACTTGAGATCGCCAGCGAAGGGGCTCGACGACGAGGTGGTTTTCAACCATTCGACCCAAAGGTTTTAGAGGGAAAACGGATGCGAATCAAGATAACGCCCACCGGGGAGCAAAGGGAATTCACTGCCATCGACAGTATTCCCATGCCAGAACGCCCCGGTCGGTCAGATGATCGGCCAATCCGCGCTCGCTTTGGCAATCCGATCAACCAGGTGCGAATCACACTCTTTCAATTGCCAACCCGACCATTGAAAATTGGCGATTCCTGGACCGAACCTTACAAAAATACGGGCCAGAGCGGAGTCGGCTTTTTCGGACGAATGATGCAAGATCAAAAGGTCGAAGGAACAACAAAATACACTGTTCTCGGCGAAGAACAAAGAAATGGATTCAAATGTCTCCACCTTCGCATCGAATCGAGCTACTCGCGCTCATTTGAAAGCAAGGTCCGGGACAATGAAGTGAGCGGCGAAGCCGAAGGCGAATCCACAGCCGATGTTTGGTTCGCTCCGAAAGAGGGAATTTTGGTAGAATACAATCTCAACGACTTCAACGAAGGGAGCACGGCATTTTCAGGACGTACAATACCTAATTCTAACGAATCAAAATCCACTTTGAAACTTGTGGCGTGGAAGCCAAAAAAATAACATGCTCGGGACCGACCGTGGACACATGCTTCGGCGTTCGGTCGTTGAAACTAAAATAGAATCTCCATAGCATTCTCAAAAGCCGTGTTCTATGGGGTCCTTCTCTATCGCCCTTTTTTGAAATACCAATGACCACAATGCGTCAGAGCATTTTGTGGCCAGGGAAAGGGAATTTTTTTTTAAATTTTTGGGCCTCGAGCTGCTTGGGCGAAGACATTCTTTTAGCCGAATAAACTGCCTCGCTGTGATCTCTACATTACCATGACCGGATGATAAAATTTGCCTCGCATAGCGGGTGAATAATTTTCACCTGCGCAGGACATGAGACAGCCCGAAAGCGCCTTTCGCTCAATCCATTTTGTGATTCCGAGTAATTGGTGGTCAAAGCATTTGAATCTACCACAGCAACAAAGTCGCTCCAGATATTTCAAGCATCCATGGGTCGATTCTAAAAAGGATGAAAACAACCAAATTGAATGGATAACGGTCATTAGGAGGCGTTTTATGGCGCGGCCATTATCCCTGGCAGTAACGATTGTCTCTGGACAAGCAGCTTGGACTCCGTGACCATTCACCGCAGTAGAAATGACGATGCTCCTTATTTGTATTTTAAAGTGGACTCATCGATAATATTCAAATTCGATCTGGGTCTGATCGGAAAATTCGAAGGAATTTCACATGTCATGCCATCAGCCAATTGGCGGACGGCATGACAATTTCGTTTGTTTTGATAGTCTTGCAACAAGAACTAGTCTAGATTTTTTAAAACAAACTATCTTATAAAAATATGGATTATTCGGGAATAAAACGACCCTGCCACTGGTCTAATGCATGTAAAGGTTGATGACCGTGACCGATGAGCAACTTATACAAACGACACTTCAGGGCGATGAACGTGCATTTCGGGAACTAATCAAACGATACGAGTCCCGCGTCGCATCCACCGTTATCGGGATGCTGGGGGCAAGTCCTGAGGCCGAAGATGTGGGTCAAGAGACGTTCATCCGATTCTACAATAATCTCAAGGATTTCCGCGGGGAAGCGAGCGTGGGAACCTATCTCACCCGGATTGCGATCAATTTATCGTTGAATGAATTGAAACGCCGCAAGCGGAAATCGTTGCTTTTCTTTCGAAAGCTATCAGATGAGGATAGAGACATTCCCGATGGGTACGAGCGAGGAGAATTTGATGATCGTCAGGAGCTGGTGCAGTGGGCAATTCGACAACTCGATCCGAAATTTCGCTCTGTGGTTGTCTTGCGCCTCATTGATGGCTATTCCACGGCCGAGACCGCAGACATTTTAAAGTTGCCGCAAGGAACTGTGTTGTCCCGCTTAGCTCGGGCCCAAAAAAAATTGAAAGAGTTATTGTCGCCATACCTTGGAGATTTGTCGTGAACAACAAGATATTAGAATTACTCTATCGCTCGTTCGACGAGCCGCTTCATCCGGCCGAACAACAACAACTCGACCGGGCTCTGACCGAATCAGCTTCGCTGCGAGCAGAGAAGGAACGAATTGCGCAGATGCGAGCCCTGATCTCCGATTCTGTGCCCCGGGCTTTTCAGCCGTTTTTCGCTGAAAAAGTGATCCGAAAGATCCGCGAACACCGCCAGATGACCGAAAGCTTTGTCGAATCGCTTATAGCTGTCTTTCGCCCCGTTGCAATAGCGGTGACAATATTTTTAATCGTATTGTTAAGCTACAATTTATTCATTAGTGAACACAAATCCCTTTCGAGCGCCTTTGCTGAACCGGAGATCAAATTGGAGCAAGCGCTCGATCCTGCCATAGCATGGGTCATGGAGTAAACGATATGACGACGAAAACGAAAACCACGTTCATTCTGCTATTCACGTTGCTGATCGGTGTTCTGCTGGGAATCTTTTTGGATCGAACGATCATGAAGTTCCATTTTCAAAAGCGATTTGCAGAAGCGAGGCAACCGCGGGGGATCACTCGAATATTAGAAAATTTAATTCGACCCGATGAAACACAATATGAGGCCGTCAGGGATATTCTTGATAAATATGCAAAGAAACTCCACGACCAGCGCGAAAAATCGTTTCAGCAGATGGAAATGATTATGGATTCGTTGCGCACCGAATTGGACCAGGTCTTAACAGAGGAGCAAAAGGCGCGTTTGAATAGAGAAATGGAACGGATGAGGCAACGACCTGGCCCTCGCCCCAGACCCGGTGAACTACCTCCTCCTCCACCAATCCCCTTTGATCGCAAGCCCGGGCAACCACCGCGCGGCGATGAAAGGCATCTGCCTCCTCCCCTACCGTTTTAAGCACGACATTCCCTCCTCTTTAGCGATGATGGGGGATTTATTCAAGCAGCTACCAAGGCGCAAAACGGACAGCAAGACAACATGAAAATTGCCACAAGGCTTTTTTCAGATGGTAATCCAAAAGGCAATGAAACTCGTTCACATTTTCAAATGAATCTTTACATGACCGGCATTTTCGTGCCCCCAAAAAGTGCCTGAAAATGAAGATGCTATTCTTTTATGTCAAATAATCCCGCGGACTATTCAGCCAAGCACCGAAAGCCCAGGTTCTCAAATATAGTCTTTTGGCTCACGCCGCGATTTTCACGGGCAGAGGGAGCTGATTTTCCCCTTCCGACGTTCATTTTCGGAACGTGAATCGCTCATAAAACAACCGTTCCCTTAGGAACCAGTGAAGCGAGTTCCGATTTAGCTCCCACAAGTGCAGTTCATCGGCTCATCTCAGCAGGATCATTTTTCTCGTTGCTTGATAATCCCCAACCTTAATCTGATAAAAATAGAATCCGCTCGGCATCCCTTCTGCTTTCCAGCGCACCGAATGAAAGCCAGCAGGGAGAATCTCATCCACCAAAGTGACCATCTTTTGCCCGAGCATATTGTAGACGGAAAGCGTCACTTTCTGTCGGCTCGGAATCGAAAAAGAGATCGAAGTGGCAGCATTGAACGGGTTCGGATAATTTTGGTACAGCGCAAATTGCCCAGGAACTGGGGCTGGATCATTTTTGACAGCGCTCACCTGGTTCGCCATTCCCTTGGTTGGGAAATCAAAAAATCTCCAGGTATTGGCGCCATCGGGAAAACGACCTTCGCTTTTATCGGGCTGTTGCGGACCGAAATCATAGAAATCCAGTCCTGTAGTACTATCAGCCGAAGTGAACATGATGACATCGCTACCATCCGAGGAAAAGCCAAAGCCGAGAGCATCCTCGTGGATGACCAAATATTCCCCGGGCTTCAAAATCTTGCCTTGGGGAAAAGTCCATTTGGTGTTGTCCGCTCGCTCATCGGATAAGAAGCACCCCGACAGGTCGAACGGCAGGTTGCCACGGTTGTAAATTTCCACCCAATCGTCGGTGCCGCCATAAGCGCTGGTGGCCTGGAATTCGTTGATGCAGATAGGCGAAAATAGCTGGCTGGAGATATTGCTGGCACCTGGTGTGGGGAATTTCAGGTATTCGGGGGCCGTCCCTGTTTCGGGCAGGAAACCCATCGAGATATCGGCGCTCATACGGCCATATTTCCAACCATGAACGAGCACATTGCCGTGATCCACGGTCTCGAAAATTCCCACTTCCTCACCCAATGACGACAGCTTGAAATCGACATGCCAGTTGCCCTGGGTCGGCGTGTTATCGGCCCAGAAAATTTTGTATTCGCCAGGCGCAATCGTGATCGCTGGCAATTGGAAGGCTCTGGGATTGGCTAAATTATTGCTCACAAACATGCCCGACAAATTTACCGGCTTGGTATCCTCATTATGGATTTCAAACCAATCATCGTATTCGCCATATTCATCCTTATTCACGGTATTATTGACTGCCAGCAGCTCGGTGATCCGAAGCTTGGGGGGCTTATAATCCACCGTATAGGCATGGTAGTCGGTCGGCGCATTGTTAGGCCAGCTATCCTGCTGGCCGATGTTATCAGTGGCCATGGCATAATATTTCACCACTTTGCCACTGGCTTGGGCAGGAATGATCGCGCTATACAAAGAATCGCCAGCTTTGGCATCGCCATGAGTGCCGTCGTCATACATGGCTTGCGCCTTGTAGCCTGAGCCGAGATTGACGAACAACTCCACTTTTGTGAGGCCTTCGTTATCGAAAGCGAGCACACAAACAACGACATTATCTGAACTCGTGGGTAGCTCAGGGGAACGGAAACCATCTTTGCAGGTGGGCTGGACATTTTCCGTGTACACGCTATTGCGAGCGCCAGGCGTGCCGTCAGTCACTCGGCTGGGATCCCAACTGGTGGGCAGGGAATTATCCAGCGAGGGATGAAGCAACTCCAGGGACGGTCCATTGCCGTCGGGAGAAGTGGGCCAGGCTCCGGCATCGCTGTAAGCGACACTATCATGCAAATTTTTATTGCTATCGAACAATCGGACCGCGTCACCACCGTTGCCCAATGACCAGCCTGTGCCGCCAGGATCAAAACCATTGGGATTTACATTGGTGACTGTGGGATATTTCTGCTTGAATAAAGACACATCGCTTGCGATAATCAGGTATTCACCTGGTTTCAATATCCACTTGATCACACAGGGGCTATGGCTATCGTTATCATCAAGAATGTACCAATTTTGCAGGTTATATTCTTTCGAAGAGTTGTTGTATAATTCAACAAATTCGACATCGTTGCCGATGCTATTGTACATGATTTCATTAATGACGATGTCGCTTCCCGCTAGAAGAGATGTTACCGAGAATATCATGCCAATCAAAACCATTGAAAAAAACTTGTTCATTTGAAGCTCCTTTGAAGATTTAATATAAGCCAATGCCGATAGAATCTGACGTAAAAATGGAAGTCAGGTTTTGTTTTTCAGCGCAAGTTAGCGCGCTTTGCGGCTATGCGTTGAATGGAGTTATAGCGTTAGCTTTAATCAAACACCGCAATCCTCCCAGCGTCATTATATCCGAAAATGTTATCGATCCCATAACAATATTTGGAAAATCCTCGTTGCTGGAGATTGAACTTCCTGATCAGCTCAATCGCCCAGATCGGAATTAGCGTCTCAACTTTGATTTCCAGGATCACAGGTGAATCATCGCTGCGCGCGTTGACGGGGTCATCGTAGTAGATCATCTCCCATTCATCGTAATGCAATTGAAACGAACCGTATGTGGGGCGGCAGCACAACTGGCGATCAAAGGTGACACGGCCATATTCTTCCAGCTCAGTCACATAAGGCTCCCGAAAGTACCGAACGTGCAGCACAGGCTGAGCCCCGTACCAATAGATGAGATCATCGAAAGTATCCAGATGCGGCTTGATGAGCGGCGGACGCTGATCGGCCAGACCGGGGGTAAATATCTTTGGCCATTCGTCAACCGGAATGCAGTAGCGCCGTTTCCAGATCACGCTGGCATGGCGATACTTGATCTCAGGCCAGATCAGATCGGTCGCCTGCTTGCCATAAAACCGCGCCCGAGGTTTATAGCGGGTGAGCTTGCGAAATTTGGTGTCATAATAAAATTTCAGATCAGGGGTGTCAAAATATAAATTGTTGACCACATACCCATGCTGTCCTGAGGGAACATGGCTATCCAAGGTGAAAAAATTCTGGATGTGCTCCCGGATACGATCGGCCAGCTCTTCGGTGATGGTGTACTTTAACTCGTAGCGTTTGATTTCACTCAGTTCTTTTGACATTTCTAAACTACCAAAAGATAGATGGAAACTCCAGTTCCTTGAGATCTCTCTCATTCTGCATTCGGGCTGACGGACCAGGAATTCTCATGCCTCAACGAGATGGTGCGCTAAGAAGATTTCTCTTTTCGATTGGCACACCGGAATGACGTTTCCCTTGAAGTCCAACTATCGTGGATATATCGTCTATTTCATATTTCCAAATTTCAAATCCTAAAATCTAAATAACATCCACTTGCCAAAAATCCGCATTCCAATCGGTCAGAGCTTTGGTGTTTGGAATTCGGATTTTGAAATTTATTTGTCATTTTAGACTTGTTTTAGAGTATCTTTTTTTTCATCGCAAAAGCGGCTCGGGTCCTTCCAGGCCAATGGCAAAATACAAATCCGCCAGCGCATGTGCCAGCTTTCGCCTTTTTTCTGCCAATAATTTTTGGGTATCAAAAATGGTCCATTCCATTTCCACCACTTCATCCGGCATCAAGGTTTCGTGCTCCTTGGCTTCATTGACTAGCCTGGTGGCATTGGCGATCAACTCCTCGGCACTGGCTTTGAATGTCTTCCAATCCAACAACAGATCTTTATAAATGGTGTAAGCCGAGCGAACTTCCTCAGCGATGGATTCTTTGATCGCCTCGGACTCATCCTCCTTTTTTTTGACAGCCAGGTGAGTGGCTTTAATATTGCCAATATTCCAATCGAACAGCGGCAGTTGAATGCCCGCCATAAATTCGCCCCAATCTCGGTAGCGGTCTTGCTCCACGTGATAGGAGATATCGATGAAATTGAACCAGGGGATCAATTTGAGATATTCGAAACGTCGCTGCTTGTAAGCCAATTCGATGCGCTGTTGGACGAGTTGAATTTCAGGCCGGCGCTCGATCGCTAAACCGATCAGCTCATCCACATCCTGAGTGATCTCTGGCAATTCCACCATGACCAGCGGAGTATCTTCTGGCATTTTTGTCCGCTTGGCCAGCTTTCTCCGAGCCAGGCTCTGATTTTGCAGCGCCAGCGCCAGGTCATTTTTGGATTCCGCATGCCACATTTTGGCTTTGGTGAAATAAACCACAGAACGACGACCCAGCTCGACCAGCTTTTCGATAATCTGAATACGTTCATCGGCCTTCGCCACCCGTTGCCGAGCGATCTCAGCCAGATGGTCGTACATCAGCACATCGGCATAGTCCTGTCGCACCCTGGCGATGAACTCCTGGCGATAGCGAATTTCTTCGACCTTGCGATCCCACAAAACCACTCGAGCCTCCTGCTTTTCTTCGCCCATTTCCCCCAGCCTCGGCAGGCGAAAGCGTAAACCCACTCGGAGCTCATCGAATTCATCGGTATAATATCGGGTCGAAATATCGCTCAATCGAAGCTCAGGGTTGCGCATCTTCCCGCTGGCCTGGAAACGATAACTGGCAATAGCAACATTCGTGCCCAATGATTGCAATTTTCTGCTATTCTTTAACGCCAATTCAATCACCTGCTGCTCGGTCACCGCTGATCCAGTTCTCTCAGTCATTGTTTCATCCGCTACATACCCATCTGACGCACCATTGGGCAATTGAGCAAACAGCGGGATAGAAAAGAAAATCAGAACAGCCACCTTAGCGACATAAAAAAACACGATCTTCAGTTGGATACTTCCAAACATATCATCATTCCTGATCGGGTAAATTGGTAATAGAAAAACGAAATCAAAAAATTTTTTAGAATTTCATTTTGCCAAAGGCCGGACCTGTTACTGGCAATTCTCGAGGAAAATATTTTCGAATCTATGATTGGCAGTTCTGGCATTTTAAATTAGCATTTATAGTCCCTTGACATCAATATTGCAAAACAAAGGCGTTTCATTATCCAGATCGAATACAATGAGAATTTTCTCCGCACCCTGCTGACAAATCCCCTCGGGCTTCAGATGAGGAAAACTGAAAATCCGAGTCGCCTCCAGTCGGCCATCGGCAAAGCGATCGATGCGATGCAAGCCGCCCAACTGATGGTCGTTGCTTGCATCGACGATGGTGGACAGTGCCCATAATCTGCCATTTTGATCGAACAATAAATCAGAAATGCCCGCCGATTTATTGTCATGTTGGCCTAAGTGCACATGACCGTAAACGGATAACTGATTTGGTGCTAATTTTTGGCTTTTAAAAATATCATCCACATTTTCCAATTTCCAGATGATAGCGCCTTTGTCGGAAACAGGTTCCTTCAGCCCAAGATAGAGCGCATGATCATGAAAGGCAGCACCTTCAATGTTTAAGACAGGCTGGCCATCGGCCTCAAATTTTTCTAGACCCAAAGCTCGCAACTCGGCCAGAGAATATGACCTAAGCAATAATGAAAGAAATGGCACCTGTCCCAGCACCACGAATTTTTCACCGTCCCGCTGAACTTTGATGATCAATTCCCTGCTTCCCGGTCGCTTATTTTTTTTGCTGATATTTTGTGAGGAGATAAAATAAAACGTGCCACTCCCCGTTGGCGCAATCGCCTCGAGATCATTGACTTTTTCGATACCTGACAGGGACACCGGCACTGCATCCACCTTGCCACTCTCATCCATCAAAAACAGATAAGGTGCATGATCATTGGCGGCATCCTGAATGCCTGTATCGTCGCTCACAATCAGAAACCTCTCAAGGTCCGATAGCCAGGCAACCCCCGAGGGCTCGAAACGCGTTTTGTGCCATAAATTTTGCGGAATTTCCATCGGGGTCACTGCTGGCGCTTGCTTTTGAAACTGATTGTTGTTCGCTGATTTTTTTTCTGATGCAATCAACGAAGCCGATTTCTTGGCAGCATGTTTTTTCAGGATGCGAACATTCACCACCTCACCAGGGAGCAACTGATGGTTGGTGGGCAGCTCGACCCGCACCTTTCTTGCCCAAAAGATTTGACCACGGAATGACAGCCGCTCTGAGGCTCGGGTAAATTCAGGATGGATAAAGCTGATCACGCCCGTCGTGTTATATTTTCGGCTGCGAGACGAGTAAATTTCCACCTTCATTCCTGCTTCGAGCGTCAGACTGGATTGCTCAGGGATATAGACGTCCAGGTAGGTCGGCCTGGCTTCTTCCACTGTGACGATAGGCAAAAACGCATCGACTATATCACCTGGCCGAGCCAGAATTTCGGTGACATAACCATCGCACGGCGCAATGATTGAGCGCAGATTGATCCGATGCTCGGTCTCGGTCACCAATCGGCGCAGCGATTCGGCGTACTCCATTTGCTCCCAGAGGAGCGACTCGGCCATGCTGTCGATATCAGCGGCGCTGAGCATCTGTCGGGATTTTCTGGTTCGCTCTAATTTTTGGGTCTGAAACGCCAGCTCTTTATTCAGCTCGCTCAGATATGTGGCCAGCGCATCCCGCTGCAACACCAGGTCTGCCAGGTCACGGCTATGGCCCAGACCTGCCTGCTCTGCCCGCTCCAATCGCTCAATCTCGGCATTCAACCCCGCCAGTTCCGTACTCTTCGAACGAATGAGGGACAGCCGCTCCACCAGATCAGCCGCCTCATTTTCCAATTGCAATGCCATCCGCTGCACTTGAATGGAATAGCGATCCCGTTGCGCGCGTTGCAAGCGCTGGAAGCTGCTCAGCTCCTGCTGCAATTGCACCAGCGTGGTTTTTAAATCCGAAATGTCCAGAATGGCCAGAATCTGGTCTTTTTTGACCTCATCCCCAATATTGACCAGCAATTGATTAATCCGCCCAGGCTCCTGCGCCCCAAGCGGATGCGATCGGCGCTCAACGATGCCAATGAATTTCTTATTGATGAACCAGTTCTGCGTCAGATAAAAAACAGTGGCTAATGCCGCCAGCCAGAGGATGATATACCAGTTGAAATTATGCGTCTGGCGGAACAGTTTTCGTCTCATGATGCTCATTACACCTCCACCGTGGCTTCTTGATTGGTGTAGGTAATGCCTCGAATACCCTCAATCCGCTCCAATTGCTGGATCAGCGTGATATTATCATCAGGATCTGCTAATTTCACCTGGTAAGCGTAATCGACCACCTGTCCCTGAGCCACGCTGCGCATGGCCACCAGTACGAAATTTTTGGTGTAATTTTGCATGATTGCCATTGCCTCGCCAGCCGCTTGCGGACCAACGGGAATTTGAAAGCGCACCAGCCCATCGTGCTTACGTCGGGTGCCAAACGGCGAAATATACAGCACGAAGACGACCAGGCAAAACATTAGCGCCCCAATCACCGCCGTCACATAGCTTTGCACGCCCGATGCCACGCCCACTCCCAGCGAGGCGAACAAAAACACCAGGTCCCGTGGATCCCGCAAATTGGTTCGAAACCGAATAATGGCCAGCGAGCCTACAATGCCGATGCCTCGGGCGATGTTATCGCCAATAGCGATCATCAGCAGGCAGGAAACCAGACTGCCTAACACCATGCTTTGTACCAATCCTCGGGAATACGAAAGCCCCTGAAAGGTTCGCTCATACGTGATGGCAATTAGGCTGGAGAGCAGAAATGCCATTAAAAACGACATCAAAGCAATGGGCCATTCGATCTGTTCAAAGCCGTAGTTTAACAGGGTTTGCATAGAAAAACCTCAAGTTGAATAATTACTGATCATCTGATCGTCAATCGCCTGATGTAGAAACATCAGGCTCAAAAATGCAAGCATCATCAATGATGCGAATAGTCAAAAAAATGCTTGGATGCATTAGCATCTTTTCACATCTTAGGCCCGTCCCTCGGGACGAGGCGATTGAATTGAATCTCGCTCTATTGCCTGATGTTGAAACATCAGGCTAAGAATTGGAAGCATCATCACTAATGCTAACGTTAACAATTGGCAGGATACTTCAGCATCCTTCCCCATCTCAGCCCCGTCCCTCGGAACGGGGCGTTTGGGAATAGCGAGCGGCTATCTTGATCGAATCGTCCCAGATAACCACCACGCCATCATCTTCGTCGCTCCATTTTTCGAGCGCTTTATTGGTCGATTGTTTCTGATGATGCTCTTTTTGATTTCGGACATAGCGGATGACCTGTTCCAGATTTCGATCGCCGAAAGAAACAATACCATAACCTCTTTGCCAGTCAAATGGTTTGGGATGTCTTAGCACGTGGGTCACCCAGTGTGAACTTGCCCCCTTCAATTGGCCAATGAAATCAGCCAGGGCATATTTGGGTGCCAATGAAAACGCTGTGTGGAAATGATCAGCAATTCCTCCCACCGCATGCACAATTCCCCCTAATTCAAGTCCTTTGCCTAAAATATATCGATACAGCTCAGGCTCCAATTCTGGCGTGATGAGTTCTTGGCGTTCCTTACATGCCCAGACCGCATGATAATGCAACCGCCAATAGGGCATAATCATTTCCCCTTTTCTTCTTGTTTTCGATAATTCTTTTAAGATAATTTAGTGAATTCAAACGTAAATCGCAAGAGCAAGCATTCAGAATAATTTTTAATTTTCATTATCCGCTAATGAACAATATAACCCAAAAATGCATGCATCATCAATGATGCTAATGGTCGGAAAATCGCCAGGATGCTTCAGCATCCTTCCGTATCTCAGCCCCGTCCCTTGGGACGGGGCGATGGTATTAAATCCCAAATCCAAAAAAAATCAGCAGGATGCCTTATCATCCTTCCACATCTCAGCCCCTTCCCTCGGGACGGGGCGATAGTATCGAATCCCAAATCCAAAAAAAAATCAGCAGGATGCCTTATCATCCTTCCACATCTCAGCCCCTTCCCTCGGGACGGGGCGATAGTATCGAATCCCAAATCCAAAAAAAAATCAGCAGGATGCCTTATCATCCTTCCACATCTCAGCCCCTTCCCTCGGGACGGGGCGATAGTATCGAATCCCAAATCCAAAAAAAATCGGCAGAATGCTTCAGCATCCTTCCATATCTCAGCCCCGTCCCTTGGGACGGGGCGATGGTATGTATCGAATCCCAAATCCAAAAAAAATCGGCAGAATGCTTCAGCATCCTTCCATATCTCAGCCCCGTCCCTTGGGACGGGGCGATGCGACGTAATGTGCATCCTCGGCCCATTCATGAGAATTCACATTGTTTATACTATCCTATCCATCCAACTGATTCAAAAATCATGAGAAAAATATGTTTAATTTTATTTTCATTTTTCACAACTTTTCGGATTATGCTCAAATTCTTTAAAATTGACCTTCATTTCAAGCTGATCAGAGAAAATCGGCGCTGAATTTTTTGTTCGCTTGTCTATCAGACAATTAAATGTTGAATTCAATTCCCAGAATAAGCAAATTTTCTAAAATTGTTATCAGAAATCAGACAGACTGTAGAAGAATCCGGTGGAATTCTTGAACAAGAAGCAGATATGAGGGGATTAGCGTATTGAGATTGGCATGCCTATTTCAATCGTGGTCTTATAAATTTGCATCTCAATAAATTTTCAAATATCGAGTGGTTGCGAGAAGCGAAACAGCGGATTCACAGATGCTCTTTAAAATTTATTCCTTGTTTAATTGAAGCAAAAGCTTCTTAAATGGACGACAGATTCCAGCATAAATTACAAAGTATTCTTCGTATGCCACAATTTTCTTTGATGCATCTTAAGGTAATATAGCAGGATTTTTAAAAAATATCATATTATTAGATTAAGCCCGATATTGAAACATCAAACTAAGATATGCAAATATCATTAACAATGTTAATGTAATATATTTAAAAAACGAAGGATGCTTTCGCATCCCTCCATATTTCAGCAATCGTATCGAAGTTCAAATCCAAAAAAATCGGCAGGATGCTTCAGCATCCTTCCATATCTCAGCCCCTTCCCTCGGGACGGGGCGATGGTATCGAATCCCAAATCCAAAAAAATCGGCAGGATGCCTTATCATCCTTCCACATCTCAGCCCCTTCCCTTGGGACGGGGCGATGGTATCGAATCCCAAATCCAAAAAAATCGGCAGGATGCTTCAGCATCCTTCCATATCTCAGCCCCATCCCTCGGGATGCGGCGATAGTATCGAATCCCAAATACAAAAAAAATCGGCAGGATGCTTCAGCATCCTTCCATATCTCAGCCCCGTCCCTTGGGACGCGGCGATAGTATCGAATCCCGCGTTCAAAAAAAATCGGCAGGATACTTCAACATCCTTCCATATCTCAGCCCCGTCCCTTGGGACGCGGCGATAGTATCGAATCCCGCGTTCAAAAAAAATCGGCAGGATACTTCAACATCCTTCCATATCTCAGCCCCGCCCTTATGACGGGGCGATGGTATCGAATCCCAAATCCAAAAAAATCGGCAGGATGCCTTATCATCCTTCCACATCTCAGCCCCGCACCTCGGGACGGGGTGATAGGGAGATAGAGTGACGGTTCATTTCGTTCCTATCTCAACAGCACCATTTTAATAACCTTTCTCCCCGATCCAGCTTTCAGCGAGCCATAATATATTCCGCTGGGCAGATCCGTCGCTTGCCATTCAAATTTATGATCACCTGCTGAGAGCTTGCCAGCAAACAATGTCGCCACCTGTCTTCCCAGGATATTGAAAACCTCCAATTTCACATCTGCTTCTTCTGAAAGGGAGAAAGTGATGGTCGTATTGCCATTGAACGGATTGGGATAATTTTGCTGCAGCTCAAAGGAAAGGATCGTAAAATTTTCTGCTGGAACTGCGGTGGGAAGATATTTATTCAGTTGGAGCTTCAGATTCTCATTTCTGCGTTTGGAAAAGGATCTGATACCTGGCACAGGCATGTTCATTTCCACCACCACATCGGTCTCGATGTTGGTGAGAAAATTCTGGTACGGATAAAGCTTATTCTTATCGGCCTGAACAAAGGGATCGATCAGCCGTTTCAGCCGCTCAGCCATGACCGATACCGAATCATACGAGGCTGGCCCAATCATCATCTCTTTAATGTAGTTCAAATACTTCTGGCGCAGCGATTCGTTTTCGATAATCCTGCGACTGAGCGGTCGCTGAGGTAAATTGGGCACGTTCACAATATCCACGGTGAAAATATTCCAATTGTTGATATAGCCGCCAAAAGTTTCGTTGAGATCCCAGGGGATCATCTGGAACTGTCCCGACAATGAGTCATCGTACAAATAAAAATTACGGCCCGAGCCTGTGTAACTGTCGAAATTGGACAGCACCATATTGAACGCCAGCAGCCGACAGCACTGATCCAGGTTCAAATAATTTGCCATTGTATCCTGAAAAACAGCCGATGGCGTATTGTTGAGTTTATTGAGCATGGTCGTTAGACCTGACCAATCGTCCAAATCCTCATTGATTTTCAGTTCCAATCCAAAAGTATATTTGGATTTATCGGAACCCAGGTAAGCCAGATTGCTGCCTTTATCGGTGGCTTTGTAAAGATTGTCCGTGTCGTTGATAAAATGTCTGGCGAGAAACGTTTTATCCACCTGCTCCACCTGGACATAAAAGCCGAGCAGCATCCCATCGATGGAGATATTGGCATAAGTCGCTCGTGGTGCTGGCACGTATTTTCGAATGATATCGTAGCCAATTTTTTCCCGCATGAAACTGGGGTCCTTGAAGCAGTTGCTGAAATTCAACTCCTTCACCCCATAAAAAGTCTGGCTTTTTTTAAATTTATCGAATTTGAACTTCAACGGCTTTTTAGGTGTTCGGCGAGAACCATTGTAAGATGAATTTCCCTTGTAGCGGACACCAATGCTATCCAGCACCTGCCCCTCATAAGTCAGTTGAGCGGGCAGGTACAATTCCCCGTGTTCAAAATAATAGGCCAAAGAATCCGCCCAATTGGGGATATAAAAATGTAGCTCATAATGATGAACTCGGGTGTCATCGAAAATAATGGCGCTGGAATCTATTTCCTGAGTTGCTCGGTTTGCTGCTCCTGGCGTGGGCGTAGCGAATGCTTGCCAATTGGAGCTACCATCGGGGAATCGGCCCAAAGAGACATCGGCCGTCTGCGGCCCAAAATTCAGCGTGTCAATGGCTATGGTTTCCGAGCCTGATCGGTAATAAAGGCCCAAAAATTCACCCGCTTTATTCAATTTAAAATTGGCATGAAGCCCTGTTGCACCGATATCTCCATCGGCCCAGATAAGCAAAAATGCGGCTGGCGAAATCGTGATATCGGGAAATGCCCATTGAGTTGGCAGTAGCGGATCATCGGTCAAAAAGTAATTTTTCAGATCGATAGGGTCAGAACTGCCATTGTAAATCTCAATCCAATCATCGAAATTTTGATCGGTTGGATCGACGATAAAATTATCATTCTCGGCCATGAATTCGTTGATGACCAGATATGGCTGAGCGAATGATGCTGACCAAAATGAGACCAAAAGTATGGTGGCAAAGGAGATAGATTTCATTTTTTCCCTTTTTTAAGAATATTTTTGATGCCCAACGGATTTCAATTTTATGTCTAATTTTATTTTCATTTTCAGAGTTCAATCATTGCGAGCGGAACACTGAGTATGCAAGCACTCTTTTTTGACTATGAAAACTGGAGATGACTTCGCCCTCCGCAGACTGGCAGACAGATCGCAATGACTGACTTTAATGAAACTCATATCCTTAAATTCAAATCCGATCCGTTGGTTTCATCTATCAGTTGGGCAAAAAATAAATCTGGAATTTGAAGCCCCGAGGTAAAATGATTTGTTATTGAATTATTTTTTCTCCGCCAGCACCACGGTAAACCAGACCTCCTGCTTCTCAAATCCCCGAGCGCCTATCGGCCCTTCTCCACCTCTCATTCCACCTGGCCTTCCACCCATGCCACCAGGTCGGCCGCCCATCCTGCCCGGCCTACCACCCATATCGCCATCAGGTGGTTCGCCCCCGTCAGGTCTTTCGCCTCGGCCAGGCATTCCACCCAGCTCCTGGCGCATCGCTGATCGTTCTTCTTTGCTCATACCGCCCAATTCCAGCCCCAGCTTCAATTCTTTGCCATTTTTAATGCCCATTGGAATCGGCAATTTAAATTCATAGCAGAATACACCAGCGTCATAAGCCGATCCCACAACGGGTCCTTCCAGAGCGATTTCGGACCGCTCCGTTTTTTTGTCACCTTCGATGATAAAAATCCTCCCAGGAGCAGGCAAATCGCCTCTTCGCCGTTCTCGCATTTTCGCTATTCGCTTCTCCATCTCTTTGGCTCGCTGCTCATCCATTTCTCTGGGCCTGCGATCCTCCCGCTCCATTTTGGGCCGATAGCTCACATGAATATCCGTGCTGCCAGTATAACAAACGCCCCAATTTTTTTGCTTCTTATTTTCTTTGTCCATCCAGATGGTAACGCCCATCATCTGGATGCGCCGAGCCATTTGCTCGTCATTCCCTCGAAACATGAGATAGAGATGATTGGCATCGTTGGCCACTCCCATCACCAGATTTTGATCCTCTAAAGTATATTGGGCAATGCCCTCCCAATCCGCAAATTTGCCGTCGATGGCGATTTCTCGATCAGCCCATTGATTCTGAATTTTATCGCCACCACAACCGAGCAGCAAAGAGAGTCCGATGAAGCCGATCACGAAAAATGTTGATTTTTTCATTGAGGAAACTCCTGATAACCTATTTGAACTGCAATTTTTTCCCAACGGATTGATGAAGCCAACGGATTTTTCTTAATGTCTTTCATCCGCTGGTTTCATCTATGCGTTGGGCAGCTAAAAATACAAAGACCCTTCCGAAGGATTAAAACCTTCGAAAGGGCTCATTCTATCACTTTTCCAGATCAGGCGGCGGCAGCTCTGCCCCAGGTGCAGGTGGACGCAGCGGCAGCGGAGATTTTCCGTGTCGCCCCATTCCCTCTTTCAATTGATGCAGATCAAATTTCTTCTGCTGCTCAGGTGTTAGCAAGTCCCTGATCGCTCGCTGATGAAGGTACTGCTTGAGCTCGATCTCGGCCACTATTTTTGTTTTCTGCTCGATCAAGTTTTTCACCTTTGCCTGGTTGAACGGATCCGCTACCAATTCCTGTTTCAAATTAGCTTCGATGGTGGGAATTTGAGATCGCAGCGGCAAAATTTCTTTTTCCAGTTTCAGCTCCAGGTCTTGAATTTTGGCCTGTTGCTCCTCGGTCAAATCCAGCGCTGCCATGCGGGGATGTTTCGATTGAAGTGGTCTTTCTGGCCGTTGCGCCCATAAGCCACTTGCCAGGATTAGACTGCCGATCATGAATACAGCAAAAATGTTCTTTCTCATGGTTGTTTCCTTTCCTCATTGATTTTATGAAAATGATTGGTGACCGCAAATTCCGCTCATGAATAGAATTTCGCTAATTGATTTTTTCCCAGCTCAATTCGCCTCGATTCGTGCGATTGGCGGTTTGAGTTGGCTAAATATTCTTCGACATGCTTGGATTTTCGTGTCGGTTCATGAAAAGTTTAATTGTATTTATGTTGTTCGATGGTTAGACAGTTGAAGCCTCTAATTTATTCCCGATTCAAAAAAAAAGATGGCGTCCATCCGACTCAGGCGGCTGGACTTCATTTTTATTAATCGCCTAGACTTCTGTCCTAATCCACTCTGATCCGATATTGCTAATGGGAAGTTACTGGCACTGGCATTTAATGTGATTATTGGGAAATAAGCAGCTTGACTGGTGAGATTAATAATAGAAACGAGTAATGCTCTGGAATTTTTATTTTTGAAGGCGGGAAGGGGGTAGATTTTTTTTATGGATTTATTGAAATGGCTAACGGTTGGGGTTAGCGGCGGTGGGACGGGCGTGGATAAAACTTCGAGAGCAGGATTCCGCTTGGGCGTAGAAAAAGCCCGAAAATGCCGCAGAATCCCCACCGTCCGCTGCACGCTTTGTTAGCCTGCTTTTTTGTTTTCACGACTCTTTTTCTTTGCCGCTTTTGCTGAACGATTGTTTAGAATTGAAACAACTATTGCGGCAATAAGTGACCCAAGTGAACCGACTATTGCAAGAACAATCTCTATTGACATAATGTGTAATATTCTCAACTCACTGATTTCGTGCGGAAAAATACTCTTAACCCCAATGCGCCAATCGGAATCGCAACGAACAAGAGTATTTCCTTAATTATTATTGTCTCGCTGTTGACCTTAGCCATAAGTGCCATAATCAATACCATGCTCGTTAAACCAAGCAATAGATAAATTATGGATAATAGATTGCTAATCCAAGCCTGCTTTGTATTGCGATGTAAAAAGAAGCCTGTGTGAAAACCAAGCCACCAAAGTAATAAAAGCAATGCCAGACCAAGATTATCTGTGACGTAACTGAGAAAACCTGATGTTTCCGCAAATGGATTGAAAACCCAGGGATGGATATTAATTAGAAATTTGGCTTGTTCCGTTTTTGTGCCTGCCATATCAAAAAGAAACACCAAATTTTGTAGCAGCCGAAGCGTTACGAAATTGAAACTACAAAGTATCGCAAATGTAACATTGCTGGCGTATTTGCCATCTATTTCAAATCCACCAATTTTGATTTTTTTCTCTCGCTGAAAACCTGATATGGCAGTAGCCAACAAAGCAACAAAAGCCCATGAAGTGGCTTTGTCAAGAGCGTCTAAAGTTGCTGAGATTGCGGGTAGGATTTGCTCATCCATAATTTGGTTTTCTATACGCTGGTCTCGAAGGCCAAGATAACGTGAGCATAAGTTGCCGAAGGAGTGTGCGCACCAAACGTCTAATTTCCACTGAACTTCATGGAGTGAGCTGAACCTTTCTGCTCCGCCGCTGCCTTCGGTCAACTTCATGCATGGTTAGGACTGGAACGCCCCGCTCTTGATGCTACCCACCGTCACTGGTTTAGCCTGCCGATTAGTGCTCCAAACCTGAACATCTCCCATTGGGTGGGGTGTAGGTATGGGCGGGGCTGTATAGTTAGTGCACCTTAGATAGTCATAACATATTGATTAGCTGCCCGATTTATTTAGAATTATTTTCTACTATTAGAAAAATATGTCTATATTTAGACAAAATTTTCCACTAATAGAAAAATCAATTTTTCTATTAGTGGACAATTTTCATGGCGGAGTTTCAGTTTTGGTTTTTCTATTGCTGAACTTTTTTTCTCGAATATCATTCGCTCTTTTATGCCATTTGCTATAACACATTGGCAAGCCAGCTCCCAAACCTTCTTCTCCTTACTTCATCTTCCACCGAATGTCTTGCGCATCCTTTTAATTCTAACGGCAAGTTATAATCTCTATTTTAATACCATATAAATAGTCCTCATGTCCTAGCGATGCTTCTAACAATTTCGGTTGCCTGGCAATAGTGAGATCATCGCTGATGTTGGAGAGGATCGCTCCATCATTCATTATGAAAAACGATGTATCCCCATCTCGCAACAACTTCGCCTGGTGAAATAAGTTGCAATGAATATACCATATTTATGCAAAAATGTCAATAACAAATTTTATTACCTGCGCCTAAAAATTTTTGCTATGCGCCATTGCATATTATGACTATCTTCCAGCGAAAATTCAATGCGCACTTCTTGATTCATAAATTTAAGCACAAAAAAAGCACGTGAAAGGGTGAATGAAATTATCAACCCTCCACGTGCTTTTTCACGCAAAACAAATATTCAGTTTTACAGATAACATCTAATTTTAAAAATCCGAAGCCCTACTTTTTCGTCTCCACCTTCTCATACACCGCCTTGCTGGTTCGCTCGCCCATGGGCGTGGAGCGAGTGGTTTCGATTGTCAGGATATTCTTATCCAGTGACCACTTCTCGGTGGATTCCATGGTAAACTCCCGATCGCCTCGGGACATCTTCATGGTGGACTCGATGATCAGCGTTTTGCCATCCTTTGACCAGTTGACCGTGGATTCTCGGGTGCCCCAGTTGGTGTCGTTCTTGCATTTTTTGCCGTCAAGGGTGTAAGTGGACTTGGTGGTCACATCCTCTCCGTCCCGATTTTTGCGGACTGTTTCCACGATCAGTTGATTTTCCTTTTGCTCGATGATCATTTTGGAAGCCATCATGCCGCCTCGTCGGCCGCCTGGGCCCTCGGGTTGATCACTTTTATCGGCATTCAGCGTCCATTCGCCCGAAAAATTGGGTTTGGTCTCTTGAGCCGTGATAACGATAGCGCCCAGCAGTAAAATCAAAATGGCGAGTGATGCGATAAATCTCATGGCTATTTCCTTTCAAATAATGTTGGTGGTTTGATTTTAGTGATTAATTTTTTCATAATGTTTAAACACCCAACTCGGGAAAAAAATGCGGTTAAAGTACGACCAATCAATTTTATGAAATGAACCTGATTTCTATTCCCGACCTGGAATATCAGATTAATTTTTTATGAATAGTTTTTTGTTGTTTAATACGGCCGAATTTTGTATATTTTAACCAAACAAAAAGGAGAATGCTGTTGAAAATAGAAGGCCTTATCTGGTATCGAGACATTATCGATAAGTTGCTACAGAAACATCAAATTACAGATAAGGAAGTAGAATAAGTCTTTGCTAATAAACCGAAGTTTACCTTTATCGAGAAAGGCAGAGTAAAAAAAGAGAATTTGTACTCTGCCAGAGGGCAAACCAATGCGGGTCGCTATTTAACCGTAATATTTATCTATAAACAGACCAAAGAGGCGTTAATCATTACAGCAAGAGATATGGATTCCAATGAAAGGAGAAAATATGTCAAAAAGTAAAATCAAAAGAGATCCATTGCCAGAAGAATTTGAAACAATAGAGGAAGCCGCTGAATTCTGGGATAGCCACAGCCTGGCTGATTATGAAGATTATCAAAAAGAGGTAGATTTTGAAGTCGATTTGAAAAGGGAAAAGAATTATTTCGCCATCGAGAAAGAATTGTCGGATGCCATCCACAAAATGGCAAAACGAAAAGGCATATTGCCTGAAACATTGGTAAATTTATGGTTGAAAGAGAAAATTATGGAAGCTACTTAGATTTATTCGAGCGTCTCATTTAAAAATTTTGCTACTCCTCTTTCCATTGGACAAAGTGCTTACAATTTCACCAACATCTGATTAATCTGGTAAACCCCAACCTCTCGTGACCATAATAGCTAATATATAGCCTATTTGTAGCTATCCATTCAAAAGTCGAAAAGCTTTGAATGGGTTTAGCTGTGGGAAAAATGACCAATTTGTCCTACAGTTGGGCCAGCAACTGCTTGATCTGTGACTCAACAATCTTCCTGGAATATTTCACCTTCACCAGATTGCTCTGCGATTGCAACAGCGAAGCCTGGGCATTCATTTGATCCAGGATGGTGCTGGCGCCGACGGCATAGCGAGCCGTAACCAGCTCCAGATCCCGTTTGGACGATTCGACATTTTTTTCATCAATTTTAATCAAGTTGGTATAGGTTTGCAAACTGGTGTACAGGTTGGTCAACTGGGCGGTAAGCTCCCGCTCCCTTGCCTCCAGCTCGATCTGACTTTTTTCTAAATTCAATTTTTCTTTTTGAACAGTGAGATTTTTATTGAATCCACTAAAGAGATCGAGGCTAGCTTGAAGGCCGACCTGATTGGAAGCCAGCGGTGAACCGTCCGTCCATCGGCCGCTTCTCGAATAGCTGTAATAACCAGATAGCGAAGGCAAGTAAGCCTCTCGGGCAATCTTCAAAGAGATCTGCTGGAATTTTAAATTTTGTTTTAGCGTCTGGTACTCCCGATTGCTTGCGAGCAACAGCGATCGGGCCGCCTCCAATTCGGGGATGTCGATATCTTCGGCTGCGATATATTCGACTTCAAAATCGATATTCGGCGACCGTCCCATGGTCGTGTTCAGCGCTCGCTTGTAATTTTGCAGCCGTTCCCGTTCCGAAAGCAACATCGCCTCGAAATCGCCCTTTTGCACCTCGGCTTTCAGGACATCGGACTCGGTCTTGGCGCCCAATTGGTACATCATTTTTATCTTTTCTAAATTCTCGCTTGCCGATCGAATGTTATCCTCATAAACCGAGATCAAGGCATACGACGTCAAAATCTGGAGATAATAGTTATCCACCGCCAGTCGAATCTGGGACTTTAAATCTTCGTTAGAAATTTGTGAAATTTTCTCATTCACTTTCGATAACTGAATTGCTGAGTACATCCCTGGCCGATAAAGGCTCTGATCCACCGATCCCTGGACGCTCCATTGCGATTGCCATTCCGAACCTGGCAAATTATTATCGCTCGTGGAAGTGCCTGCGCTCACTCCAATCGATGGGTATAAATTGGAATACGATTGCTTTGTCGATAGCTGCGCCTGTTCAACCGAAAGCCCGCTCTGCTGCAGCGAAGGATTATTTTTCAATGCCATCAGGATGCAGTCGTCTAAAGATAATTTTTCTTTCGGTTCCTGTGCAAACGCCAAATTTACATTCATCAAAACGAATATCAAAATAATTCTTATTGTCCATTTCATATCAAACACCTTCTTCTATAATTTTGCTTTTTAATCTCACGCTAAGCCGCCAAGACGCAAAGATCAGCTATTTTTTCTTGGCGTCTTAGCGGCTTTGCGTGAGCTAATTTTTTATTCATATCTCAACGCTTCAATCGGATTCAACAGCGCCGCCTTCCTGGCAGGATAGAATCCAAAAAAGACCCCCACAATGGCGGCGAACGAAAATGCCAGCACAACGGTGGCAGGGTAAATCTGCGGCGTGAAGGTGGTAAATTTCCGCATCACATAGGTCACTACAAACGCCAGCAGCGTGCCGATGATGCCGCCGATAAAACTCAATACTATGGACTCGGAAAGGAACTGGGTGAGAATATCGCTGCTGCGGGCGCCAACCGCTAATCGGATGCCAATTTCTCGGGTACGTTCGGTCACCGAAACGAGCATGATATTCATAATGCCAATGCCGCCGACAATTAGCGATACCGCTGCGATGGAACCCAATAATATCGTCAATGTTTTTGATGTCGAAGAAGCCATGTCGATAATATCTGCCTGATTGCGGATGTCGAAGTCGTTATCTTCCCCCTCCTGCAGGCGATGGGACGCTCGCATGATCGTGGTCAATTCGGTTTGCGCTGCGTAAATTTGATCTTTGGAAATGGCGCTGACATAGATCATGTCGATAAATTGTCCACCCTTCAGCCGATAGAGCACGGTTTTAGCAGGTGCCAGCACGATGTCGTCCTGGTCGCCGCCCATGCCGCTCTGGCCCTTCTCTTTCAGGACGCCGATGACGGTGAAGGGCGTCTTGTTGATCCGAATCTGCTCGCCCACGGGATCCGCATCGCCAAATAATTCTTTGGCCACAGTTTTGCCCAGGACCGCCACTTTTTTGCTGGCTCGCTCGTCTCGCTCGGTGAACATCTCGCCCGATTGCAGCTCGTAATTGCGAATATAGAGATATTCTGAGCTGACACCATTGATCGACGTGTTCCAATTTTTGCCGCCGCCGATCACCTGACCGCCCGAACGTACCATGGGAGAGATCGCCTTGATAAGCGTGGCCTGCTCTTTAATTTTCTCCACATCATCGAATGTTAGGCGATTGAAACTCCCAGCGCCCATGCTGACGCCACCTCGGATGCTGAAACTGGGGCGGATCATCAGCATATCGGTGCCCAATGAGGTAATCTGCGCCTGAATCCGTGCCGAGGCGCCTTTGCCAATGGCAATCATGACGATCACCGAAGCCACGCCGATAATGATTCCCAACGCCGTCAAAATGCTGCGCAACTTGTTTTTCAAGATGCTTTTGAAAGCGGCTTTCAGTAAGTTCTGTATTCGTAACATGTTTATTTCCCTCTAGATTTTCGTATTTGAGTTGTAAAAGGTAACTGGGTAATTGGGTAATTGGGTAATTCGGTAATTGGGTAACTGGGGAATAGGGGGAATTGGGCAAAAAGGAATAAATTGGCTAAATCAGTTAATTACCTAATTACCTAATTACCTAATTACCTAATCACTCAATCGCTAAATTCTCCTTCGCCTTCTTTCTGTTTTCAACTGGAGAATCTTCTCGAATCACCCCATCCCGCATGGTCACAATGCGTTTGGCATATTCGGAGATGTCTTTTTCGTGCGTGACCAGAATGATGGTAATCCCCTGTTCGTTCAATTCTTGAAACAGCGCCATAATATCATAAGAAGTTTTGGTGTCCAGGTTGCCAGTCGGCTCATCAGCGAGGATGAGGGCTGGCTGGGTCACCAATGCCCGTGCAATGGCCACCCGCTGCTGCTGTCCACCCGAAAGCTGGCTCGGTTCGTGATCGATGCGATCGCCCAGCCCAACTCGTTCCAGCGCCTCAATTGCAGCCTGCTTCGGATTGCTGACTCGCCTGGTTCGATCATAAAACAGCGGCAATTCCACATTTTCCAGCGCCGAGGTTCGGGACAGCAGATTGAACCCCTGAAACACAAATCCAATTTTTTGATTGCGGACATCAGCATATTCATTCTTGCTCAATTGATTCACATTGATCCCATCCAAAAGATAATCGCCCGATGTCGGCTGATCCAGGCAGCCGAGCAAATTCATCAATGTCGATTTGCCCGATCCCGAAGCGCCCATAATGGCCACAAACTCACCTGGCGCCACCGACAAATCGATGCCCCGCAACGCTTGAACCGCCACATCGCCCATCTGGTAGGTCTTGGTTAAATTTTTTGTCTCTATAATCTTATCCATTGTTATTTTCTTCCAATATTTTGTGGTTGTAAGGTATAGCGGTATAAGAATATAATGGAATACGGGTAGTGCTACATATTGAAAAGATTAATAAATTTTGTTCTTATCAGACACTTAATACCCAATTTTGCCCTATACCCTATACCCAATCCCTTTTGCCTTTATACTTCTGTAACATCTATTGCCCTAATTACCCCAATTACCCAATCCCCCAAATACCTAATCTCCTAAAACGGCCTCGGGGGCCCAAAATTCCGCTGAGTCGAACTCGTGGTCTTCGTAGCATTCCCGCTCGACATACCCACGATCACCTGCATCCCTTCTTTCAGATCACGACTCATCACCACTTCGGTCAATTTGCCATCGGTGATGCCCGCTTTGAACGGAGCCATCGCCAATCGATTGTTTTCATCCAGATACCACACGGCTGCCGCATCTTTGGGGCGGGACCTCGTCGAGTTGGCTCCTGGCGGAACGCTTGCCATATTCGGCAGCTTATTTTTCACTGAATCGGGTGCCGCTTCCATTCGCTTCTTCGCTTGATCGAAAAATTCCTGCATGGCTTGTTGCGATGGCTGAAACCGCAGCGCCGTATTCGGAACCAGTAACACATCTTTTCTTTCTTCCACAATAAAATCGACCGTGGCCGTCATGCCAGGCAATAGCAGATTGTCGTTGTTCGCCGCATCGATCACCACGGTATAATTCACCACATTCTGAATCGTAGTCGGCTGCAAACGAATTTGTCGCACCACGCCATGAAAAATTTTATCAGGATACGCCTGTACCATAAACGTCACCCGCTGACCTTCCTTGATCAGACCGATGTCGCTTTCATCCACCTGGGCATGAATTTCCATTTTGGCCAGATCTTCAGCGATAATAAACAACACAGGCGCCTGAAAGCTGGCCGCCACGGTCTGGCCCTCCTCCACGTTCCGCTGGATGACCGTTCCATTGATGGGCGAGTGGATGAAGGCATATTTCAAATTTCGCTGGGCTCGCTCGAAGGCGGCCTGAGCCGAGGTCAGATTGGCCCGCTGCGTTTTCAACTGAATTTTTATCGGCAGGAACTCGGCCTCAGAGATCAGCCCTTTTTCGAACAATGGCAAATTACGGTTATAATCGGCCGTTGCCTGCTCCAGCATGGCTTTGGCCTTTTCCAGATTCGCCTGGGCATCCATCAGCGCAGTTTTTAATAGCACTGTATCCAGCACTGCCAGCAATTGTCCTTTTCGCACTTGATCATTAAAATCCACATTCAGCTTGTCGATAATTCCCGACACCTGGGTGCCAACTTCCACCGTGCTTACCGCATTGATCGTGCCCGTGCTGGAGACGGTGTTGATCAGATCGCCACGGGTAATTTTGTCGAAGGTGTACTTGCCATTGGTGCTCTTTTTGCTGGCGGCATTAAAAGTAACCAGTCCAATCGCCACCACAACAACGATGATTCCTATTGCGTACCAGATTTTTTTCATTGGGATTTGCCTTTCGATTTGCAACTTTATCTTTCAGAGTGAACCAAGAAAAGCTCTATTAAATCATTTTCTTGCTCATCTATTAGACAAATTAGTTTTGAATTTGATTCCCTGGAATGCGAAATATTTTCAGATGGAATATATTTTGGAAGAAGCTTTTTGGGGATGATTGATAGAGAAGAAGTATCGAATTCAACCCTAATAATACGCCAGAGTCGAATGAAAAGGGGATTTGATCGGTATTGAGATTTTGAATGCGAGTGCTTTATTCGGGATTTGATGCTGGAATCTGGGCAGCAGAAAATGCGCTGCCTTTTGAACGGCAATTGTGCGCTTGTTTGTCGTATGAGATGTTAGCAATCATTCTCTGCTCAAAAGAAAATCAATCATATTCAAGCGCTTGATCCCTTCAAAGTCTTCACCAAACGCCGTGTCCATGCTGATGACATATTTCGGATAATTGTCTGGAATGGATTGCAAGACTGAAAATTCTCGCTCAATCGCTTCTTTCGAGGAGAGAAGATAGGTCACCTGGATGTAAAATTTTTCGTGTTCTTTTTCAGCAATAAAATCGACCTCCTGATTGTTGAGCTTGCCGATGAAAACCTTATAGCCCCTGCATTTCAGCTCCAGAAATACAATATTTTCCAGCAAGCCAGCAATATCACCTTCCCGATAACCCAGCAGGGCATGACGGAGCCCGATTTCTCCTAAAAAATACTTCTCATGAATTTCCAATAACCGTTTTCCCTTGATATCATAGCGGGGAACTTTATACAACAGAAAGGCCGACATCAAATATGTGAGATAGCTTTGCACTGTTTCGATGCCAATCTGTAGCTTTTGAGCCTTTAAATATTCAGCCACCTTTCTGGCGGAAAAGATATTGCCGATATTATCGAACGCATATCGAATGATGTTCTCCAACAAATCTACATTGCGGACATTATTTCGTTTGATAATGTCTTTCAATACGATGGTATTGTAGAGGGAATTGATGTACTGATAGATTAACTCTTCATTCAGAATAAAATGGTGGATGGCAGGAAAACCGCCAAACTTCAGGTATTTCAAAAATTCTTGGTTCGCATCCTCTTTATTATCGCCCCTGAACTGCAGGAATTCTTGAAAGTTGAGCGGATAAATGGGAAATTCAATATAGCGACCCGAAATTAGCGTGGCAAGTTCCGACGAAAACAACTGAGCATTGGAACCTGTAATATAAATATCGATATCCTCTCGTGCAAATAGCGAAGCGACGGCTCTTTCCCACTCCAGAATTTCCTGTATTTCATCGATGAACAAGTATTTCCTTCCCGCTACCTGGGAAAATTTATTGGTCACATATTGATGCAAATCCTGATAGGTTTTGATAAAATCATATTCGAGGAGCTCCTTATTGATATAGATAATCTGTCCCTCAGCAACGTTCTGGGATGCAATTTTATCGATAATTTGCCTGACAAAATAGCTTTTTCCCACCCGCCTCATGCCTGTGATAACCTTGATGACAGGTTTATTGATATATGGCGAGATTTTATTTAAGTATAAGTGTCTTATATGCACGACAGATTCCTAATAAAAATGAAAAGTGTCTTCTGTAAACGACATTTTTTATGAAAGAATTACAGGGTAATATAGCATAATTTTAGAAAATGTCAAGCAATAAATTCCTACATGGACCCCACTTTCTAAATCGAAACACTTTGCACGTCGCAATTTCAAACAAGCCACAAATTGGTAGTATTGAAATCAGACCTGATATTACGGCGGAACTGAATGAAAGAAGGGAATGTTTCGGCTTTGAAATTTTTAATGCCAGTAATTTTATTTGGAGATTCGATTCTGGAATTGGTGCAGGTGAAAGGACTGAATTTTTCCGTTGGAAAAGAGCTTAATTTTGAACGGTTAATAGAATTTTCTCGAGCAGCGACCAGATGGGCGGGCGCTTATTTAAACATTTTCTTGTGGCTGCATAAGCAAGCCTATCAGATGCTGAGTAAGCTCATCATAAGAATTTTGATACTCTGGAATTTTGAGTTTCTTAGGCCGAAAAATCAAACCTCTTTCACGCAGATATATATCTTTTCCAATTCGACGATGCCACCTCATTTTAATTATCAAAGGTAACATTTCACATGGGGCAATAGTGCGATTCCTTTCGTTGACACAATATCTGAACGAGCCAATAATTATGTCAATTGCGGATATTGCATGAGGTGCCCCCTCGCAAGATGAGGCGAACATATGAATACGATTCAATCGCTTAGTATTTCCATTTGGAAAGCGAAGTCCAATTTGAAATTTATCCTTGATGTATTGATAGCCGCTATCGAATGGTAAACGAGCGATGAAACACACTCTTCACTATGGCAGCAATCCCCCACTTTTGAAATTCTGGCTAATGCAGATGAGGTAATCAAAAATTTTATTCCAACGGAGGCGGCGGCTGCCAGTCGTCCCTCGCTGGTGGTCGTTCAAGGGATGATCAAACGGTCTCGGCGGCGGCATTTCGCCTGTCATTGGTGGTCTTTTTCGCCAATGTTTCCTCCGATCCATTTCATTTTTGATTTATACCTTCTGCTCGTCCGATAAAATCCGCTCTGATTTGTCTCATCGGGCCAAAATTGAATTTAAATTCAGTTCCAACTTGAATGGTAGCTGGACCAAGAAATTGGTCAACGATTTTTTCCTCAGTTCTCTCTGAGCAAGCTCGAGCCAGGTTGCGCAAGGAATTCAATTGCAAATTCTATCGAAAATATCGTTTAATAATTCTTGCATTTTGATAATTTATTTTTTATCTTTACGCATTTCTAAAATTCATCAGAAGAAAATTCAATAACCGATTTATCTATAGTGAGGGGATTATGGAAAACGAAGCAAAAAAATTGACGGATCTGAAAAAGGTGTCTTTGAATGGGAAGAGTTCGAGATTTCCTGGTTTCTATAAACATGATCTCTCTTTTCGGTTGGATCTGTTGGAACAATGGTATCCATTGACTACCAAAGAGAAATGGATGCTCAAGCGTGAAACGCTTACCCCAGAACTGGCCGATGTCATGGTGGAAAACGCCATTGGAGTTTTTAGCCTGCCATTGGGTGTGGCCGTAAATCTCAAATTAAATGATCGCGATTATATCGTGCCCATGGCCGTTGAAGAGTCATCCGTGATTGCGGCGTTGAGTAATTCCGCGCGATTGATCAGAGATCATGGCAAAATCACTGCTGAGGCCACTGAGCCTATTATGTTCAGCCAGGTGCAACTGGTCGATGTAAAGAATCCTCAAAAAGCGAAAAAACGTATTTTGGCAAAAAAGGAAGATCTGTTAAGGGTTGCCAATGAACAAGATCCAGTGCTGGTCGAGCTTGGAGGTGGGGCTAAAGATATCGAGGTCCGAATTATCGATTCACTGAGTGGCCCGATGGTCATCGTCCATATTATTGTCGACTGCCGTGATGCGATGGGAGCGAATGTGGTCAACACCATGGCCGAAACCTTGGCGCCAATATTGGCGGAATTGGCCGAAGGCGACGCGATTTGCAAGATCGTCTCCAATTTGTCAGACCGCCGGATGGTACATGTTCGGATGGAAGTCGCCGTTGAAGCTCTGGCTCGAGCGGGTTTTTCTGGCGAGGAAGCTGCCAATCGAATTGTCAAGGCTTATCACTTTGCCGAGGCAGATCCGTATCGAGCAGCAACTCATAACAAGGGGATCATGAATGGGATTGACCCGATTTTGATTGCGACCGGCAACGACTGGCGCGCTTGCGAGGCTGGCGCCCATGCCTATGCCGCGCGCTCCGGCAAATATAAGCCACTAAGCCGATTCTATCGCGATGACTCGGGGAAATTGATTGGTGAAATGGATATCCCTCTGGCCTTGGGAATTGTGGGCGGCGTGACTTCTATTCATCCTGGGGTAAAAATTTTGCTTAAGCTCATGAAAGTAAATTCCAGCAAACAGCTTGCTGAATTAGCAGCGGCGGCGGGATTGCTTCAGAACTTCACCGCGGTTTGGACGTTAGCCACCGAGGGAATTCAAAAAGGACATATGACCCTCCACGCCAGAAACGTGGCTGTGTTTGCTGGAGCCATCGGCGAGATGGCCATCAAAGTGGCCAACCAAATGGCCCATGAAGGCCGCGTGCGGTATGATCGCGCGAAACAAATTCTGAAAAGCTTGCTTATTCGAGAGAAAGAAGAGCAGGAACATCAGAAAAAATAGCCGAATAGCCCCAAGATTACCAGAACAAACAATAAAGCTGTTTCGAAGAGAACTGAAAGATTGAATGATTGTCTTAGATTCATGAAATGGGCAAAAACCATTCATATTAACAAGCAACCCATCATCAGGTGGCAAGACTATGATTTCAACTCATGGTTCTGCGTCAGCCAAAATCATTTTATTTGGCGAACACGCGGTCGTCTATGGCCAACCAGCGATAGCTATCCCAATTCAAGATGTTCGCGCCTCTGCCGCGGTTTCGATCGATGCATCCGTCACCAAGCCGATTATTGAGGCTAAGGATTTGCAGATCGAAGCCACCCTGGGCCAAGCGCCGTATCCCGAAGCGGTAATTCCAATTATCAAAGTGATAGAATTGATTGATCAAAATATCGTAAAGCTGCCGAAATCGGGATGGCGCCTGACGGTCTGGTCAAAAATACCCATTGGTCGAGGGCTGGGCAGCAGCGCGGCGATCAGCATCGCTATTATCCGGGCCCTAACCAAATCCATGATGAAATTTCTTTCGCCAAAAGAATTGATCAAATATTCTTTTGAATTGGAAAAGATTCATCATGGCACGCCCAGCGGCATCGACAATACCGTCATTTCATTGGAGAAACCAATTTTGTTTCGCAAGGACCATGAGCCAGCACCTATTCAACCAGCAAGCATGTTTTTTGTCGTTGGCGACACAGGTGTGAGCAAGAAGACCAGTGAGGTCGTTGCACAGGTGGCCGAAGCCAGGGCTCAAAACCCAGAACAATATGACCATATTTTCGCTCAAATTGGGACGATTGCCCGTCAAGGATCGCTGGCACTCAAAGAGGGCGATGCCAAACGCGTGGGCAAATTGATGAACGAAAATCAACTCCTGTTGCAGCGACTCGATGTATCTTCCCCAGAATTAGACAATCTGATCGATGCGGCCAGGGTGAAAGGTGCGTTTGGCGCCAAACTTTGTGGTGCGGGGAAAGGGGGTTGCATGGTGGCCGTCGCTAAAGACGGGACTACGGCCAACATCATCGCCAGCGAATTGCTGAAAGCAGGTGCTGCTCGGAGTTTCACGACAAGATTGAAATAATCAGCGTCTGATGGAGCAATCTTGTGAAGTTCCTATTTGCGCGATTCGTTTAAAATCGGCTTTGGCGAGGTGGGTCAAAGATACAAATGCGAAAATGATTAGCCGTTCATCCGTCAGTTGCTGGTTCAATCTGAATGGAGGATTCTATTGCCTAATTCAATCTTTCCCAGGCAAGGATTAAGGATCATGCTCAAGTGACGTGTCTTGACAAGAAAATTGTTGTGGGCGTGACCGGCGCCAGCGGTGTTGTGGTTGGCCTTCGGCTGATGGAGTATCTTCGTGACCATGAATGGCCGGTGATCGGAATTATCAGCCAGAGCGCTTTTAACGTGATTACGCACGAATTGGGCAGCAATTTCCCGCTGCCCCAAGGCATTCGTTATTATGACGAATTCGATGCTTTAGCGCCAATGAACAGCAGCTCGTATCCCATCGCAAGCATGATTATCGCCCCATGCTCGATGAAAACTTTGGCAGCTATTGCTCATGGCTATGGCTCCAATCTGATCGCTCGGGCGGCCGATAATCAATTGCGAACTGGACGGTCGCTCATTTTAGCCCCACGAGAATCGCCGCTATCGGCCGCTCATCTCGAAAATATGCTGAAATTGAAACATGCCGGGGCCATCATCTGTCCACTGATGATGGCGTATTACCATCACCCCAAATCTGTAAATGACATCACCAATTTTTTGGTCGGCAAAATACTTGATTTACTTAATATTCCTAATGACCTATATCCCCGTTGGGGATCCGATATGACTGAGGGTTGAGGGCCCATGACGTTTCGAAAATGGATCAGCCAACAAGATGAGGCTGGGACGCTGATGCACGTTCCACAGCCAACTGCGCCATACCTCGATGTCAGCCGCCAGCTTATTGACTTGGAACCTAAAGCAGTTGTGTTTGAAGATGTGTTGGGATATCGGGTGGCTGGAAACATTTTTTGTTTTAGGGATCAATTGGCGGCAAGCCTTGAAATTCCTAACGAGGATTTCTTGTCTCAGCTCTCTCGAAAATTAGACAGCCATGAAACAAATCTCATCCACCGCTCAGCCGTGTACGGCGACCACGAGCTGTCCAAGATCGATCTTGGTCGGTTGCCCATTTTGTTCCATTATCCTGGAGATGGTGGCTATTATATTACTTCAGCTGTGTGGATTGTGAACGATCCAGTTTATGGCCGAAATCTCTCCTATCACCGAATGATGGTATTAAACGAGAATCAGGGCAGCGTGCGAGTGGTGGAAAATCGGGGGATGCACCAGGCGCTTGTCCATAGCGGCGGCAAGGCCGCGGTAGCGATTTGCATTGGGGCCCCTCCAGCGATCCTTCTGGCGGCCTCCTTTTCCCCTGCCGCAGCCATTGATGAAATGGAATTGGCAGCCCGGTTGGATACTATTGAATTAGTCGATTGCAAAACCATTAATATCAAGGTTCCAGCAACCTGCGAAATGGTGTTAGAAGGCTATTTTACTGGTGCTATGGCGGACGAGGGGCCGTTTGTCGACATCACGGGGACCTGGGATATCGTTCGACGCCAGCCCGTGGTGGAAATTACCCGGATTGCCCACCTTACCGATCCCATTTATCACGCATTGGTACCAGGTCGCGCTGAGCATAAAATTCTGATGGGCATGCCCAAAGAACTGGATATTTTTCAGGCCGTCAATCAAGTTTGTCATTGCCAGGATGTGATCATGACCTCCGGCGGTTGTTCTTGGCTTCATGCCGTAGTTCAAATAAAAAAACAGAGGGGAGACGACGGCAAGAGGGCTTTGGAAGCCGCGTTTCACGCCCATCGATCATTAAAGCACTGTGTCGTCGTCGATGATGATATCAATATTCACGATATTCATGATGTGGAATGGGCAATTGCCACGCGCTTCCAAGCACACCGAGATTTGGTGATCATGACCGATCAACCATCCAGTTCCTTAGACCCTTCTGCCGAGCATATTGAAGGACAAAAAAGTCGGGGCGCAAAATTGGGAATAGATGCGACCATGAAAAAAATCGGCCAAGAAAAAAAGCTATTCAAACGCGTGAAGTTTTAATCGGTGCATCTGAGGACGAGATATCTCTCGCTTTCGGGGATGGTTTCAATAGCAGGATAATGAGCTGTCCCTTTTGATTGAATAGCACGAACATGGATCAATGTCCTGGTCAATTTGTAGCTGCACAGTGAAAAGATGATGTCTCATCAATCGCAATCTTCAATAATTACGAATTTTTTCCCTCACATGGAAATGAAACTGACTTCTGCTTTCTATTCGCCAGCTCATTTCATACTCTCCTTTATGCCTATTAATCCCTCAGTGCAATTCAGCAATTTCACTTTCAAAATTCGCTTGGCCAATCCAATATTGAGCGAAACGTCCTTGGGACGAAAAGCAGCGGCAGGAGCATCGAACATCGAGCCTCTTTCGATATATTCGCTCGGCAAATTTAGTATTTGACAGGTTCTCCATCCGAAATCCCAACGACTGATTCGCTCACTCCCTCCCAGATGGATAATGCCACTGAACGGATGTTCAATCAGTTCAAGTAGAGCGTGCGCCAGATTATCGACCAAGATCGGGCTGCGAAATTGATCATAAAAAAGAGTTACCTTCTCTCCCCTTCTCAGCTTGAGGATCATTTGTTCAAAAAAACTGCTATGTCGAGTTCGGCCAATCCCGTAAACCAATGCAACTCGGGCGATGACATAATTAGCCCCACTGGCGCTCACCACGGCCTCAGCATCGGCCTTGGTACGAGCATAATAACTGATCGGATTCGGGGAATCTGTCTCCACATAATTTCCCTTCTCCCCATCGAAAACCATATCGGTCGATGTAAAAATCAATCGAGCCCTGTTTTGGCTCGCCCAGTCTGCGATGGCTTCCGTGGCCGCAACATTCACCCGCCTCGCTCGATCAGGAGCTTGTTCACATAGATCTGGATTGGCAATGGCGGCTGTGTGAATAATTGCATCTGGGGCAATATCGTCCAGAAATGGTTTGATCTGGCTGATATTTTCCAGATCGAACTGATGGAAACATACTCCATCGTCCTGAACTGCGGTATCGTGATATAACCCATGCACCTCATAGCTCGATCGAGCCAATCGAACCAGGTGACCGCCAACAAAACCAGATGATCCAGTGATCAATAGTCGACGCATGTGCTTCTCATTATTCAGTTATCCAGAACAACCCATCGCGTTGGAGCGACTGGCCAGTTAATAAATCCATCGCTATCAAGGTTAGTTTCAATTTTCCTTTAAGATTTTTCGGTATGGAGATGGCTAAATGTTGTCGTTCCTCTGGATCTTTTCCAGTATACTCGTAGCTTGAGGTCACGTGACTCATGCTTTTTTTGAAGCCCAAAGCAGATAAAATTCGATTGGCCACCTTCGTTCGATCATCAGCCACTTCGATCTGATAATCGATTCTGAAGCGAGTCTCGCCAGCAAGATCCTGATGGAGGTGATACAATTCAAAATAAATCACCAATGGTTCGCCTGGCCGATAAATTCTCATCGGGTTGGGGATAATGCGAAAATCGGATCGGCGAGGCGCACTACTTGGAAAAGGAAGTGTGATATCCTTGGCAAATAAAATCTCGCTTAACTGAAATTTCTGAGGGGAGAAATTGCTCACTGTGATTTGTTGACGAATTTGAGAGCGTCGGCCAGACCGTTCATCCTCAAACTCGAAAGCAAGATGATATCTCCCCGGCGCTATTGTTAAGGCTTCATGACTGCCATACCAGAGCTTCCCATGGATCATGCTGATTTCATCTGCCATAAAAAAGAGTGGTTTTTGATGGTGAATGATTGAGTTCCAATTTTCATCAAATAAAAATATGCCTTGTTGCAGCTTAAAACGATCGCCGCTGGGACGCAATTGTCGGATTGGAAGCGCATAGCATAATTCCAGTTCAGTTTTCTCATCCTTTCCCTGGAACGCAACGACATCCAACTGCACCTCCAGTCGTTCTGAATCTGGAACCAACTCATGCAGCTCAGGCGTCTTAGCGATCAATTGTTCGAATTTTATTTTATAATCATCCTCGCTTCCATGGCCCCAAGCGAAAGCAAAATGGTCAGATAAAAATCGATCCTCAAATACAAACTCAAAACCGGGATAAGCCCATACTTCTTTTGAGGGATGCAAAGGATTTCTGCCGATGTCAAAACTTGATCCGATAAATGGCCTGGTTCGATATTTGGAGATTGGGAAGCCGTATCGAATGAGTACCTTTCCCTGGTCTGTTTGCCAGCCCTCCCGCTGTTGATTTGGATCTGAAAACCGTAAATTGGCATAGGCGATTCTTCTGAAATGCTCCATTTGCCGCTCGTTGCACTCGGTCAAAAAAAACGGGTCGTGGCTGGTCCAGAACGAGCGTTGAAATCGCGCCTGTTCCTCCACTGACAGCTTGGCGAAATTTCGCTGCTCCGTTGGAGCCAAAATCGTCTCTGCCGAATAGAGCAGCTCTTGCTCTGCCGATGTCATCAATTTTTCAGCCGCTTGATAGGCCGAGGCGGCCCGAGAATAATCTCGAACTGTCTGATAAGCAAAACCCAAAAATAGCAGGCAATTTTTGTCATCCGGTATAACTTTTACAGCGCTCTCTAAAAGCTGGACCATTCTATCATATTCACCATATTCGTAGAAGAGCAAAGCCAACCGATAATAAGCTTCTGCATAGCGAGGGTGAATGGCTATCGCCCTTTGATAATAATAGATCGCCTGTTCCTTCGATCGCTCAGCAAAAGATTTCATTGTGATGATAACATCGCTGGACTCATCCACGCTGATCATATCTTTATATCGGAGCAGTTCGGCCTCCCGAATTTGAGCGAGGTGAAAACAAGCCAGGTAGTTTTTTGGATCTAATTCGAGGATGCGTTCGAAGTTTTTAGCGGCGATTCCAGAGAAGCCTTTTTTTAAATTTAGCAGTGCCTCATTTATGCGAAATTCGAGATTTCTGGGCTCCAACTTCAAGGCTTGCTCAATCTCTAATGTGGCCCGAGCGCGACCATCGACGGTGCCTTCATCCATATAAATAACGGCTAACTGATTATGAGCCTTGGCAAGCTTGGAGTTGAAGGTTAAGGCAGCCTTTAATTGAGCGACCGCCTGTACCTTGTTCCCCTGATTGAGCGAGACAAGCGCTTGTTGGTAATAGCGCTCGGCCTGCTCCAATTTACCCGCATCCGACGCAGCTATAAGTAAGCTGGATGCTAAAATCGCACAGAAAGGTGATAATAATTTTTGTATGAAACACCAAGTCATTAGGTATAGCGAAGTTTAATGGCCACAGGCTAAAAAAAATCCCTGCTTCTGATAGCCGAGGCAGAGATTTTTTTGAAAAACAAAATTTCGTGCTGATGATTAGAATCGAATCGACATGGTGGCAAAGAACTTGTCGAAGCTAATTTTTTCATCGACAGCGGGTAGTTCAGGTGTAAAATAGGAATCCTCACGTTGCCACCAGCCATGCACCCAAGCAAAATCAATCTTTACCTGTTTATCCAATAATATTCCAGCCCCTGCGGTCAAATAATTGCGATCTGCTTTTGGTGAAGCATTGACCATCGGCGAGGGCTGCCGAATCAAACCAGCACGTAGTTGAGTACCGATTAATGGAATGGTAAATTCGCCTCCAAGGCGATAGGTGGTCGTCGCACGAAAATCCTGCTTGAAATTGATATTCTTGTTGAATTGATCCCCGACTGGCGGCTCTGAGGTATATCGCGTTTGCGACCAATCGTTGTATTCCACATCGGCCGAGACCACGATATTTGGGATGAGTGTAAGGGCTGCCCCGGCTGCAAAGACAAATGGGGACCGCACTCCATAATCCCATGAGCCATCCTCAGAATCTTGATAGCTTTCATTGGGATAATCTGGATCACCATTTTGGTTTGCCGATTGCTTCCATTGCTCCTTCGCATCCAAAGATACCGGTGTCGCGATGGTGGCTCCAAAGCGAAGGAACCTGGTCATTTTGTACAATGCACCCAATTTAAAATTAACAGCCTGGTGCTTGGTGATGATCTGCTGAGTATAATTGTAGTCATCAAAAGTGTAGAGATTATCTTCATCTTTTTCGTAATAATTGAACAGATAATCATCCTTGCCGCGCCACAGATTTACTGCCGCACCCAACGACAAGTTTCGAGTCACCTCAATGGCACCAGCGAATACCCAATTGTTCAATCCACCCTCTTCCAGCTCGGTGTACTTCTGTCGAACACCCAAACTATCGACCTTTTGTACAAATGAAAAACCAGCATCAAAGCTTCTCACTTGATTATAGCCGATGGCAAACACCAAGCTCCCCTGATAAGTGGGGATAGGAAAAGCAAATCCGATGGAGTTCAATCTCGTTTTGGTGGTCAGATCGGTATTGTTGATTCCGGCAAAGCTGGCTTGATTGGAAAATTTTAAATGAGAGAGCGAAGTAAATAATTCCATCCGGCGCAACTGAGTCAATCCGGCCGGATTCCAAAGCGTCGCTGAATAATCATCAGAAATAGCGAGATAAGCGCTACCCATCGAAAGTGCTCTCCCCCCGACACCAGAGGCATCGCCCAAGAAGAAAGCTTCGGTTTGAGCATAGTCTTTCGATATGAACAGAAAATTTAACAACAATATGATAACCACAATCCATTTTTTCATGGTGAGGCTCCCTGCTAAATTTGATACTATTTTCTTGGCGTTCGAGACGGCCCAGAATTACCGCTATTGCTACTTTTCGTGGTGCCAAAACTTGACGATCTTGGCGGAGTCGATCGTGTGGTGCTCGAGCCGCTGTTCGAACTGCTTCTCGGCGTGTAAGACGGTGCTGCCGGTTTGCTAATATGCGGTGCTCCAGAACTGCTGGGACGCGAGATATAATTTGACTTTTGCTCGGAAGGTCGCGATGAACGCCTGGGTTGTGAAGCACTGTGGTCGGATGACTTCGGTGTCGATTTCTGGGGCTCGACCCTTGGTTTTGGTTCCGAATGCGGAGCGCGCGGCGGTTGATCTACCACTCGAGGTTGACGCCTATTGAATTTGTCTTGTGACGGCTCTGGGCTTTTCCCATCATCCGGGCGGCCAACCGGTTTTATTTTGCTTCGATTTCGCTGCTGTTCCGAATCATCTCGGGGACGAGTGATCCGGCTCGGCGAGGGGATTGTGGTCCGATCGCTCCGGTCAATCGGATTGAGTATATGTCGCGTCCGATCAGGCTGGATGTTTGTCGCTGGTTTCGCCAATGACGATTGTGAATCCGATGACTGATCGCTGCGACCAATGGCACCCAGGTTGCGTCGCTCAAACGGCCGTTTGGCATAATGCCGGGGTACATAAGAACTGCCCCCTCCACCAAACCAATAATAGGAATCATAATAACGATGATGCCCCCACCACCAGTAATAATCGGAATGATAAATGCCAACATACCACCCCGGCGTCCACCATGGTCCATAAGGGCTCCACCAGTAATCAGGATACGGCCCCAAATATACCCAACGATGGGGATAATAGGACCAATACCAGGGATCATAAAAAGTATATCCAAACGATGGATAGTAATTGTAAATATAAACATCTCTGGTATCGCGAGGTGCTGCCTCTTCGTCCTGATAATATTCCTCAATATCTTCCGACTCGGACGGTTGCTGGTAGACCTCGGTGGTGGCGACTCGAGGACGAGATAGCTGGGTATAGCACCCTGAAAAAATAAGGCTAACAATGACCATGTAAATTATGGTCATAAAGATTGATTTCATCGCCCGTGTCATCTGCGTCACCTCTTTCGCTTATACGATTTCTCGATAGTAGTGATTTAATGCTGGCTATCGAACATATCAATCGAAGCCCATTCGATTAGCCATTACTTTAGACGTCATAAAAACTAAAAAGTTCATCGGTTTTTGGCAAGAGGATTGAGCGAAAGAACGTGAAAGGTTCCTAAGCATATTATGGCTATTTCCTATTGCAAAAATCGAAACGGAAAATGATATAATTCAGTTCGGCTGCGAATAATAGCCATCAACTGAAGAATGATACGGAATTCTGGGCCGATTCAGCAACTCGACCATTCCTTGATTTATCGAAAATATATGCTTTTGCCAAAGGGATTCTTCCTCACAAACCTTATTTCCTAATCAGGCAGGTGACGCTACTGAACAATAAACCAAAATGGCTTTAGATTGGCAGATCATTATTGGAGACCAAAGTGAATAAAGTCTAATGGATTTTGTGGATTAAATAAAACTTCATAACTGGGCAAACTCATGGATAACGAATCGACCCCGTTTTTGTTTGGAATATGTGCGCCGCATGGGATTAAGTTGCAAAATTTTTAATCGCACTGCCAGGAAAATATGAAATGATGTACTTAGGTTGATATCAATGGTTGGCAAATAAATGGGAATCTGGTCTGGATATTTGAATCAACCAGTAGAAGACATGTTTACCAATGCAGGGTGAATAATGAAACCAGTTTTGATCATTTTTTACAAGAAACCAATTAGCGCTTTTTTTGTAGTTCTCTGATCTCTTGGTATATCCTGCTGGCTTCGGAAATGTATGCAGGGCCCATTTTGCGCAGCGCGCTCAGCTTCATCTCCAATGCTGTGAGTCGTTCTTCATCCGATAATTTCAACGGCTCCTGTAATACGCGCTCAATGATATTTAAAATGAAGTTGGGATCATGCTTGTTTAGATTTGCCAATTCAAGCAGGCATTTATAATTTCCATCCCAATTCAGCTTGGCACCCTGATCCAGATATTTTTGGGCTTGTTTATAATCAGAAGCCTGAATGAACTCAATGCCCAAATGATAATGCATAATTCCGCAGTCATTGACATACATCTCATAATCCGCTTGGTCATCAGGATTTTTCGGGGCAGCAGGATATTTTTGCACCACCCGCAGCAGCCGATCGCATGCTTGCTGTTTTCGATTCAGGAAGGTAAATTCTATGCCTGCAATCCGCCAATCAATTTCATCAATGGCTCGTGGATCGGATAATTGCTTTTTTAATTGCTCAAATCGAGCCACTGCTTCTTCATATTTCTTTTTTTGAACGAGCTCCAAAATGCTATTCTTTTCCTCTGAAGCCCGAATATTTCCGTTGTCCCAGGTAAGCCAGTCTTCATAGCGCTCAACTTTTTGCCTCTTGCTTGCTGATGAAGTTTTCTCTTTTGCCTTTTTTAACACCATCAATGCTTCTGGTGCTTTGTACATTCGCGCTAAGCAAATCGCCTGGGAATATAAATAATCCGCATGAATCTCGTTCTTCAAAGAATCATTGGGAGGGAGCTCAACGAGCACACTATCGACGGTAAAGTTGCATGCCAGCAGAACTTTCTCGGCCTCAATATAATTGTCCAACGCTTTCTGCCAATTCTTCAAATTATAATAGCATTCCGCTAATTTAGAAAAGATCAGATGTTCTCCTCGTTCAGTTGTGATGATATCTTCTAAAACCCCAACCGCTTTCTCAAAATGTAGATCTGAGCTTTCGACATTGGCTTTTAAGATATAGGTTTGGGCCAAAGCTTCTTTAGATATTAATGAGAAGGGATTGAGACGCGTTGCCTGCAATAAGTTCTCCTCTGCTAATTGCAACTCGTTTCGAATTTGTTTTAGCAATTCCAAGCTATTTTTCAAGGATGTTGCGCTACTATCGATCACCATGTCAGAACTGGTTTGGAGTGTATCGGTCTGCAACTCGTTGAACTTCTTATAAAGTGAGTCGGCTCGCGTTAACCCATTTAAAGCGCTTTGCAACAGCCTTTCCGCTTTTTGTTTACTTGGATAATCGACAAATAGAAATTTGATAATTGAATCAGAACGGGCAACAATGAGGCTGTCCACTCCCTGCGGTTGACTGGTGGTGCGGCTAAAAACGGGCAAATTGACGGTGGTACTCCGACATGCCGTCATCAATACTAACCAGAGCAGGCAAATGAGAGCAGATGACCACTGATGAACGATCGCTTTCATAATTCATTCTTGCTAATATTTTTCAGGTTCACCCAATTTTGAAAATATTTATTTGCATTATCAAAATCCCCCATTCGCTTGTATAAAATCGCTAATAGCTCGTACAACGAAGCAATCCGACTTTTCGAGATCTGATCTATGAAATCCAAAGACCTGAGGCAATTGCGAATGCCTTCGGCAGGGTTATCGCGCGAAAGTTGCGCCAACTGATAAAAACAATCGCCTTGACGTTCCCAAGCAATTTGAGATGCCTGATGAAAATAAATATAGGCCAAACGCATTTGATTGTTGTTCAAATAATCCAATCCGACCGAGTAACACATCGCGGCATAGTCCTTGAGATAGATCTCCCGGAGCGGATCGACCACTGGGTTCCGTTGGATAGATTGGATCACATGAAACATCCGATCCAAAGCCTCGTTTTTTCGGCCCAAAATATTGTATTCGATCGACGCAATTCTCCAATTGATTTCGTTTTTCGCTCGGATAGAACGAAGGATCTTCAACAATTCCAGGTATTGAGATCGCGACTCCCTGAAATTGTTATTGGCTTCCAATCGTCGAATCTCATCTCTGATCTCGGAAGCCCGAATATTGCCATCATCCCAGTTGATCCAGTCAAGGATTTTTTGCAGTTCTTGTTTTGCCACTTGTGAATTGCTCAACTGCATTGCCTGAGTTAATAACGCAATCGCTCCATCGGAATCATATAGCCGCACCCGGGCCTCACCCTGGCGATGAAGATAATAAATCAAGCGATTGGTATCCAGTGCTGCCTCGCCAGCCGCATCAACTTGGAGTTGAAACCGCGCATTAACTTTTAGAATGCGCTCTGCCTCGCGAAAAGCTTGATAGGATTCTTCCCAGTAATTCAGGGCAAAATAGCATTCACCAAGTTTCTCATAGATATAGGGATTACTTTTGTCGAACAATAAGTATCGTTTTAGTTCCTCAGCAGCGCGAGTATAATAGCTCTTTAGATGGGTGATTTCCCCCTGCTTCATATAGATTTTTATTAATAGGCTCCGTATTTCAAGATTGAACGGATCCAGCAGTTTCGCCCGATAGCTTATTTGACTGGCGGAATCGAGCACCGCCAGGCTGATCTGGTGCAACCGATTGGGCTTGTATTCCTCTCGCAATTTTGATCGAACGGCTTCGTTTGTGAATTGGTTAAACCAATTCTCATAAAACTGAAAAAACTTCTTTTCGGCTGGTGGATTGGACTGAATGCAGGATCGCAATGACTCGGCAACGGAAAAAGTATTTATCGCTTTGGTGAGCAACCGATCCGCTTGCTCACGCTTCTTGAAATCCACGCCAATGAACGCTTTTTTCGCTTCTTTCACGATGGTACTGTCAGTGCCAGGTAGAAGATCTTCATTTTTTGGGCTCAGCGCCTCTTTATGTTGGTGAAGACCTGGTTTTTGGCTAGCACAGCCAACGAAAACGATAAACAACAAGATAAAATGAATGAGTTTCCAATTCATTCCTTAGCCTATTTTTTCTGACTTGACTTTTTCAAACCAAATTGCCGCCTGATCGAACTGCCCTAATCTTTTATAAGCCAAATACAGCAAATAATACAAATTGTACCGTTCTTCTGTGGACAAATGATTCTCATAATACAATGCCTTTTGAGCAAAACGAATAACAGCTTGATTGTCCAAATCCGATAAGCGCGCTAACTGATAATAACTTTTTCCGATCTGGTTCCACCAGTATTCGGTCGATTGATAAAAATAGACGAATGCTTTGAATTCTTGATGTTGTCGGAGATAATCAATGGCCAAAACATAGCACATCGAGCCATAGTCATTCAAATATTTCTGATCATCGCTATTTTGGGCTTTTCGGGTTGAATCCAAAGCAATTTGCTTCACGATGTCAAGCATTCGTTGAATTGCTTGTTCTCTTTGATTGAGAAATTTAAATTCCAATTGGGCAATCCGCCAATTCACATCATTGTGGGCACGACTCGTTTTTACTTGATTGAGGAGATCAAGATATTCCTGTTTGATGGTAGAATAATCGGTATTTGGGAAGTTGATCTTTGTATTGAGAGAATCCCATTTTCGGGATGCATCCACATTGCAACTATCCCAATTGATCCAATCAATCTTTTTTTGGATCTCATCTGCATCCTGTGGCCCAGGAGCAATCAGCTTTGCATAAGTCAGCGACAAGAGGGCATCGGAAGCTTTATTCAATTGAATTTGAGCGTTGCCTCTCAGACAATAATGGTAGAAAAGCTCTTTGCTGTCGATCTTGTTCCAATCATCGCTCAAGATGAGATCGATCGAGGTGGCAATATTGGACAATGCTTTGTCCCAATTTCCTATTGAAAAATATTTCTCGGCCAATTTGTGATAGACTTTTGGATCATCGTGGAGAATATAGGTCAGGTATTCCAGCATCGTAATGGAGCGAATCGTGTTGTTGCAATTATCATGGAGCTCAGCTAAATTTTGATAGATCCAGATCAAATAATTTTGGGTTCGAATATCGAACGGATTGTATTTAAAAGCGGTTTCGAAGAAAGTCCGGGCCTTTTCAAACAGCAGAATCGCTCTAAGTTTTGTTTTCTGAGCCTGCAAAGAGTCCATATTCCCCTGGCTTAATTCATTCAACAAATTGAACCCATCTTTCGCCAGGCTCACCCCCTTGACAAAGTTCTTCGCAGCCGTTATCGTATCGACTTTGGCAATGACAAGTTGAGAATCCTGCATCGCGCGCCATCGATGCCATAGCGAATCGCTCAAAGTTAATCGGTTGATCTCTCGAATGGTATCCTCTATGACCTCCCGATCGGTTCTCGGGCCAGGACGATTATCCGATCCGCTGGTGCGATTCTGGGATAAAACCCCATTATCCGAGGCATTCAATACTCCACTCGTGCCAAGAAAACAAAGTCCGATAACAATGGCCTGATTGAATAATTTCTTTAGATTTCCCATGATGCCGTCCCCTGGTTGCGTATTCGATGGTTCAATTTGATTCAATTCAATGGTGAAGCTGTGGACAAGGTGACATTCCTCGCCGGAAAAAATTCACATCAATCATCCGTGATTTGGGAAAAGATTAGGGGATTTTTGGGTCTCTCTTTTTCGGTATGAGATAGTTTAGTGAAATAAATCAAGAAATGCAAGTTATTTTTCTAAAATATTCCCGCGCTGCATCCATATAATTTTGGAAGCATTAGCAAGATAATTTTGATTACATTTTTTAAACAGCACCTGAGTCGATCTACGGCTTGAACCAAGCGCATAACTGCTTGAAACAGCTCATCATCCTGATTTAGCCCCACCACAGGATTGGATGGCTCGCTTCTGTGATGGCGGTGAAAATTGTGGATCAAAATACAAATATGTTATCTGCCCTCATGACAATCATTTTTTCTTCTTGGTTGGCTTCTCAGGGAGATAAATGGTATCCCGTTCTGTATGAACCACCTGGATCACTGTTGGCTGCCAATCGACAAACTCTTTATTGAATTCTTGATATAATGCCTTCAACAGATCATGAATGCGTTGTGTCTGTCCCTTTCCCAGAGCTAAATCTTTGTCCTTGAGATCCTCGGAGACGAAACCGAAAAACTCGAAACGGTATGTACCATTTTCATTCTGCTCGAAATACAATTTCAGCGGTTTGTCTTGGCTGTACAGCTCTTTGATCGTAGATGCCAAGATGAACAAAATCCGCTCGCTCGGCGTCTCAGGATTAACGATATTTTTAATCATCCCGATATCTTCAAAATTAGGCGGGAGCGGGATCCCTCTTAAAATCTCGCGGCTTTCTCGAGAAAGCGTGTACAAAGGATATACGTTCCGCGACGGATGCGTCTTCAGAAGATCGCCTTCTGCGGCTCCATTGGCATCGACATCAAAAATTTCAATATACTCTACATTCGATTCCGGGATGAACAATTCTTGGAGCAGTTTGTCGATGACCTTTCTATCACGTATGTCTACCTTTTGGACCAGCTCCTTATCCCATTTATAATTTTCCTGCGCAACAAGGGTTGCGCCGCTCCATAATAGCATCATTGCTACCATGATGACGCATGTTTGGTAGTTTTCTCTTTTCATTATTCATCACCCTTTTGAAGATTCTAATTCTCCAATACCAGAAATTGACCCCCTCCAATGAAGGGAGATTTGTACCATTCGCTTCGTATTGCAGCCGAGCGAATGGCTTCGACAGTGCTAAATCACGGCCATTATCAAGCCCGAACAAGATTGGTTTTCATTTATTCATCATTACCGAACACTCATTCTCTCAGCGGACCTTGCGAGCGGAAGCGGTTACTCACTGGCACCTTTTTTCATGCGAGCTTTGATCTCATGCCACTCGCGGAAATTGCGTTGCAACATCACTTGGTCCCGTTGCTGTTGATAGATCATGCTAAGGGAAAGATATAGATTGTCAATCTCAGCTTCAGTAAAACTTGGGATGAAATCCTTTGCTCGATACAATAGCGCAAGCCTTTTGTCATTGAGCAGGCGGAGTCGTTCTACCGGGGGCAGATTTTCTGGGATATCCAATGTGAGCAATTGCGCCAAACGCAAGAATACTTTTCCTCTGCCTGGCCAATCGAAGGTCGTATCTTTAACAAAAAACTGTTTCGCTTTTTCTTGAAACCCTTCGTCCCGATATTTATTGCCCAAACGAAATAATAGAGCGCCGCAATCTTTAAAATAGACCTTATACATGGAATCTGCTGGTGGTACAGCAATGCTGCGCTTGATTTGGCTGGTATCCGCCTGGATGACCAGATTGTACAATCGATCCGCCGCCACCTCTGGTTCGTTGAGATTGCTCATTTCGATCCGCGCCAATTGCCAGGTAATATAATCGCGGGCCTTTTTGGTTTTCAATTGGGGCAACAACCGAAGCATAGCGCTTTTCGCCCATTGGAAATTGCCTCGGGCCAATGAATCGAATATAATAAATCGCTGTTCAGCAGCAAAGATGTTCTTGTCATCCCAAAGAATCATCTCTTTGATCCATTTGGCAATTTCTAACGAATCCTGTTTGCTAGGAGCAATGCACATGGCCTTGTGGAGGGTTGATAACGCAGAATCGGCCTCGTAAACCTTGATTTCTGCCCAGCCTTTTTCACGCAGATAATGAAAGTATTCATTGGGATTGACATGAAACGGAATATTGGCCCGTTTCAATTTCTCAAGGGTATCGGGTTTCGGATTTTCAAAGTACGATGTGATCAAGTAGATTTGATTGGCACGGGAAAGATATTCATGAGCCTTCTTCCAATCATTTAGCCTTAAATAATTTTTGCCGATCTCAAGGTAAATTGGAGCCGCGCCTTTATTGTGATTCAAGATATGAAACAATGTGGATATCGCGCGACGATAGGCAGCCGTATCCGAGAAAATTAGCCCTCGATCTAAATCACAGATCGATTTGCTTAGTAAGATATTCAAATCGAATGGATTTAATTCGTAAGCACGGTCAAAATTTTCGGAACAATAATCCAGATAGTAATCCAACAAACTGGTCACGATGGAAATAGTAAAGGAATCCTCTGCGATTTGCTCGAACATTTTCTCATATTTTCGCCGCTCTTGGAGCGACAAGCTGCTCTGTCCATCGATGCTCTGAGTATGCTCCCTGAATTCCTCTCGAATCTGACGGAACTCATCTTTCTTTTTCTCTAATAAACCGTACAGCTCCTCGGTAATCTTTCGGTATTCATTGAAATATTGGTTTAAGCTATCGGCCTGCTTCTCTCTTTTGGTATCGACAAATAAACGCTCTGCCTTCATTTTGGATCGAATCGCCACAGCACTATCCACCCCGGCGGGAATCTGGAACTCCCGTTTATCAATGGTCGCAATTTGTATTACTGGGACCTTTTGACGGGGTGCACAGCTAACCAGGAAAACAAGCAATACCAGCCAAATAATAGGTGATTTGGACTGCATCCTCTCTCCGCTCTCACTAAAAAATCGTCTGCGGCCTAAAAGCCACTAAATTTATCAAACCAAAATCGGGCATTTTTAAAATCGCCCAGCTTTCGATAGGCGTTGTGCATGACTTTATATAAGATCAACTTTTCACTTTCATCTAATGCATCCGCATAGCGGATCGTTTTCTGGCACAATTCGATCGTCTCCCTGGGATCGAACTCTGAAATCTGTGCCAGGCGCAGGAACGCTTTGCCGCGTTCATTATAATTGACCATCGCAGCTTGCTGAAAATAGATATAAGCGATCAATTTGTCTTTTTGATAATACTCATTCCCTAGGTTAAAACACATCTTCCCATAATCATTAAAATAGCGAACGTAATTTGAATCGAGCGGAGCACCAGTCAGCGAATCAACCGCAGAGTATTTGACCACATAATACAGCCGCTGGACCCCTTCGGCTTTATTTCCAAGCTGCACAAAATCGATCAATGCAATGCGCCAGTTGATTTCATCTTTGGTGCGCTTCGTCCATAAAATCGGCAACAGCGATTCAAGATAGATTTTCTTGGCCGCGGGATAATCCTTAGCCATGATCCGAAGGCTGTCTGCCTTCTCCCGAATCTCGGAAGCCCGAATATTGCCATCATCCCATAAGATCCAATCAATGCGCTCCTGAAATCTCTGCTTTAATTCGGCATCAGGGGTCATTCGCTGTGCCTGGCGATATAACGCCAGAGCAGGCTGGGCATCATATAATTTTGTCTTGCATATCGCTTGCCAATTCAGATACGCGACCACTCGATTTGTATCCACTGGGACTTCGGCCAGCCGGGAAAAATAGGGTTGCGGATTAGGTATCGAAAAAATCGCAGAGCGGATCAACGCATTCTTAGCCGCCTCATAGTTGTTATAGGCATTATTCCAGTCTCCCAATTTAAAGTAGATTTCCGCCAAATTTGCAAACAGGACATGCTGCCCCTTAATGGCAAACACCACCCGCTCCATTTGCTCCGCCGCCCGATCCAGATAACTCCGATCGCTGAGTCGCTCGGCCACTTTTTGAAGAAACTTGCAATACTGCTGCCGATAGGGAATATAAAAACGATCCGAGCGGATCGCACCCTCGAAGTCCTCCGCGGCAAGCATCATCAATTGTTTGCTCACTTCGATCCTTACCCCCGGGTCAAGACGGCCAACCTTTTTAATGAGCTTTCGGATTTGTTGATAGGCTTCAGGTCGACGTTCCAAATATCGCTCTGCTTGCGACATCTGCCTCAGGACTGCCAGAGAATCTTGGTCAGTAAGGAGCTGCCGCTGACCGTATCGCCATAGCGAGTCAGCCAGGTCTTCGATCTGTTGCGCTTCATCAAATTTGTCAAATGCTTGATTGGACATGGCATAATCAACCGCCACTTGCGAAAAAATCGAATCAGCTATCTGGGCAGTTCGCGCATCAACTCCGACCGGAATTTTGGGGATGACCTTGGGCGTTTCTACTACGACCGGCTGCTGGACCGCACACCGCAGACCCGCCAGGCATAGCAGCGCCAACATTCCCATAAGTCTTTTCGTCATGCTATTTTCCTTCTATGCAAAGTGGCTACGATGCCAGCTCATGAAATTTTTTAAACCAAATCAATGCTTGATCAAAATCTCCTTGCTGGAGATAGGCCTGATAAATCGTTTGATACAGATATTTTTTCTCCTCCGGATCAAGCCGATCCTGATAATTCAGAGCGCGAAGACAGAAACTCAGACAAATCTGCGGATTTTGTATCGAAGCACGAGCCAAGTTCAATAAGGCCTGACCCCGTAATGGCCCTTCGATCTGAGATGCTTTCAAGAAATAGGTGAAAGATGACTTCTTATCGCTATTAAAATATTTCACCCCCATGAACACGCACATTTGAGAATACTCCTTCCACAACTCCTCGTGCACTTTGTCGATCGGCTTCCCTGTGTCAAGATCCAAAGGATATTTGCTCACGATATTCCACAATCGCTCGATCGCATCCTCTTTTTTATTCATCTGATAAAATTGCATTCTGGCCAGCGCTAAATTGGCTTCATTGGTGGCTCGTTCCGTGGTTACCATCCCCAACAGTTCCAGATACGCTAACTCGGCCTCATCGTACTTCTTATTGTTATAGAGGCCTTTCGCTTCATTGAACTTTTCAGCGGCGCGAATATTGCCATCATCCCAATTGATAAAATCAATCCGTGCCGTTAATTGCTGATAATAGGTCTGATTTGGGGCGATCATCCTGGCATACGTAAAAGAGGTCAATGCTGGCTCAGCTTCATATAAATGAAATTGCGCATCGCCACGTAAATACAAGTTCTCAAATAAACGCAACGTATCCACGGGAGCATCTTCAACGCTTAAAATCGCGTCGATAGCCCGTTGAAAACAGGCCTTCGCCAATTCCCACATCTCAAATTGGCGATAGATCAAACCGATATTGTTGTTCAGGTAAACGACTTCTTTCGGCTCCTTTCGCAGGCGAAGCAAGTTGAGCAATATCTGCAATCGTTTGATCGGCTCATTTTGAGAGGCGTATAGTTTTTCCAGGTAGGAATAGGTGGAAGTCACCGCCACTCGCAAATAATTGTTGAACGGATCTATCTTCAATCCGGACTCAAAGTGATCTTTCGCTTGCTCGAGCAATCTGATCAATGTAGCTGCCTCCTGCGCCAGGGTGGTCTCTTTCTTTCCGATCCGTTCATAAATTCCCGTCACAGTCTTGAAATCATTATATCCTGGCAAAAAATGATTTCGAATCGCGTTCTCAGAGTCAGCACGACTGATGTTCCATTGTGCCCGATCCGAGGCCTCCAGGTATTTCCACATCGTTGTATCGATTTTCGCCAGAGCCGCCTGTTCCTGGGGGGGTGATCCAATCGCTTGCGCCATTGCGCCCATGACTCCTCCCCATAGCGATAGCCATATAATTAAAAAAATCTTTCTGATCATTTTCTCCTCACCTTTTGGCCTTTTTGCCGAACCAATGGTACATGGATCTCCGTTGCCCATGTCCATGCGGCCTCACCCATGATTCATTGTTTTATTACTTATCCTCTTTCGGTCACCGTCCTGGCCCATTGCCAGAAAATCCTTATAAAATTCTGTGCTTCTGGATCCTTCGCATTCTTATAGACGCCCTCCCTGAAATGGATAATTTCTTTTCGTTCATCCCTTCTGACCTTGCCGGTATTAAAAACTGTGCTGGTTTTTGTCAAGCCCTGATCAACTAACATGACATATTGCTCGTTTTCTAAATCGATCATACAAATAGTGATCTGTTTTTTTTCAATGTTGGCACTAATCAGTAGCTCGTACTTGTGATTTTCCACCGAAATCAATTGCCGGGCTGTAACTGCGTTCGGGTCATTGTTCGACAACTTAAACACTGGGACCTGGCCGATGGGCGATGAATTCTCGGTAATCCATTTTAACAGCGGGTCGAGCATATCCTGCCAGGAAATATCGCCCTGGAACCCTTTGAAATTGGTCGATAATACTCGCTCTTTCATGGGGATGGTCGTGGAGATTCCCATGTTCCCTTTCAAAGACCGATCGCCGATATCGGGCGTGATCACCGTGCTCCTAATATTGTCATTATCGAAATCACTGGCAAATCCCTTTTTGATATCCAGCGGATTGTCATTTGTTTCCTCCAACATCATCCCATCCGTGATCTGAATGGTGGCCTTGGCGTGCTCATTTTCCGAATTCTCCTGCTCGAACACTTTGAATTGATCGGAAAAGGGCAGATTTTCCGGCAATGTCGAAGCATGGCTTGGGGTTTCCATAAAAATATTGAGCACGATTTCTGGCGTCTCTTCCAGCACCTTTTCATCAATTTGCTGCGGCTTGATCTCCTTTGGCTTTGCTTCGATCACCTTCTTCTTGATTTCGGGTGCCACAAATTCGAACTCCACCACCTCTTTCGGTTTTACTGGGTTCTGGGGGACTTTTATCACGTTAATCAGAATATAAGCCACCAAAACCACCAGCAGCGTAATGAGGGTGGCGGTTTTCCAGCGCTCCTCATCGTACCGATTTAAATCAAAACTTAAAACCCGCGCGGTCATTCCTCTCCCCTTTCTATGAATCTGAATCGCTTCTCGATCCGATATTTTCGACACAGATCGACCAGATTAATAGTGCTTTGAACGATCGATTCTGCGTCGGGATTGATAATGACATTGATCGAATCATAAGAGGCCTTGGCAGTAAACAGATGATCATCCAGTTTGTCCAACATCCGAATCCGATATAGCTTTTCATCTTCACGCAGCAGGTAATACCCATAGAGCTGGCTTTTGATCTGAAGCGAGCTTTCCGTCATAGGATCGATGCCAGCGATGGTCGTGTCCTTACGGAGAATTTCCACCTCGATGGGGACCACCCGTTTCTCAGTGACCACCGGAGTCCGGCCCGCCTGGCTCGGCAGCTTGATCTCGGTCTTATGAACAATATCGCTGATCATTAAAAAACCAAACAACAGATTCATCACCACATCGATCAGCCGAACGATTATGCCGCTACCTTGTCTCATCGATCATCACCTGCATACTTCACCGATTGTAACTCGAAATGCTCTCGACATCCATTCCCACGGGAATATTCTCATCGCGACAAAAATTTGCAATCCGCATGGTATATCGAATCGGAAGGTTCCAATAACTTCGGATCCGAACTTTCATCGTTCGATCGAGCTTTTTAAAGCTCTCATTGCGCGTGAGGATCAAATTCTTGAGCGCTTCGAAATTGGGAATTAGCAATTCCTCTGATTCAATGACAAACTGTTCCTGCTGGTTGATGCTGATCACCAGCAACTCTTCTTTCTGCACCTGGGATTGGACCGGCATATCGCTTTGCGGAAGCTTCACCGGGCTTTTTCGCTCCATGGTGCTGATGCACATAAATCCAAATAACAGGTTCAAAACAATATCGATCAACCGAACAACAATTCCACCCCTGGACATAACAATTCCTCTTAAAATCAGATGGCACTCATTTTTGATCGCAGTGAAGCCATCATGGTCGGATAGATGAATAACGGTACTTCCATACGATTAGCCGCTATACAGCAAAGACCTCAAATTCGATTTTAGATGGTTCCACTTTTTTCGCTTCAGCCACAATCTCGCGCACACCACGATTGTTGTCAAAGATGAAATAAACTTCGACCATGCCATCTTCATTGGTCAACGTGGTTAATTGGGTGTTCTGACTGTCTTGAAATCTGCCAGTCCCCTTTCTGAGATGGAAATTCACTTCGTATTTTGAAATTGGATTGTCATATTTATCTCGTACCGCCACCGCCAAAGGCTCTGGCAGTCTTCGGCCGAGCGAGCCAATTTGATAGTTACCTCTGAGTTCGACAAATTTTATCGCTGGTGCTGGCCGCGCAATCGCCAGCAACACCACCGGGCGACAGTCTCCCCCCTCTACTGAAATGTGGATGGTCTTTTCTCCCGCCTTCTTTCCTAACAAGAAATGCGTTTGCGCTCGACCCTCCTCATTGGTCAAAATCTTTTGGATCCGGTTTTGATTCGCAAACCGACCAGCACCTTCCTCAGCGGTGAATACCACTGTTACCCCTTCCAATGAATTCCCTTTGCCATCCACGATTTCAACTAGAATTGGTTCCGGTAGCTGGGTATTGACCTCGGCGCTCTGATTATTGCCCGATAGTACCTTAATCTCTGCAGGTGCGCCAACAATCTTTCGGGCAGGAACTTCAGGCTGCGGCGCGGCTTTTGCAACTACTGGCTCAACTTGGGCCCTCTGGTCACCCGTGGGAAACGATGCAGTTGGCAATGGCTGAGGAGCATACATGATCGGCCCCACTGCCCCCACCGCTGGCTGCTCAGCGAAAGCAATCATCCGCTCATGAAATATCGTCGACATTTTATTGATGAAATCAAGATGTCGATCGAATTTATTGCTCACCAGTGTGGTAAAAGTGTTCAGAATGATGCTGATGATCAATCCCACAATGGTCGTGGCCAAGGCAACGCCCATCCCGTGAAGAATGTCGTCCATGACCATCGTGCCTTTAAAAAACACCATAAACATGCCCCAGACCGTCCCAAGCAATCCCAAACCACCCGCGGTATCGGATAGATACGCCATTCGAGTTGTAAAAGTGTTAAACTGATCCTTCAGATTCTGGATGAAGTTTGCGGTTTCAGCGCCAAAGTCATCGGCAGATTTTTTGGCTTCGAAAATCCGATAAAGGCGTTGCAGCAGCAGAAAAGCGGATGCCGTTTTTCGTTTAGCAAATATTTTTTTGAGCAAGGGCACTTTGGCGGTCAACCCAGTTGCCTCGCTCTCCTCTGGTCCAGGATTCTCCTTGGCTTGAGTGAGCATCTTTTTGATATCATCCAGTACCATGATTCTGAGTTGTTCCAAAGGGATTTTTTCATCGTCCTTTTTCTCCCGACGCAACACCAGCCATTTTTGAGAAAGAACCAATGCTCCAACCACGAAATTTAAGATTAAAAACCATCCAATTTCCTCACAGAGCTTTAATAAATCCCCGATGGTTTTCACTGAAAACATCCTCGTGCCAGTATCGACTTTATATGTCGATGGCTGACTTGGGGTTGGAGATGGTTGATTCGAAACGGTACCACTCTCTTGAGCATTGCTATCAGACATGGCGAATGCGATCACCAAAAAAATAGCCATTAGTAAACAATATTTGGTGATTCTCATACTGTTTAGACTCCTCAATTAAAGCTTTCTAAAATCATCTGGTAAACCGTGGAAATGTCAGGGGAAGACCATTGTGCCTGTGCTCTCAGTTGAATTATTTTGAAGGGGCTCACCATCATATTCGCCTTGACATCCAAGCTAACCTAACCACGTCCAGGATTGTCTTTCATCTATTGTTGTTCTTCATCATCACCATTGATCGGTTCTTTAAGACGAATAATCACTTCTCGAAGCAAACTAAGATTATTTGTAAAATGGCTGGAAATTTCAGTCGTCTTAGCTTTGATGACACGAACGAAGGTGAGCATTTGACGTTTCGGATTTTTGGGAATCCAGGTGTTTCCTCCATCAAACGAGTATTGAAATTGGTAGTAATAATTGCCAGGCTCCATTAGCGTCCCATCATCTTGAAATCCATCCCATTCCACCAGGCTTTCAATGGTATTGAACCCATTGATGACATGGAACGGCTCTCCAATGGCGTCCGCAATCATAATGCGCCATCGCGACACACGGTGCACCTTAGCATCAGTAATATGAAAGAAGATCTTATTGGGCATCATCGATTCAACAGGGTCCGTTTTGATCTCAATAAAATCGGAATCATTGAATCGGGCCAAAGCCGCTTCTTGCTCGATCAATAAGCGCAAGCTATCATTCTTAGCCTGCTTTTGGATATGATCAGCCGAATTCTCTCCCCCATTTTTCTCGCGATGCAAAATCACATTTTTTTGGTCAAAACCCAAACTATCCGTCAAGAAATTCCGAATGACTGCGGCGCGCTCAGCGGTCACTGCATCACGATAAAATATATTGATGGTTAGGTTCTTTTTGGTCGTTTTCATGTGATCCCGGATTTGGGCGAAATTTTCTTTATAAGTATCCAAGTAATTGTTGTGCGGCAAAAAGCCCCCAATAACGTCGAGCGTCATGCCACCTTTTTTATCGGGTTCGACCTGAATTTCTTCTGTCTTTTTGGTTTTTTCCGGATATTTCCAATCATCTGGATCCAATTGCTCAAATAATTTGCTCCGATCCTCGGCCTTATGAATTCTGATCAAATAATATTCCTTGATGATTCGAACCGTATCTTCGGATGCCTTAATATTGAATGTATAATCGGAGTTGAATTTCAAATTCCATCCGAACCCAATTTGGTGCGAGCCGTAGCTCACTTTATTAATTTCAGAAAAAGGATAATCCAAGCGATAGCTAATTGCAAATCCGCTTCCGATAGCCACCTTGCCCTCGAACATGAGACTACGGTCCACATAGCCAGCTCGGATCAGGCCAGCATTATTTTCAAGCATCGCTTCCGCAACTACTCCTGGGACATGGACATCCTCCTGCCAATTATTGAACAGGGAGATCCCTATGGCTCGACTGACATGGAATTTAACGCCAAAATCCGCCACGAACGGAACACGATTTTCCTTTTTATTATTCGAATCATCGAATGATTTCGATGGCCGATTGATGTTATTCATGCTTAATCCAAGGCTGACCCTCGAGATTGGTCGCACGAAGAGCCCCATACCATAGCTATAATACCATTTGCCGAGCCGATTGGCCAGTAACGGATCATTTAACTCAACCTCGGTCATTTGATCCTTATCAAGATGAAAATTGCTGCCATGCATGCTGAAACCCAACGAAAACCCGGGTCTCACGGAATACCCCACTGCCAAACCAATCCCATTATCTGTATGGAACGGGGAATCAAAATTTTGCCACGTCAATCCCAATCCCAAATTATTCAACATCGGATTGGGAACACTGATGCTGTTATGGAAATGTCTCAGTCCAAGACCATTGCCTTCCAAAAATCCAGCGTGCAAAATTTTCATCGCCACATTGAACGAAAGATTCTGATATGGCAATAGCGCTGGATTGATGAATAGCGCCTGCGGATCGGATAGATCCGCAGGATTGGTGCGGATCAAATCCTGTGCATTTCCCTGATGCATTCCAATCAGCATGAAGGAAATTAGCCATATTTTTAGCGCTGTTATTCTCATGATCAACCACCATTCAACTGGTTATCGAACAATCACAATGCATCCCCGCGCCTGGATTTTGTCCTGATCGCAGAAAATGTAGAGATACATTCCAGGCAAAAGCGGCTTACCATTGCCATCCCTTCCATTCCAGATAAATCGCTTATCGTCACTCGGTTTGTCTAACTTTGCCATTTCTCTGCCATGAACGTCAAAAATTCGCAATATCGGCTTATCGACCCGGAATGGAGAAAAATTGAATTCCGCTTCATCATTAAAGCCGTCATCATTGGGTGTAAATGGATTCGGTCGAACGATCAGTTCCGGCTCCACGATTATCTCAAGCGAGTCGCTGTTATTCCATTCATTGCTTTCTTTAATTACACCGGACGGGAATGGATTTGCATCAACATAAACGAATAACATGTATTTTCCTTCAACGGCGATGCTAATATCTTCGTTCACCACACAAGACGATTTATCTTTCTCGAATTGTATGTCCTTTATGCATTCAATTTGGTGATCAAAATCGTTTATGTAGAAACACACATAAAATGGAGTATCGCAATTTCCAAATAGAGCTGTTGCTGTCGCACTCAATTCGAGGGTTTCTCCGGCTTTAATTTTTTGCTTTTTAAGCTTATCAAACTTGATGGTAAGATCTATTTGTGACTCCGTCACGAACCAATAGCTCATCTCCGACACATTCTGCCTTCGATCGGCAGCCCGAATGAAAACCGTATGGATGTCATTATATGCGAACAAACTCCCAGGAATAAACTCACAATATACACTGTCGGATTGAACTTGAAATTTGCGCAACTCCCCAACAACCTGCCCCTTGGCGTTGCTCGTCACCTCAATCGAAATCGAACTGGCATCCACCCCACTACCTATATCTCGAACTGCAAATGTTATTTTGATATCTACAGGAACGCCCGTGGCATTTGGAAGCGGATAATCCGGAATAATCTCTGGCCCAGTCGTATCCTGGGATGGCGCCGATTCTGTGTTGAACTTATAGAACAAATCCGAAGCATTGGGCCGGGCTGCCCTATCCACCGCATGAATATGAACCATCACCTCATCATCATAAGCAAA